>Ga0194053_10001142_pt1 | contig 17512 bp, 11 predicted proteins | sample SepL228m_MetaG_FD_161684 | JGI IMG/M metagenome (GOLD analysis project Ga0194053, IMG submission 161684) | Anoxic zone freshwater microbial communities from boreal shield lake in IISD Experimental Lakes Area, Ontario, Canada - Sep2016-L227-8m | ecosystem: Environmental > Aquatic > Freshwater >... | reverse complement strand
GAACCATGAAAAAGCAATTAATCCGCATCTCTATTCTGCAATCCAGCAAGATATTAACGGTTCTCTATATCTTGATGGGCTTCATATACACTATCGTTGGAATTCCCATGATCATCTTCGGTGGCACGCCTTTGAAGATAATGGGAATCGTTTACCTCTTCATGCCCGTCATCATGGGTATCATAGGCTTTGTGTTCTTTGCCCTTTTTGCAGCCATTTACAATTGTCTGGCTAAATGGCTTGGGGGATTAGAGGTTGAAATCAAGAACATCGATTAGATGGCTGACCAACCGCTAAAAACGACTCCTCGCAAGCGTATCGTATACAGCCTGATCTGCCTTATCTCTGCGCCGTTTCTGATTCCTCTCCTGTTGGCCCTGGTTGATACGGGCACCTCCATAGTCATTGGACACCCTGTGTTCAGCAAATTCGAAGCCAGGTATTGGGATGGAGGATCGGAATTATACGCTGGGTGGGGTTACCATCTCTTTCTTGCTAATAAGCTTTCCGGCGAACGAGGACCTGTCATTTGGACCTGGTCCGTCCCCATCGAACTCTCTCTCACAAACAGGAAACGTGGACTATATCCCCTGGGTGCATAACTCACACCCTGACCACCGCTGAAGACCCCGTATTTTGTGCTGGCCGTGTAACCGATGTCGTCCGATCAATTCACCCGCAATCGGGTGGTGTTATTTATTGCGCCATCGAATGCAGGCACAAAGTTCTGCCTCCTGGCGTGGCTAAACGAGAGCGATAGCAATGGTGCTTCTTGATCGTTTTCACATGTTTCTACCGCAACTCGGTCTGTAATGCTTTTAATGTCGCTGCGTTAAAATGACCAGTGGTTTGCAGCGAACGCTCGGAAATATGGAGTGAACGCGTGGCATTTGTGAGTTGACAGCAAGAGTCAGGAAATCAGGTAGATGCACCGGTCCAACGGTCGCGGTGGTGTTCGTGAGGATGGAGGCAGCGCCGGGTCCACAAAGTGGGGTTGATTCCAGCAACCAGGTCCGTTAAGGTGCGTGACATGGGCACGCTCTGGTATGGCGAGAAGATGGTTAACTGGTTGCTTCCTGCGTAGATGAATATCTTTGCAAAACTCAAGGGGTGGTTCTCCGGCAAGGTGGAGCCGGAGCATTTGAGACGCGGCAAACTTGGCGAGCGTGCGGCCAAAAAGTTCCTCCGGGGCCACGGCCTGAAATTCCTCACTGCAAACTTTCGCTCCCCGCGCGGCGAAATCGACCTCATCTTCCGAGACGACGACTGCCTCGTCTTCATTGAAGTCAAGACGCGTTCCTCGGAGGAGTGGGCGCGCCCGGCGGCGGCGGTGGACAAGGAGCGGCGCCAGCGCCTCACCCGAGCCGCGCTCGATTACCTGCGCCTGCTCAAGTATCCTCCGGTCAAAATCCGATTCGACATCGTGGAAGTCATCCTCCACGACAGCGCCGTGCGTCAAATGCGTCATTTGCCCAATACCTTCGCAATGGAAAAACCCTATCGATATGGGTGAAATGACGAGTCGAAAATCGAATGCTGGCCCCGCGGCTTAATCATTCCTCCCCGCCATTACATCCGTCGCTTTGAGCGCGAGCGGAAACGGCTCCAACGGCATCGGGCGGTCATGGTTTAGGAACTCCTCGCACACGCGAAAAAAGCCGGCCTGCGTTGTGATGCGCCGTATCTGGTGCAGGAACTGTCCGCTGGGTTCGGCGCCCACTCCAAAGTAGTTCATGTATTTCTTCATTTTCTGCACCTGGGCAGATTCCCGCGCGCCGGTGGAACAGGCCGCTTCATAAAGCGCGCGCACATAGCTCAGAACATCATGCCCGCGCGGGATGAAGAGCGTTTCGCCCCGCTGATGCTGGCGGATTTGATCAAACAGCCACGGATTGCGAATCACGCCGCGGCCAATCATCAATCCTCGCGCGCCGGTGACTCTCAATACTTCGCCCGCCTTTTGCGCAGAATAAACATTGCCGTTGGCCAACACAGGGCAGGGGACCTCGGCGACCGCGCGCGCGATGTAATCGTAATGCACCTCGCTGCGATACAGCTCTTTCACCGTCCGGCCATGCACCGTCAGCAAATCCACCGAGTGCTTGGCGAAAAGCGGCAGCAGTTCGGAAAAGACATCCGCCGTGTCGAACCCCAACCGAGTTTTCACGCTGAATTTGATTCTAATAACGTTTCGCAGCGCTCCAAGAATCGCATCCACTTGCCGCAAATCCCGCAGCAGACCGCCGCCGGCGCATTTGCGGTAAACGACCGGCGCTGGACAACCCAGATTCAGGTCCACCGCCGCCACCGGATACTGCTGCAGCTCACGCGCCGTTCGCGTCAGCGATGGAATGTCGTTCCCGATCATCTGCGCGATTACTGGCCTGCCAGTCGGATTCTGGGTGATGGATTTGAGAATGTTCTTCTCCAGCCGCGACGTCGCATAGACGCGAAAATACTCGGTGAAATAGACATCCGCCCCGCCATAAGCCGCCATCAGCTTCCAAAATGCCAGATCGGTCACGTCTTGCATCGGCGCCAGGGCTAGTATCGGTCTCGAACCGCCAAGCAGGGCGTCCAATGGTTCGCGAAAGTTCATCTCCGCAACGCCTCCAGATCGTGCCGCTACTTTCATCCCTCCGGCTTTCGCTCGACCTTCCGCGCCGGCTCGATATGAACCAGCACATCGCGCACCGCGGGAATCTGGCCGCGTATCTTGTCCTTTACGCCATGCCCAATCTCGTGCGAGCGATGCACCGTCATGGCCGGGTCCACCTCCACATGTATATCGACGAAATAGTTATAGCCTACCTTGCGCACCAGGCATTTCTCGACAGCCTCCACCCCGGGCACCGCCTGGGCAATCCGGCGGATTTGACTCACCACCTCGCCGCTGGGAGCCGTGTCCATCAACTCGTCCATTGCGGGTCGCAACAGCCGCAAACCGTTCCAGGCGATGACCCCGGCGGCCACAATTGCCGCCACATCATCCGCCGCCTCGCACCCTTTTCCGCCGAGCAGCGCCACACTGATGCCAATTGCCGCCGCCAGCGAGGTAATCGCATCGCTGCGATGGTGCCAGGCATCCGTGCGCATGGCCGTGCTTTGAACCGTGTCTGCTTCCTGTCGCACGAACCGAAAGAGGGTTTCTTTGATGACAATGACCGCCCCGAGCACCAGAAGCGTGAAGGGAGCCGGCGCAGAATGACGGCCCGGGATGCCCCGCACGGCGGCCACGATGATCCAACTGGCTGCCATCAGCAGCATCGTGGAAACCACTGCAGCCGCGATGGGTTCCGCCTTGCCATGACCGTAGGGATGGTCCTCGTCCGGAGGCGCGGCGGCCACGACCAACCCCCGCCACACGATAATCGAACTCACGATGTCCGACAGCGATTCGACCGCGTCGGCCACCAACGCATGGGAATTCCCGGCAATCCCGGCAACGAATTTAGCCGCAGTCAGAACAATATTGACCGCCAATCCCGCAAAAGTGGCGCGCAAACTCCGCTTCAGCCGGCTCATTGGCACGCCCCACATTACCCCGCCCCCACGCAAAAATAAAATCAAATCTGAAAGCAATTTCTGGAAGCCCAACGTCAGCGCTTGATCTTAAACTCCGTTTTAATTATCAATAATTCCACGAGATGACCGACATCCGCTCCTGGTCACCAACGCCGTCGTCCTTGCCAAAGACTCGACCTTATGGAGTGCGCCGGCAGAGCGCAGCGGCGACGGCGCTTTCCCCCTGGCGCGGAGCGCCTCGGTTGCAGCCGCCGACGGCAGTCGGCGCACTCTGGCTCGGGCGGGGAGGTTAGCGCCAACTCCCGTCGGCGGCTACGATTGAACCGCTTCCGCAGCGGTGGGGGTACCCAAAAAATCACCCACATGGGCTACATGCCAATACCCCGAGTTTCTAGTATAAAGAGGCTTATTAATTGGAAAAACCTGTTTTGACTATGCAAATGAACGTGATGGAAAAGCAATTCACCATGAACCGCGAAGCGTCCAGAAAGCAAATTCCGGCCAATTGGATCGCAGTGTTGACCGTACTGTTATTGCTGGCGGTGCTGGCCGTGCCAGCGGGGGCAACGCTGTTGAAGGGGTTGCGCATCAGGCAATACGCATGCACTTGCCATCCCGTCTTCCGACAGGCCTCGCCCAAAGTGGAGAGAATACGCTGCCTGTCCTCGTCGTCCTGGAAAATACCCTCGGGGCGATCACCCCGATTCATCACTACCTGCACCTGCCGAAGTATGATACGATTGTGTTGTTCTATCTGTACACGAAAGCAAAGCGCGCGAACCTCAGCCCGGAGCAATTGAGACGGTTGCGGGATGCCGCCGCCATTATTAAAAAGGATTTTCGAGCATGAAACGAAATGAAATTGAATTCGATGCGGAAGCGTTGGTGGGGAGCGCCGAAGCTTTGGCCGCCCTTGTGCAAGGCAAACAGAAGCTGACGCTGCGCACCACCCAGCTCGCGCGGCCCTTACCGATCAAGCCACTCGGACCGGAGGAAATCACCGCCCTGCGCCAGAAGCTCAACGTCAGCCAGGCGGTGTTCGCAGGCCTGCTCAATGTGCCCAAGGTCACGGCGACCAGTTGGGAGAAAGGACGCCGGCGGCCAACAGGGGCCGCCCTCCGTCTGCTTGACCTGATTCGCAAAAAGCCTGAAATCCTTCAGGAACCGTAGTCCAAGCCCGGGCGGAGATCAGATTAATTCAGCGATGCTGGGTTTTTTGACCGGCGACGAACATCTGCGTGGGGCTGATCATGAGCACTTGACCACTGCCCAACAAATCCCCCGACCCAACCCAGTCCCACGGTGAGCAGAAAGAGAACCATGTTGCGCAACCCAAGCCGGCCAGCAAAAGCCAGTGGCACTGCCAGACTCAACAAACCCGCCAGAATACCAATGAACAGACCGTGAATGGCACTGGCTTTCCCGGCTCTTCGAGCAACAATAACGGCAGCAAGGAAAGTCAGGGACACCTCAAGCCACGGCATCAACTTGGGACTGACCCTCGCGGCAAAGTGGCTGATGGCCGACTGGTCGGGAGCGGCCCGAGCCTGAAAGGCCAAGACAAACGCATAGACGGCAACGATGACCGTCAGGATGAGGAAACTCAGCGCAATCACTGCGAGCGCCGCGCTCAGGACGCGGAGCCATCGGATACTTGATAATGAATGGTTCATTCTTTGTTCGCCCGTTCTCCCACCAGCATGAGATATTCCCCGTAGCTGCTCCAGCAGAAACACTCCAGCCCCGCGCCATTCCGGAGCAACTTGCGGCGTCTCGATCACCAGATGAAAAGGGTTGCGCATCAGGCAATACGCATGCACTTGCCATCCCGTCTTCCGACAGGCCTCGCCCAAAGTGGAGACTCGCGCGCGCGTGATGGTCTCGATAGCGTCTCGGAGAGCGGGTTCTTCCCTCCCCCTCCGTTCCCTCCGTTTCCTCCTGTTGGTTCATGGGTTTGGGATTGAACAGGAGGAAACGGAGATAACGGAGAAATAGATATGCCATTGCCTGAATCGGGCAGGTGCTTATGTTGGCCTTCCTTCTCTGATCCCTCGGTTATCTCCTGCGGCACCTGTGGCGACCAAGATGGCCGAAGAAGTCAATGCCACGGAAACCATCTTTCCAGGCACCAAACTGCATAAGGTGTTCAAATTGGTATCAGGCTGAAATTCGGGGGCTGGCGTGTTCTGCACTTGCCTCAGCAGACCTGAGCCATATCTTAAACTCAGTGCCGTGGTCATTAGGGCTTGATGTTTCATCGCGGCTGGTGACTTCGACCCGCCCGCCAAATTGAGTCACCAATCGGCGCATGAGAGGCATGCCGAAACCGGTTCCTGTTTCCCCGGCGGTTCCAGCGCGACTGTGGCTCTTGCCCAAATCGAACAAGTGCTCCAGGATGTCTCCAGACATCCCCACCCCGTGGTCGCGGAAGCAGACACATACCCAGTCGTCTTCCACGGTTGCCCGGATGGTGATGTGGCTGCCGGAGTGGGAGAACTTGATGGCGTTGGTGAGCAGGTTGTTGAACACGGAATTGACGAGCGCGCAGGGTTCGGCCAGGACATTCACGGAGGGCACTTCCAGGATGATGCTGAGTTTCTTGGCAGAAAGTCTGGCCTGCATCAGCAACAGCGATTCCGCGAGGGTGGCTTCGAGTGGCACGGCTCGCAAAGTGATCTGCTTGTCTTCGGCGAGGCGCATTTTCCGGATCATTTCCGTAAGATCGATGCCGTTTCTGAGCGCTGCCTTCATTAGGGGGAGATACATCTCGAAGTCTGCTTGGGGACCCTGTTCGATGCATTCCAAGCTCACACTCAGCACTTGAAAATGGTTGGCCAGGTCATGGCAGACAATGTGGAGCATGGTCTTAAGCTCCGTATTCTTTCGAGTGATTTCGAGCTCCTGGGCGCGCAGCGTGAGGTGCGTGCGCACTCGGGATTCCACCTCTTCCAGATGGAACGGTTTGGCGATATGGTCCACACCGCCCGCGTTGAATGCCTTGACCTTGTCAATCACGCCGTCCATGGCGCTGATGAAAATGACCGGCACCGCCTTCAAGGTGGCGTCCGCCTTGAGCCTCCGGCAGACCTCGTAGCCGTCCATGTCCGGCATGTTGATGTCGAGCAGGACGAGATCCGGCGGCTCGCTTTGGGCCGCCTGCAAGGCTCGTTCGCCGCTGGCCACCGGTCGGACGCGGAATCCCCGGCCCTCGAGCATGTCGGCCAGTAATTCGAGATTGGCGGGCGAGTCGTCCACGATCAACACGTTCGGGGCGGGGAGACTTGAATCAGTCTTCATAAGTTGGGGGTGTGCGCTGCGAGTAGTTCCTGGAGGGTGTCGTGGTCAAAGCGTTTCACCAACTGTCGGAGCAGGCGGCCGAGGTGTTGATCATGGGTGGCGGCCTGTTCCACCAGGGTCAGCATCTGCCGGTAATCTGCGCGGCGAGTGGCTTCGCGCAACGCGACTACCAGTTCAACCGGCAGCCGGCGAATCTCCGCGGCGGACGGACGTTCCGTTGCCGCTTCGCTGTGGACTGTGGCTGCCGCTTCCTGCAAGGCGTCGTAAACGTAGTCCACGCCGACGAGTTCCTTGATCCTATCCAGCAGTTCGGCGTGGTCGAATGGCTTTGCGAGGAAGGCGTCCGCCCCTTCGGCCACCGCCCGCTGGCGATCTTCGATAAACACGCCGGCACTCAGGGCGATGATCTTCACCGTCGGGCCGTGCGCCGCGCGAAGCCGCCGCGTCGCTTCGTAGCCATCCATCCCCGGCATTCGCAGGTCCATCAACACCAGATGCGGTGCCCACTCCTGGGACTGGGCCACCGCCTCCGCGCCGTCGTCGGCGGTGCGGATTTCAAAGCCGACTGGGGCGAGCAAGAGCGTGAGCAGTTGGAGGTTTTCCGGTTGGTCATCAACGACCAACACCCGGCAGGCCGGCTGCCCCGGCTGGAGCCGCAATGATCCGTGGGCGGGGGGGCGTTCCACCCCGGCGGCGGTTCCCTGCGCCCGGATCACCCGCACGTCAAACCGGAACGTGCTGCCTACTCCGACTTGGCTGGTGACTTCAAACTTGCCTCCCATGAGGCGGACGAACTCCTGGCTGATGGGCAGCCCCAGCCCGGTGCCGCCGGAGGTACGCTGGCCATCGTGGGTCTGGAAGAAAGGTTCGAACAGGTGCGGAAGGTCCTCCGGGGCGATCCCCATGCCGGTGTCCTCCACCTCGGCGTGCAAGCGCAGTGCCCCGTCTGGCTCCGGCTCGGAGCGGACCCGCAAGGTGATCGCCCCGCCGTTGGGGGTGAACTTCACAGCGTTGCCCAGCAGGTTGATGAGCACCTGGCGCAGCTTGGTTTCGTCGGCCAGGACGTAACGCGGCACCTCGCCCTGTTGCTCGACCTGGAAGTGCAGTTGCTTGGTTTGGGCGCGCAGGCTGAACATGCGCTCCAGATCTTCCAGCAAGCGGTAGATGTCAAAGGGAGCCGGGTTAAGCGTCACCCGGCCGGATTCAATGCGCGCCATCTCCAGGATGTCGTTGATGATGCTCAGCAGGTGTTCTCCGCTGCGCAGGATGGTAGCCACATACTCTGGCTGGCAGCGGCCGGACCGCTCCGCCTCGCGCAGCAGCAGTTGGGAGAAGCCGATAATGGCGTTCATCGGCGTGCGGATTTCGTGGGACATGTTCGCCAGGAACCGGCTCTTGGCCAGGCTGGCGGCTTCGGCGGCGGCCTTGGCCTCGTGCAGCACCGTTTCCGCCCGCTTGCGCTCCGTGATGTCTTGCAGGAAGCAGATCAAGACGCCACCCCGCATGAAGGAAAACTGCACGCTGACCGCAATATCGAACGTGCTCCCGTCCTGACGGCGGTGGCGCGACTCGAATTGGTCGTGGCCTTGGGCGATGATCTTCGCCGTGCGCTGTTGGATGTCCTGCACCGTATCCTCCGCCTCCAATTCCGCAACGCGCCGGGTGAGCAACTCCGCGCGCGAGTAACCGCTCATCCGGCAATAGGCATCGTTGACTTCGAAGATATGGCCTTCACGATCCGACAGGAAGAACCCTTCCAAGGCGGACGCGATGATCGCCGCATGTTCGACCTCCGCCCGCTTGCGCTCCGTGATGTCTTGCAGGAAGCAGATCAAGACGCCGCCTCGGACGCGGGAAAACTGCACGTTGACTGCAATATCGAACACGCTCCCATCCCGGCGGTGGTGACAGGTCTCGAAGTGGTCGTAGCCCTGAGCGGTGATCTTTGCGAGGTGCCGCGCGGATTCCTCCCCAAACTCCGCTGCCTCCAGATCCGCGATGCGCAGGCGGAGCAACTCCGCGTGCGAGTAACCGCTCATCCGGCAATAAGTATCGTTGACTTCCAGGAGCCGGCCCTCGCGATCCGCTATGAAAAACCCATCCGGGGAGGTGGCGATGATCGCCGCATGTTCGATCTCCGCCTGCTTGCGCTCGGTGAGGTCGCGCACTACCGCCTGGAGCACGGGCCGCCCCTCGAGTTGCAGGGCGGTAAGCGTTACCTCGGCGGGGAAACTCTCGCCGGTGTCCGCCCGCCGATGCACCCACTCGAAGTGCTGGCTCCCCGTGGTCTGCGCCGCGACGATCCGGGCGTGCGCCAGCGTCCGGGAATCCGTGCCGCACGGTTGCTGCGGGGGAGAAAGGTCGGCGGGATGGAGCGCGCAGAGTTCCGCCGTGCTGGCGCAGCCCATGACGCGGAGCGCCGTCTCGTTGCAGTCGAAGAACCCTGTTTCGTCCAACAGCATCACCGCGTCGCCCGTCGCCTCGAAGAGCGTGCGGAATTTCAACTCCGAACGGCGGAGGGTCTCCGCCGCCTGCCGGCGCTCCGTGATGTCATGGTCCAGACCGCGATAGCCCCGCAGTTTGCCCGCCGCATCCCGGATGGGCACGCCGTTGGTTTCCACCGTGATCAAGCGGCCATCTTTCCGGCGCAAGACATTTTCCATCGCCTGGATCGGCTCACCGCGCATCATGGCCGGCAGAGTGAATGACCTCACCCGCTGGGCTTCCTCCGGGGGCATTAAGTCAAAGAAAGTCCGGCCCAGAATCTCCTCCGGCTCGTAGCCCAAGAGGTTGCGTGACTGGGGGCCGGAGAAGGTATAGATGCCGTGCTCGTCCACTTGCCAGACCCAGTCCGGGACGGTTTCCACCAAGTCACGGTGGCGTTGTTCGCTGGTCCGCAGGCGCTCTTCGGTCTGCCGGCGTTCGGCAACCTCCAGGGAGAGTTCCGCCGTGCGCTCCGCCACGCGTTGCTCCAGGCTCCGATTGAGTTCCCGCAAGGAATCCTTCAGCCGCTTGCGCTCGGTGATGTCCTGCACAAATACGACCGCAGCGGGTTGGCCCTGGTAAGTGATCGGTGACGCCGTCGCCTCCACTGGCACGGGCGTGCCGTCCAATTTGAGATAAACCTCCGCCTGCGGCGGAGCCACTCCTCGCTGCCCCTGAAACACCTTAACGGCCCGCTTTTGAATGCTTTCGTGGCAGTCCGGATGGATGCGGGAAAGAACGGGTTGACCGAGCACCTGCTCGGGCGTCGTCGCCCCCAGCAACTGCAACGCGGCCGGGTTGAGGTAGGAAAACTTCATCCCCACAGTCACGAAAATGGGCATGGCCGCACCTTCGACCACCCCCCGGAAACGATCTTCGCTCTCGCGCAACGCGACCTCCGCCTGCTTGCGCTCAGTGATGTCGCGCACGATGGCAACTATCTGGACGTGTTTCCCGGTGGCGTCCCGGATGGCCTCCCCGTTGGCCTCCACGTCGAAGAGGCTGCCGTCGGCCCGCAAACAGCGGTATTCCACCCGGCCGGGAAACTTGCCTTGGAAGATCAGGCCGACATCGAACACCGCGCGCGCTCGGTCCTCGGGGAAAATAAAGTCCGTGAACCATTTCCCCAGCAACTCCTCCTCTCGTTTGTAGCCGAACATCCCCACCGTTCCGGGCGAAATCATGACGATCCGCCCCGCCGTGTCCATGATGGCGATGGCGTAGGGCGTGGCGTAGAGGATGGAACGGTAGCGCTCCTCGCTCTGCCGCAACTCCTCGGCAGCTCGCTTGCGCTCGGTGATGTCGCGGTTGGAGGCGCGGATACCCTGAAACTTCCCCTCGCGGTCAACGACGGGCTGGCAGACGTGGCCGATCCAGCGGGCTTCGCCGCTCCGGGTGTGGATGCGGAATTCCAACTCACGCTGTTCCGGGCCAGCCTTCGTTTCTAAAGCGCCGTGAAAGTGGCTCTCAATTCGTTGGCGGTCCTCGGGATGGACGATGCTGACCAGCAGTTCCGGCGCTTGCAGAAACTCCGCTGCCGAATAGCCGGTGAGGCGCTCACAAGACGGCGACATGTAAGCCAGGCTGCCATCCGGGAGACGCCAGTATTCCATATCAACGGTAAAGTTGGCGACAGTGCGGAAACGATCTTCGCTCTCGCGCAACGCCGCCTCCGCCCGCTTGCGCTCGGTGATGTCCACATCCAGGCAGAACATCTCCACGGCGCGTCCTGGTATCTGCACGACGACATGGCTGGAAAAAACCGCCACGCGCGAACCGTCTTTTCGCATCAGGGAGAGTTCGGACGCGGGGATGGGTTGCCCGGTCTCGGCCATTTGGCGCATCGCCTGCCGGACGCCTTCCCGCATTTCCGGCGGAACGACCAGGTCGAGCAAACTGCGACCGACTGCGTCTTGCGCCGTGTAGCCGTAGAGCGCTTCGGACGCTTGGTTCCAATAGATGGTGGTGCCATCCAGCCGGTAGCCCTGCACGGCCACCCCCGGCACATCCCGCAGCAAATTGCGGAAACGCTCCTCGCTCTCGCGCAACGCAGCATCCACCCGCTGGCGCTCCGTCAATTCTTCTTGGAGGCTTTCATGGAGGTGCGCATTCGAGAGGGCAATGGCCGCGTCGGCGGCGATGGTGGACAACAACTCGACATGGCTGGCGTCATAAACATTCGCCCGCTCATAATCTTGGACCGCTATGACCCCAATCACGCGCCCGTTCAGCAGCATGGGCACCCCGAGGTAGCAACGGCTTAAGGCTCCGATGAACCCGATACCGCGCTCGGCCAAGGCCTCTTCCAGCCGGTCGGAAATCAGGAGCGGCGTGCGGGTGCGGATCACATATTCCGTCAGTCCATTGCCAAAGGGGCGTTTCGCCACGAAAGCCCGGGTTTCCCCGGCCATGCGATAAAGCGGGAACGACACCATGTTCGTCGTCTCGTCATACAGGGCAATATACAGGTTTCGATTGTCAAACACATGGCTGACCATGTCGCTAACCCGCCCTGGAATTTCAGCGGTTGACGAAAGTATGTTGAGCGCATGACTGAGTTGATGGAGCATGGTGAGGGATGAATTCTTTCGCTTCACTTCCTCTTCAATTTGCTTGCGCTTGGTGATGTCGCGCACGATGGCAACCATCTGGACGCGTTGCCCGGCGGCGTCCCGGATGACCTCCCCCTTGGACTCCACGTCAAAGGGGCTGCCGTCGGCCCGCAAACAGCGGTATTCCACCAGGCCGGGAGACTTGCCTTCGAAGAGCAGGCCGACATTGAACGCCGCGCGCGCTCGATCCTCGGGGACAATAAAGTCCGCGAACCATTTCCCCAGCAACTCCTCCGCTCGTTTGTAGCCGAACATCCCCACCGCTCCCGGCGAAATCATGACGAGCCGCCCCGCCGTGTCCATGATGGCGATGCCGTAGGGAGTGGCGTTGAGGATGGAGCGGTAGCGCTCCTCGCTATGCCGCAGATCCTCGACAGCTTGTTTGCGTTCGGTGATATCGTGCACGATTGCCTGTAATTGCGGCTTCCCTTGCAAATCCAGCCGGTTCAGGGAGACCTCGGCGGCAAAAGGGGTTCCATCCACCCGGCAGTGTTCCCACTCGAAAAATTGTGGTCCGACCGTCAAGGCCAGATTGATCTTCTTGATCGCCTCTTCCTCTGAAGACCGCCCATCCGGCTGTATTGGCGGAGAGAACCTGCTCGGATGTGCGCCAATGATCTGCTCCCGAGTGGCGCCATATATGCTCAAGGCCTTGGCGTTGCAGTCCACCCAGCGATCGTCGGCAAACAGCAAAATGGCCCCTTCTGCGGTCTCGAACAAGGAGCGGAATTTCAGCTCGCTCTCGCGCAACGCCGTCTCCGTCTGTTTGCGCTCGGTGATGTCGCGCGCGGCGGCAAAGACGCCTTGTAGCAGGCCTTGGGCATCCCGATATAACGTGGCATTGTAGAGCACGTCGGTCACCCGGCCGGAGACGTGTCGGATGGCCAGCGGATAGTCGCGCACGAAGCCCTCCGAAAAGACCCTCTGGTAGCCTTCGCGCGCCTTCGCCGGCTCGGTGAAGTAATCCGAGAAGTCCGTGCCGATGATCTGCTCGCGCGGCACACCGGCAACCGTCACGGAGGCGTCATTGACGTCGGTGATCTTCCCTCCCGCGCTGATGGTGACGAGCGGATCGAGGCTCGCCTCCAGGAGGCTGCGGGCGTAAGCCGCGGCGGTTCGCAACGCCTCCTCCGCCCGGTAGCGCTCAGTGATGTCGTATAAGACCGCGATGTGTGCGCCGGCATAGCTGCCGGTTAGCGCCGCTGCCCCGACCATCGCGATCCGCTGCGAACCATCCTGGCAGCGGATGCTCACTTCGACAGGTTCGAAATCCGTCCCTTCCTGTAAGGCTTTGTTGAGTCTTAGTTGCCACTGGGTCTTAACCAAGTCTCGATAAGTGGGATCCGGATAAGCCTTTTGCCACCAATCAGCCAAGGTGGGGATGTCCCCAAGGTGGTAGCCGAAAGTCTTGGTGAACTCGCGATTCACATAGGTGATGTTGCCCTGCTCATCATTCATGGCGAACGGTACCGGGGAGCAGTCAATCACACTGCGGAGCTTCGCCTCACTCTCCCGCAGCGCCGCCTCGGCCTGCTTGCGCTCGGTGAGGTCGCGGCAAATGCTCATCATCGCCGGCTGCCCATCCCAAGTGATCCGCCGCGCGCTAACCTCGGTCAAGACGGAGGAACCGTCCTTGCGCTGGTGCGCGGTTTCAAACGTGAGTTGCCCCTGTTCCATCAGCCGGGCGATCCTTTCCGGAGCGTGCGGGGCATCCGCCGGTGAGTCCACCTGGTTGACCGTCATGGCCATGAGTTCGGCGTGCGTGTAACCGAGCCGCTTGCAGGCCGACGGATTGACGGCCAACATCCGCCCCGCCTCGTCGTGGATGAAGATCGCGTCCCCGGCACTCTCGAAGAGGAGTCGGTGTTTTGCCTCACTTGTGTGCAACGCCTCCTCCCCCCGCTTGCGCTCGGTGATGTCCTCACCGCAACTCAAGGTGCCGACGATGCGGCCCGCGTCGTCTCGGAAAGGGGAGTTGTGCCAGCCGATCGGGCGCTGGCGGCCATCCCGGCAAACCACGACGTTCTCGTATTCAGCGAACGCCTCCAGTTCGCCGGCCATGATACGCTGGAAGGCCGGATACAGGGTGTCCAAGCCTTCCGGCTGGGGCAGGCATGTGGCGAACCAGTTGCGACCGAGGAGTTCCGCTTCCGTGTAGCCCAGGAGTGCTTGCCCGGCACGGTTGAGCATGGTAACGCAGCCGGTCGCGTCCAGCGCCAGCACCATCGTCTGGGTGGTATCCAGATAGCGCTGGCTGCGGGTTTCGCTTGTGCGCAGTTGGCTTTCCGCTTCTTCCTTCTGATGACGAGCAAGGCTCGATGGGTAGATACTCGCGATGCTCAACTGAATACTATCGCGAAAACGATCCATCAGATGGTGACTCTGCTGAGTGAACGCGTTCTCCTTCTTGTCGAGGATGCAGATCGTGCCGAAAATCTCGCCGTTCGGCCAGGTGAGAGGAACGCCGCAGTAGGAGATCATGCCCAACTTGATGTCCGGATTGTGGTCCCAGTGCGGGTCTTTCAGGGAATTGGGAACCACCAGTTTGCGCCGGGTGCTCATGACGGTTTCGCAGTATAGCCCCGTATCCAGCGGGGCCTTTTCGCCGTGATGGTAAACGTTGCCGGGGCTGTGGCTGCTGAGGAACACCTCGATGTCGCGGGCATTCACCCGCATGATCAGCGCCGCCGGAACGCCCGCGATCTCCGCCAGCATATCAATGGTGACCTGCCAGTTCTCGATCACCTTCTCGGGCACATCGATGTCATCCAGGACCGGGTATTTTGGCTCATTTGATTCGGCTGACATCATTCGATCCTTGCTTAGAGGTGGGGGGTTTTCACATTGGAGAGCGGAGGCGTCGCGTCGCTCCTGGTTGAAGACTCCGATAACTTAACTTAGTCGGCACAGGTTTTGGGACGCCGAAACATGCTCCGAACGTCGTTGGCACTCGTCGTCCTGAACAATATCCTCGCGGCGATCACCCCGATTCATCACGTGATACATCGCTCCCTCAATGCGCAGTTTGCATGACATCCAAGCTAACTACCTGCGGCAGCCAAAAGTGTCAATAGTGACTTCTACATCGCTCCCATAGAATCACGGTCCTGACCGCTTCTCGGGACTATTTGAGCCCGAGGAACAGGATGACCAGGTCAATCACGAACAGCAGCACAATCGTCACTTCCAGGATCAACATCCAGCGGTTGATTCGGTCGTGATTGAGCAGTTGGTACAAATCGTCGAGGGTCTGCAGCTTCTTGTCGATCGTCCGGTGCCAGTCACTTAAGTGAAAACGGGCGGAGATGTTTTCGTAAATGCGCGCCAGGTGCCAGTCGCCGAAGAACTTGGTGATGTTGGACAGCTCGTCGCTGAACCGTGCCAGGTCGATGCGGATTTCGCGCAGCTCGCGGAGGATGCTGGCGCGCCCGCGCGTCGGCCGCGCGCCGAGATCCCGGTACGCGCGGTCCAGCGAATCGTCCAGAATGCGGTCGTATGCCTCGAGCTCCGCCAACTGCAGGTTGGCCAACTCCATCACATATAACGTTTCGTCAAAGTTCTGAGGCTCATCAATAATCAGCGCCGCGTCCCAGTCGATCACTACCAGGTCGCGTTGGTAGTAGCTTAGGAAACGGCCCGTGGATTCCTCCGCCTCCTGTTTCGAGAGCAGGTCAATTTCGGGTTCCTGGGTGAGCAACGAAGCGACCGCGCGGCGATTGGCCCTCCACCAGTTCTCCGCGCTCAATGCTGCGCCCTCTTCGGTCAACACCGGCGATTCGATGCAGAAAACCGTGTAGGCTTCCTCCTCGGCGAGCTGGCTCACCGGCCGGACATAATGCGACGCCAGCTCGTTGCGCACCTCCTCCGCCAGGCGCCGGACTTCCTCGTTCAGTGAGCCGTTGCTGAACTGCAGATCGTGATATGCCACCAGACCCTCGACTTGCGAGACCTCGAACGGAACGCGAACGCTGATGCTGATGGCGCCCACGGGCAGCAGCTTGATCACTCGATCGACCCGCACCGGCCCATGCGGACCGATCCGTTCCAACGGCGGCAGTCGAACCATTTGTGGCCGGTAGAAGAAAAGCTGGCGCGGACTGCGCTTGCTGGCATCGACCACGAACTGCGCCACCGGCTGCCCGAGCAGCTCGCGCACCGGCTGGCGGGTCATCTCGTAGGCCACATCAAAGGCATAGATATAAACCACCTCGCCTGTGTAGCATTTAATTCGCGCCTGGGAGGGCTTCTGTTCAGGGCTTTTGGGCGGTTCCACAGACGCAATCATACTCCCCAAGTTACCTTGCCTCCAGGCAAAAGTCAAAGGCCGGTTCTCGTCAGCCGCGCGTCAAAGAAATCAAAAAACTGGGCAGCGCACCAGCCGCTGCCCAGTTTGATACTGCGTCATCTCAGGCGTGGTCACCCGAGGTCTAAGCGGAGGACGGCGATCGCCGCGCTCCGCCCAGGTTAATTACCGGGCGAGGCGGATTAAGCTTGGACCCGCGTCGATTTGCACCGTGACCGGCGGCGCAACGTTGCCCGCCGTGACGGCCGTCCAGGTTCCCGAGGTCGGAGACGCTTTCGTCTGCACCGTGAACAGGCCGTCCTCGACATTCCAAGTGAGGGTCACGTGGCTGCTGTCGGGCCTGGTGATGCTCACGGTCGGCCGCGGCGCCGGCACCGGCACCGGGTTGCTAATGACCGTATATACCGTCTGCTCGTTCGGAGTGTTCGGACCGGCCGCCACGTTGTTGGCGTTGTTAATCGTCCCCTTGGCCGCGATGCAGATCTGACGCGTGTTCATCGCTACATACGGGTTGGACGTCGCGAAGCCCAGCACGTTCGCCGGATCCTGGTCGTGATTCACAAACGGGTAGAACGAGTGACTAAACCAGTTGAAGTTGACTCCATCAAACTGTGCGACCCGAGCGACCACCTGGTAGCCGAAAACGGTGCTATCCGCTTGGTACGCATAAGCCACGCACACCCGGTCCAGCGCATCAGCCGCAAGCCCAGCCCGATCACACTTTATCGTCGCCGGATTGCCGTCGCTCACGATCGAACCACCAGCGAACTGGCCAGTGCGCGCATCCCAGGCCGCCACACCCATTGGAACTCCGAGCGTACCACCACTGCCACCTGCCGTGCCGGCCAGGTAAACGTAGTGACTGCGAATATCGCCATTGATCCGGATGCCGTCCCCACGTCCGCCTACATCCGGGCTGCCTCCGAAGTTCATGCCGCTGCTGACATTCACATCGTTCGAATACGTCAAGCTGCCGCTGTTGTTGTAGAAGAGCAGCGAGTTATGCACCCGGATCACAAACCCACCCTTGACCGCGCACATATTGTCGAAAATGTCCTGCTCCTTCGCCAGAGTCGGACCCTTCACAATCGTTCCGTCCGGCTGAATGATGGCGAAGGTGGTGACCTCACCAGCGGTGCTGGCGATTGCCGTCTTGTCGTCGATCATCACCACGATGTTTCCGTTATCGAGGAAGTTAGGCCGTCCGCCGGTGCGGGAGCACTGCGGCGCGTTATTGGCTGGTCCCATGGCCCCGACATAAGGACCATAAACATACTCCCAGGCTTTGGCG
>Ga0194053_10001137_pt1 | contig 17531 bp, 10 predicted proteins | sample SepL228m_MetaG_FD_161684 | JGI IMG/M metagenome (GOLD analysis project Ga0194053, IMG submission 161684) | Anoxic zone freshwater microbial communities from boreal shield lake in IISD Experimental Lakes Area, Ontario, Canada - Sep2016-L227-8m | ecosystem: Environmental > Aquatic > Freshwater >... | reverse complement strand
GTCAAGGATGCCGGGAACAAGGAGATCACGTTTAGTGGCGGGGCAGGCGTTGAGCTCGACAAGCTGGAAGGGTTCCCGGAGCCCAAGGACTTCGACGACTTCTGGGCAAAGCAAAAAACCAGTCTGGCGGCAGTGCCCCTGAAATCCAGCATGACCGATGTTGCGTCCAAAGATCCTAACTTTCTTGTCTTTGACGTGAAAGTGGATTGCGCGGGAGGCATGCCGGTTTCCGGCTATTTTTCAAAGCCAAAAGAAGCCCCGGCAAAATCCCTGCCGGCCAAAGTCTGCTTCATGGCTGTTGGCGTGTATTCCCCGGAGCCGGTGTTGCTGGCGGGCACGATGGTTTTTATCATTAACGCCCACGGGATCGAAAATGGAAAGGATCCGGATTACTATAAACAAATATCAGGCGGGCTGAAAGGTTACCACGGTTATGGCCCTGCCGATGAGGACAGGGATCCTGAGACCTGCTATTTCATGGGCATGGCACTCCGGGTCATGCGCGCCCTGGAATTCATCAAGTCTCAGCCGGAGTGGGACGGGAAAACCCTTATTGCCGACGGAGGAAGTCAGGGCGGGTTTCAGGCATTGTTGGCCGCCGGACTCGATGGCGACGTGACCAAATGTGTCGCCTCCCGTCCGTGGTGCTGCGATCTGGGTGGCATCAACCTGGGGCGCCTGCGCGGATGGCGCCCGGACTTCACGGAGGCCCTCGGATACTTCGATCCCGTCAACCATGCGAAGCGCATCAAGGGCGAGACGCTGATCAGTTCCGGCCTGGGTGATTACGTATGCCCGCCTTCCGGCCTCACGGCGGTTTACAACAATATCAAGGCCCCGAAACAGATAGATTATGTCCAAGGGATGACCCACGCGGGATACCCGCACCCAAATCCAAAAAGGTTCACGACCAGCAGCAAATAGCGAAAGCATGACAATAAATAACTTCAATGTTCCAGGAGTGATTCTGGACAGAAACCCGGAATTTGTGGAACTCTATGCGACCGCCTGGAAGCTGGCGGCGGATCATATCCAGGACCTGCCTGGGCTTCCGGTCGTCCACCACATGGATGAAGCCTGCGATCCCTCGCGCTTATGGCTGTGGGACACCTGTTTCATGGTCCATTTCTGCAAATATGCGCCTAAAGATTTTCCGGGAATCGAGAGCCTGGACAACTTTTATCTGCCGCTCCTGGACGGGGTGAAGTCCTCGTGCCTGATCCATCATCCGGATAATCCGCCGCTGATGGCGTGGACGGAATATGAATATTGGCGGTTCACCGGGGACGGTTCGCGCCTGCACCGCAACCTCGTGGAGAAAAAATATTTACAGCGCCATTACGAGTATATGGAAAACCTGCGTACCGGGGATAAATTCTCCTGCTCTTATGTGCAGGCAAATTTTCACAAAACCGAACGGGGATACATGTGGAGCGGGATCGCTTCGGGAATGGATAACACCCCGCGAGGCGAGGACATGCACTGTAATATCCTCTGGCTTGATGCCCTCGCGCAAATGGCGCTCTCGGCATTGTATATCGCCAAAATGGCGGCGGCCATCGGCGAAACGTCCATCGAGGAGGAGTATACGGCCAAATATCAGGAGCAGGTCAAACTGCTGAACGAATCTTACTTCGATGAGCGTGACGGCTGCTACTACGATCTCTGGATCGCAAATTATGAACAGGCCCGGATTCTGACTCCGGCCTCCTTCTGGCCGCTGCTGGCTGAGGCCGCATCACAGGAGCGCGCAGAACGCCAGATCGCCGTTTTGCGGGATCCGGAATTGCTGGGCGGGGAGATCCCCATCGCGACCGTCGCCAGAAACAGCCCGTTTTTCGATCCCGATGGCCGCTATTGGCGCGGGAGCATCTGGCTGCCAACCACCTATATGGTCATGCGGGCACTCGTCAAATATGGGAAGCTCGATCTCGCGGCTGAGCTGGCCGAACAAACCGTATCCCATATGGAGTCAACCTATCGGAATTTCAGCCCCTCAACGATCTGGGAATGTTACAGCCCGACCAAACCAGAGCCGGCGCTTACCGGGCGCGGCGACGGGTTCGTGCGCCTGGACTTCTGCGGCTGGTCCGCGCTCGGCCCGATCTCCATGCTGATTGAAAACATCCTCGGGTTTCATGATGTCGATGCCATGGAAAGGGTCGTCAAATACCATTGCCGCCCGATCGGACGCCATGGGATCACCGACCTTTGCTTCGGCGATGTCCGCTGCGACATCATCCTGGAAAACGATGGCAATATCCACGTGAAAACCAATGCCCCGTTTGACCTGGAACTGGACGGGAAACGAATCCCCTGCCCGGCCGGAACCAGCATCGTCCCCGGCATGCGATAGGAAACCACTGACAAACCCATTCGAAAGCACAACAGCCGCCCGTCCAAATCCCGCTGCGGCTGTTTATTATTCGTGCGCAACAGGGAGGGGTGCTGGGAACGGTTGCCAAGGAAGATTCTGCGCTGCGCCAACCTCTTTATTCGTCAGATATCCGTTCCACACATTGATTCCGGTCAGAAGGGCTGGCCGACGTTTGAGGGCCTCGTCGAGTCCGAGATCCGCCATGGTTTCCAGATACGGAAAGGTTGCGTTTGTCAGCGCCTGGGTAGCAGTCCGGGCGTAAGCTCCGGGCATGTTCGCCACGCAATAATGGACTACTCCCTCCTCGACGAAAACGGGATCTGCATGCGTGGTGGCTCGCGAAGTTTCTGCACAGCCGCCTTGGTCGATCGCGATGTCCACAAAAACACTTCCGGGTTTCATCAGCTTGAGCATCGCCCGGGTGATCAGCCGGGGTGCCTTTGCCCCCGGGACCAACACGGCCCCGATCAAAAGATCTGTCTGGCAGAGAAGATCCATCAGATTCGCCTCGCTCGAATAGAGTGTGGAGGCGGTCATGGTGATGTCAAGGAACCGCATCCGTTCCAGATCGACTTCGAGAATCGTCACGTCGGCACCGAGCCCGACGGCCATTCGCGCCGCGTTGATGCCCGCGGTCCCGCCCCCGAGGATGACGACCTTGCCGGGAAGCACACCCGGAACACCGCCCAATAAAACGCCCTTCCCGCCGCAATGCTTGGCCAGGTAATACCCGCCCACAATCACCGACATCCGGCCGGCGATCTCGCTCATCGGCTCCAACAGCGGCAGCCGCCGGTTCACCTCTACTGATTCATAAGCGATGCCGGTCACCTTCGACTCGAGAAGGGCTTGGGTCAGCGCTCTGCCGGCGGCAAGGTGAAGGTAGGTGAATAGAATCTGCCCTTCGCGCAACAGGGGATATTCGGAAGGAAGCGGCTCTTTGACTTTGGCGACCAGGTCGGCGCGGGCGAAAACGTCCTCGTGCTGTTGGACGATTTCGGCTCCGGCATTCTGGTAATCCTGATCGCTGATCCCGATACCCGACGCTGCGCCTGTTTCAACCAAAACCCGATGGTGCTTCGCAAGCTGATAAGCTCCCGAGGGCAAAAGTGCCACGCGGTGTTCCTGTTCTTTGATTTCTTTTGGAATGCCGATGATCATTGTTTTTATATTGTGTTGGTTTGTTGTATTTATTCAGCGATTTATCGTAATGGTCCATTACGGCAGGATTCCCAATGTCTGGGCGGAGCGGATGAACATGATCAGGCTCGGCGAGTAATTGGTTCCCGTGCCGATCGGAGCGCCGGTCAACGGGTGGATTTCCTGGGTGAATTGATTATCGTATTGGATGAATGCCCTGAGCCAGCGCGTCATCAGCTCGCGGAGTTCTTCATGGCGGCCATAGGATTCCATCCATAAGGTGGCGCGCAGCACTGTGAGGGCCTGGGTGTTGGCTCCCCAGCAGTTTTTGGGGCAGGAGCTCACAAAACTCGGGTCTGAAATCGACATCGAGGGGAGGGGATAAGGTGTCCAAAACTCGTTTTCATTCGTAAAGTAACGCGTATAGATCCGATCAAAATCCTTCTGGTCCAGCACCCGATTTAAAAACAGGCGCGTGATATGCTCGGAGCGATACTTGCGGAAACCGGACGAATCGCGATCGTAATAGAAATCATCGTCGGCATCGTAGAGGTTTGTCTGAATCCGGTCGCGCAGCTCTGCGGCTTGTTCCTTCCAGCGGGCTTCATCATTGCTTTTACCAAGTCTGCCGGCCAGTTCGGCCAAGGCGAGACGTCCGCCATAGAGCATTGCCGAGAGATCCACCGAAAGCACAGGCATCAGCGGCAGGGCAGGCATGTTCTTCGCCTCGCGCCCGGGACAACCGTTAGGGATCCCGCCATCGGTCACCCGCGGGCTCGCATCATGCCCGGTGTCCCACTCGCAATACATTTCCACAAGGCCGGCGCCTTTGCGATTCCGGAATTTTACGAGCCATTCGTCGTAACGTGAAGCCGCGCTATAAACCTGAGCGAGGACATCTTCGCCCTTGCCGAGACGAATTGCCAGATCGAGCGCACAACGGGCGAACGGATAGATGCTTTGGACATGCCAGTATCCAACCGGCGTATTATCGAAAAATCCGCCCTTCGTCTGAAGAGGAAACATAAATGGCAAAAGCCCGTCCTCCCGTTGATGATCCATGAAAATCTGCTGCGAAGCCCATGCCGCCTCGGGATGATAATCAGCAAGAAAGAGGTTGTCCTGGTTGTGTTCAAGCCAGATCCCGCCATAGACCTCGCCCGCAATAAGCACCGGGACCGGGTGCTGCTTGAATTTGCGGATATTCTGCAGGAGCGCGGTCTTGGCGACCGCCGCCTTCTCCCTGATGAGTTGTTTTTCCTTAGCGGAAAACCGGTCGTTTGAAATCGTTGGCATCATGTTTTCCGGGATGGTTCCTGCCGCGCTGCAAACCGGTAGGTGCCGGAGCCAACCCGATAGACGGCGGCTCCGTTTTTCCAGCCCAGCGCTTCCACGCCGGGCGCCTGCGCTGCGGGAACGCAACCCTCCGTGACCGAGGCGTCTTGGGCGGCAGGGACATGAATGCTCGCCGTGGTGTTGGGTGGAACCGTGACTTTCAGTGTCAGCGTTTCGCCTTGGATATCCCAGCGGCTGGCCAGCTCCCCGTAAAGCGTGTTGAGTCGTGCGCTCGCGTGGGTTAGGCCGCCGCCCGGTTGAGGCTTGACGATGGCGTGCTTGTAGGCGGGCGAAGCCGGGTCGGTGTCCAGCCCCGCGACGGTCGCGTAAAGCCATTCGCCGATCGCTCCGTAGGCGTAATGATTGAATGAATTCATCTCGGGATCCTGGAACCCCTTCTCCTTGGTCCAACCGTCCCAGCGCTCCCAGATCGTGGTGGCCCCCTGCGTGACGGCGTAAAGCCACGAGGGCCAGTTCTTCTGGAGTAGCAGCTTGTAGGCGATGTCGCTCCGGCCGCCGCGCGTCAAGACATGCGGCAGGTAGGAGGCGCCCACAAATCCAGTGCTGAGTTTGTTGTCGTTCCTTTCGATGCTGCTCACCAGCGATTTGAGAATTTGCGGGCGCATCGCTTCGGGCGCGAGATCGAACTGGAGAGTCAGCACGCAGGCGGTTTGGGTTGCGCTGGCGAGCAGGCCATCCGCCGTGATGAACCGGCGCTGGTAGGCCGCCTTCACTTTTTTAAACAGCGCTTCATATTCCGCCGCATCGCCGGGTTTTTCCAAGACGGCTGCGATTTTTCCCATCAGTCGCGCGGCATAGGCATAGAACGCGGTGCCGATCAAATCGTTGGGGGTTGCGCCTCCTTTGCCCGGGCTGCCGTCCAATGCCAGCCAATCGCCGAAGCCGCCCCAGACCGAGCCGTCGGGATGGGAACGGATGCCGTCGATGGCGATGGATTCGATCCAGCCAAGGAATCGCCGCATCGAGTCATAGTGTCCGGCCAGAATCGCGGTGTCGCCGTAGCAAAGATAGACCGTCCATGGGCAGATCACCCCGGCATCGGCCCAGGCGGGGCCGCCCTCCCGCAACATATTGGACCGCCGCATAACGGGAGCGGCCGCCGGAAACTCGCCCGAATCGGCTTGGGCATCGGCGATGTCGCCCTGCCATTTTGTGAAGAACGCGGCGACATCGAAATTGAACGCGCCGGTGCGGATGAAGACCTGGGCGTCGCCCATCCAGCCCAAGCGCTCATCGCGCTGCGGGCAGTCGGTCGGAACCTCAAGGTAGTTGCCACGCTGCCCCCATTGGATGTTGGTTTGAAGCTGGTTGACGAGTTCATCCGAACACTCGAACCGGCCCGTCTCATCCATTCCGGAATAAAGGGCGATGCCGGTGACCATGTCGGACGTCGCCTCGCCCGGAAATCCTTTCAGCTCGACATAGCGAAAGCCGTGGAAGGTGAATCGCGGTTCCCAGATTTCCTCGCCGCCGCCTTTGCACGTATAGGAATCCGTGGCCGCAGCCTTGCGGAGATTGGCGGCATATAATGAGCCATCCGGGTTGAGCGCTTCGGCGTGCAGGAGTTGAACGGTCGTCCCGGCGGGTGCGGTGAGCTTGATCCGCACCCGGCCCGCGATGTTCTGGCCGAGATCGAAAATCGAATTCGAGACGCTGACCGTCTTGATTTCGAGCTGTCGGCGGACCGGTTCGCTGCGCATTCCAACCCGCCGGGCCCCGTCGTCCGGTACGATGAGCGCCGGGCACCAGTCGTCGGAGTGGAACCCGGCGGCGTCCCAGCCGGGCATCTCGCGGCGGGCATCATAGACCTCGCCCATCAGCATGTCGGATTGGAGAATCGGACCGGCCCCGGTTTCCCATGAGCCGTCGGAGACGATGGTCGCGCGCTCTCCGTCGGCGAACTCGATTTCAAGCTGGGCCAGAAGCGACGGGCGCTCGCCGTAATGCTGGCGTTCCTTAAACCACCCGACATAGCCGCAATACCAGCCGTCCCCGAGGATCGCTCCCGCCACATTCGCGCCTGGATGGAGGAACGCGGTGACATCGTAGGTTTGAACCTGGATTCGCTTGGTGTAATCCGTCCAGCCGGGGGTAAAGATATCCTTTCCCACCTGCTGGCCGTTGAGCGAAAACTCGTAGAGGCCGCGGGCCGTGACGTGAAGACGGGCACCGGCCACCGGGCGATCGATGAGGAATTCCTTGCGAAAATATGGCGTTGGGATCATCGACTGGTCTCCGCCTGCCGTCGGCGAAGCGATCCATTGCGCGGTCCAATCGGACGGTTGAAGAAGACCCATTTCCCACCGGGCCGGATCCGACCACTGAGACGCCGTCCGCGCTTCATCCCACACCCGCAATTTCCAACAACAGCGGGTGCCCGAAGGAAGCGCCGCCCCAGCATAATGGACATGTGCCGAGGCATCGCTCTCCACTTGTCCGCTGTCCCAAAGGTTCCCACGGTCGTGGTCGAGAAGCTCCCGCGAGGAGGCGACCAGGATTTGATAGGCGCGCTGGGCAACGCCCCGCCGGTCGGACGGTTCAAGCTTCCAGTTCAAGCGGGGCGAGAGGACGTCGAGGCCAAGCGGATCGGTTAAATATTCACAGCGAAGAGCGAAGGGTTTCATGGGGCGTAGTGGTACGCTTACAAGCGAATGTGGAGGTCGAATCGGGTTCGCATTTGGGCGTTTTATTAAAGCTCAGGGAAATGTACGGATAAAATAACAGACATATATGCAGGTTCGATCAAAGATCGTCGCCCATAAAAAATGGAGCCGACTTTTGTGACGTCTGGGGTTAGGCCCGCAGGGGAAGAGTGAACGGGGCGGAGGTCGTGGGCATGGATGGATAGTCTGGGCGATCCAGATCGTGGATAATGTCTGCGATCCTGACCCAGCCGCCTTCGGCGATGGAGCGGTTGGCCGCGATGCCGCAGAGGATCGAAGCCGCGCCGCTGCGATGGTCGGCGGCGCGAAGATATTTGTCTTTCTCCGGCGCGAAGAGGTCGTGCAGCATCACAGCGTCGCCGCCGCCGTGCCCGCCCTCGCCGGTCCAGATAGGCACTTCATACGCGGGCTCACGGGTCGGGTAGATGCGGATGTGGGTTCCCTCTTTTTTGAGGGCGCCGGGCACGGTGCCGTCGCCATTGATATAGACCGTCTCCTCGCATTTGTGCTCCAGACGCCCCCGGGTTCCGTTGAACTGGACGACGTATCCTTCCCAGGAACAAAATGCGTTGAGGCTGTAGTTCAAGGTCACGCCGCTGTCGTAGTTGATCAAGGCCTGCATGGAATCCTCGATGTCGATGTCGGGGCTGAAGATGCACTGGTCGCGGTGGTATCCGTCGTGGGATTCCTGCATAAGGTAGAGCGTGTTAAGCTCCTCGTTGCCGGCGAGGTCCAAAAAAAACGGGCAGTCTTGCGCTTCGGCGCACCCGGTGCAGCGCGGCCCCGGATGGCTGAGCCCGAGGCGTTGCGCGGTCACCGGCGTGGCAAAGCGCCGATGTCCGGTGGCCACGACTTCCTTCGGCATGGCCGAGAGCCACCAGTTGACGAGGTCGAAGTGGTGGGTGGATTTGTGGACCAGCAGGCCGCCGGAGTTCCGCTTGTTGCGGTGCCAGCGCCGGAAGTAGTCGGCACCGTGGTACGTGTCGAGCAGCCATTGAAAATCCACGGAGAGGATATCCCCGATTGTTCCCGACATCAGCAGATCCTTAACTTGTGTGCGCGGCGGAGAATAGCGGTAGTTGAATGTGACGCGCACCTTGCGGCCGGTGCGCTTCTGGGTGTCAAGGATTCTCTGCGCCCGTTCGGCATCGATGGTCATCGGCTTTTCGGTGATCACGTCGCAGCCCAGCTCCATCGCCCGGCAGATATACGTGTCGTGAAAGGAATCCTGGCAGATGACGATGACGGCATCGGGCTTTGTCTCCGCAATCATGCGCTCAAAATCGTTGTCGGAATAAAGCCCGGGGGCTTGTGCGGCGACGGCGGGAAGATCGGCCGCCAGCAACAGCCTGCCTGCGTTGCTGTCGCATAGCGCTACCAGCCGAGAGGTGGCGGAATAGGTTTGGCCGATCGCTTCCAGATAAATCCGGGACCGGCCGCCGAGACCGACAACTGCGTAAGTGGTGGTTTTTTTCATAAGAGGATCCATGTCGCATCGGTGCGGGACTGCCGTATAGCTTCCGGCATTGATAGCGGAAGGTTCGTTCCCATATTTCTTTTAAGCCTATGGATTCAAAAAGGTCAGATGGTCCAGGCCGAGCTTGCCTCTCATCCATTCGGTCTGATAGTTGCAAAATTCCCCTGACATCCCGTGCCCCTTGCCCGGCTCATTAAAGATCATTTTGGGAGAGGGAATCGTGTTGTAGGCAGCGTAAACCGAACTGGGCGAACAAACGGTGTCAATGAAACCGACCGCGACGATGATCGGGCAGGTGATGTTGCGCGCAAAATTGACGGCGTCGAAATATCCGGACATTTTCAACATTTCCGGATCGTTAACCATCTCGGGCCAGCCCGGCCTTCTGTCCAGCTGATAGCCGGCATGGTCGCAGAGGCCCGGGACATTCGCCGAGGCCGCTTTGATGTTTTTATTCAGCCCGGACAGGACCAGGGTAAACGCTCCGCCCTGGCTGCCGCCGAACATTCCAAGATGCTCCCTGTCCACATCGGGGCGCCCGGCCAGCCAGTTGATCGCCCGGTTGATTCCCAGGATCGATTTCTTGAAATAATACTTATCCCGGTCCGGCGCTCCCTGAAAACTATACGTCAGCGGTGTATTCAGCGCGTCGTAAATTTTTTTCGTCTCAACGGCATCAGTCGTCGGATTATACTGGTGCACGTTCATGAACAGCACGATGATGCCGTCCTTGACGAATTTGGTATCCGGAAAGCAGTGTCCGGAGCCGGCGCCGGGCACATGAACCAGCGCGGGGAACGGGCCTTTTTTGCCTTTCGGCACCGAGAGAAATCCATAGATCCGGGTGTTGTCGATGTTGGAAAAACTGACTTTGAAACAATCGAATTCCGGCGTGGAAAATGTCGGGAGCGGCTCGAGCTTTACATCCGGCGGAATTTTATCCAGTTCCCGGACCCCATCGCTCCAGAACTTGTCGAAATCTTCCGGTAGGTTCGGTACCGGTCGAATTTTCTCCGGTTCAAAGCCAGCCCCGGCACAACCTTTGTCTTGATCCAGTTTTACCTCGCATTGCAGAAATCCCGGCACGACCATTGTGCCTTCGATTTCGAACGGGTTATTTTTGGCAAGGTCCATTTCCTGCGTTGAGATGGTTTTCCTCCCGTCATTGCTGATTCTTACGGTCGCTTTGCCGGTTGTCAGCGGCTTGCCATCCTTCTTAACTGCCCCCTGAAATGTTACCTTTTCTCCGCATTGATAAAGCGCCTCCTTGCGGTCGGTTGAGACCTGGATCTTTATGGGATTCTCCTGGACCAGGTCGGCGGCAAGAGCGCCGAATGGCGGGAACGTGATCAATACTGCGGCGGCTGTGGATGCCACGAAATGTGTGCGGTTCATAATGAGTCCTTTGTTATCGTTTCAGTTTGTTGCCTCGGTTTGTTTGTAAGTAAAAATCGCCGCTTGCGGGGAATTCGAGAGTGCCACATGCAGGCCTTTCTCCATAAGCTCATGGCCCATCATCTCAACGGAACCTTCCTTGTCCATGTCCTTTACGGTGTAGCGGACATCCGGGGCCAGCCCATGGAGCTTGAATGATGCAGTCTCGAAAGGGCTTTCCTCTCGACGGAAGACCTGCACCATGCCTTCGCCGAGGTCGGGCCTGTCGAACTGCCATGCCATCCAGACATTTTTTTCCAGGCTGTAGGAAGTCAGCGGGTAGTAGTCGCCAAAGTAGCATGGCGCAACCTGCCGCCACTGTTCCAGCAGATGCCGGAACCCGGCGTAATTAAGCTCCTTGCTGCGCATATCTAGAGCAGAATTAATACTGGGAAACATCCGACTTCGGAACTCATAATCGTTTCCCACATTTATCATTCTACCATGGTATGGTATCCAGAACGTAATGCCGTAGGTATGGCACTGCTGGCTGACGGCACCGTGGTCATAGTCGTTGCGATGAAGCGGCACGGCGCGGCGAAGCGTTTCCAAGTCGTTACGCCTTCCGCCGCTGGCGCAGGTGTCGAGCAACATGTCGGGATGGCGGCGGATCAGTTCGTCAAAGTAGGCCAGATAGCCAACGACATGTTTATTTTCGGTGATGCCCTGACGGTCAGCGGCATCGTTGGCCCGCCATCTTAAGAGAGTGCCCATATTGATGTTGAAATCCTGGCGGTAGAGGTCGATGCCCTGCTCGACGATCAATTTGTCAATATGGTTTACCAGCCAAGTCCAGGCATCAGGATTTCCAAGATTCAAAACGCCGCAGCCTTTCTCTCCGCCCCGCTGCCATTCAAGATACCCCACGGGATCTTCTAAATTCGAGGGTTCCTTCCCGTCCACCAGTATCCATTCTGGATGATTATTGGCAAGCCATGTGCCAGCCTCAACCCTCTCCGGCTCGAACCAGACAATGGTTTTGACGCCCTGAGCGTGCGCATAGTCGCTAATTTCTCGCAAACCTTTTGGAAAGCGCTTCGTGTCGACTTCCCATGTGCCGGTTTTCCACCAGTCGCCGTCGCAGGGATACCAGCCGGCGTCCATCCACCAGTAGTCGAGCTTTATGCCCTCTTCGCGATAGCGGTCAATGAAGAGATTCTGGTTCTCAGTATTGGCGTTGACCATCTCGTTGAACTGAGTTCCGCTATATGCTGCCAGTTGCGGCGGCGGTAACTTGCCGCCGGGCCGTGGAACATTGTGGGCCGACATCCATTGCCGCCAGATGTTCTGCGATCGGATCCTGTCGCCTTCCCAGAACTGAAGCACGATCAGCGGCGTCCGGATTTCCTCGCCCGGCAGCAACTTCAGGTGAGTCAGTTCCTGTCCGGCGCTAATCCGTAAATCCGTTCCGATATTGCGGGTGAACTGCGCCGCCCATTGGCCCGGCCAGCCGACCACCACGATCAAGCCGCCTGCGTCTCCGGGATGTTGCAGATTGAAATACGGCATGTCCTTGTCGCTCGGCCGTCCGTTGGTGGCCGTGATCGTCTTCGTCGTGCCTGGCCGTAAAGTTGTCTCAAGCGGACGGTATGCCTCCGCCGAGAATTCCCCGCCGACATAATGGTGCAGGCGGAACTCTTTGTCGGTGTCTTCAAACTTCTTGAGCGGCGGCCGCTCCAGTTGGATATCCAGCGCCTGGATATCGGACAGAATCGGGGTATCCTTGTCGCCGGTGTTCTTGAAGTAGAGCGTCCACTCCACCGTGGGGAAGTCGCGATACTCAACGCCGACACAACGCAGCTCCAGGCCCGTCTTGGGTTCGGTGTAGAGGAGCAGGTGTTCCGTGCGGTTTTCGTCGAGCTGACGGGTTGCCTTTTTCGACTTCCAAGTCTTCAACTCTTCAGCCGAAGGCTTGCCGTCGTAGGTGAATGAGAAGAAAGGCTCGTTGCCCTCGAACTTGGCGGCTGTCCAGCTCCTTGCTTCTGTCATCTTGGAGTGGTTCTTTACGGAATTTCTCTGTACCGGGTCGGCGGCAAGGGCGCGGGATGGGGAGCTCGCGCTCAATACTGCGGCGGCTGTGGATAACATGATATTTGTCCGGTTTATCAGCGGAGATTATGCCATTCCGGCGGTTGGGAGAATAGCGGATGAACTCACTCGCTTGACATTTTCGCTCATTCTTTAAAGCCTGAGCCATGCTGATTTATTTTGGAACCGGGGAGCGCCACTACGGGGATATCCCGCTGGCGTTCCAGCGGCGCAGGGCCTGGGAGTTTCAAGCGGTATTGAAGGGGAAGATCGGCCTCTCGCTGCCCGATGGGGTGGAGCCGGTGCAGGCCCATCGCCTCTGGATTTCCCCGCCCGGACACACGCACGGATGGGTGGGCGAAAAGGGCCGGGGCTCGGAGGTGGCGGTCTTCCATTTCCCGTCCGCGCCCGAATTGTTGACCCGCTTGCTCAACCCCAAGGGGTTTCTCGAAATCGCGCTGAACCGGCGCGGCATTCACCAAGTCCGTGAACTGGCGCGCAAGGTAGAAAGGTATTGGAACCGCCCCGCGCCCGGCATGATGATTTGTTACGAGCATGCCCTCATGTCCCTCAGCCTGATCGCGTGCGAGGTCTCCCAGCCTGCGGAGACCGGGCAGAGCTACCAACAAAGCCGTGTGAACGCCGCGATCCTCTGGTATGCCAAACGGATGGAGGAGAATCCGGCTTTTCCGGAAATGGCGCGCGCCGCCGGGGTCTCGACGGCGCACTTGAGAAGGCTTTTTCACCAGGTGCTGCACGCTTCCCCCAACCAGATCAAGGACCAGATGCGTTTCCAGCGGGCCATACAGCTCATGTCGGATCCCGCGATGAAGTTGGAGAGAGTCAGCGATCGATGCGGGTTCGGGAGCGCGAGCGCATTTTCCCGCGCTTTTAAATCCCAGTTCGGCTCCTCGCCTCAATCCTGGCGGCGTGCAGAATCGCGCTGAGCAGCGCCCGGTGGGGGCACATCGCCGCAGGGCCGACTTTTGGCGCGGCAGCGCCGCTCAATCACGCGACGGACGCCTGCGGAGAGGCGTCCCCACCGAAGCAGGTCCACCGGAGCAGGTGGCGTGGCAGCGCCGCCAGTCCGGGCTACATGTCCCATAGGCGGGAGAGCGGGATCGCGAGAATGCGTGGATCGCTTGTCGGCAGCGTGCTGGATCCGCTATAGAAGAGTGCGCCCCCGCGAAAGCGCTGACCCGCGAGTTCGGCGAAGCGCCGCAGCCCGCGGGCATCGGAAGAAGCCGTCGTGGCCGAGGCCTTGACTTCGACGCCCCACGTTTCCTCACCGCGAGTGATCACAACATCCACCTCGACCTGATCTTTGTCGCGGTAGTGCCAGAAGCGAAGATCCGGGTCGGTCCACCCCGCTTGGGCGACGAGTTGCTGCAACACAAAGGACTCGAGCAGGCATCCGAAACGGTCGCGCCGGAGATTCCAGTCCTGCTCGCGCAATCCGGCCAGAGTTGCGGCGAGGCCCGTGTCAATGAGGTGCGTCTTGGATGCCTTGATGAGGCGGTTGGCTCCGGAGCGATGCCAGGCCGGCAACGTGCGGAGCAGGAAAAGCCGTTCGAGGATGGCAAGATAATGCTCGACGGTTTTCCGGTCGTGGCCGAGGTCTCCTCCGAGGTTCGAGACATTGAGGAGCGCCGCCGTGCGATGCGAGAGCAGTTCGAGCAGACGGGAGACCTCCCGCGCGTCACGGACCCGCGCGATTTGCGAGATGTCGCGGGCGATAATCGAGGTGAGGTAGTTTCGATGCCAGCGGGCGGCACCTGCGGGCGTCCGACCGAAAGGCTCCGGATATCCTCCCGCCACCATGCGCGCCGCGATGCCGGCAATCGGAACCTCGTCCCCTCCTACAATGGCCGGGGCGATTTCCCCGCGCAGAAAAGCTCCGAGAAACCCGCCGGGCTGGCGTTCCTTCTCCGCTTCGCAAAACGGCTGAAGATGGAGAACCTCCATGCGGCCCGCGAGCGATTCGCTCAGCTTGGGAAGAAGCAGGAGGTTGGCGGACCCGGTGAGAAGAAAGCGACCCGCGCGGCGATCGTTATCCACAGAGACTTTGATGGCACGCAGCAGTGCGGGCGCAAGCTGCACCTCATCTATTGTCACCGGATCCGGGAGAGCCCCAACAAACCCGGCGGGATCCTGCTTCGCCGTTCTCAGGAGATTTTCATCGTCAAGGCTCACATACGCTCGCGACAGAGTTCTGACCAATGTCGTCTTCCCGCTTTGCCTGGGACCGAGCAGGCAAACAACCGGAGTTTCGCTCAGTGCCCGGACAAGTTCTGCGGAAAGATGGCGAGGAAAAAAAGCCGGGGATTTCATTGCGTCCATGTGAGGCAATATATACCGTCCATTTGCGGAGTGTCAAGCCGTCCATTTGTGGACTTCTATTGCAGAAAACCAGAGTTGCTCCGCGAGGCGTCCGAGAAGCAAGTGGCGCGGCAGCCCCCGGTGGGGGCACATCGCCGCAGGTGCCCGACTTTTGGCGCTGCCGCGTCGCTCGCTCGATCTACGGACGCCTGCGGGAAAACCAGCGTGATAGCGCATTGTGAATGGGACCAGTCGAATGTTTGGTGCAGGGAGCACAACCAGGCGGCGAGGGCAGCCGCTCGGAAAATCCACCGCAGGTTGACCCCGCAGGGGGAAGACGCCGGGGAGCGCGCATCAACTGATACCGTCCCCACCGGGGCGTTCATTTTTCTTATTGCATTCCATGCGTTTTTCTATATGTATGCCATATTCAACTCCCAACAATGAACCAACCGCACCCGTTTGAAAAAAGTGAAACTTCCTGTTGATTTTCGATCACGCATCCACTGTTGCTGGCTGGGAAAAGCCATTGGCGGAACGCTGGGTCTCCCACACGAGGGAAAGATGGAGCGGCTGCATTTGACGTTCTACGATCCGGTGCCGACGGTTGCGCCCCCGAACGACGATCTGGAGCTGCAGCTGGTCTGGCTGCACATGGTTGAAAATGCGGGAGCAACATTGACGCAGGCAGATTTCGGCAAGGCATGGGTGGACCACCTGCACTATATGTGGGACGAATACGGTCGGACCCGCTGGAACCTCCGGCGCGGGGTTCCGATTGAAAGCGTGGGAACGTTTGAAAATTCTTTTCATGCCGGTATGGGCTCACCGATCCGTTCGGAGCTCTGGGCTTGCCTGTTTCCGGGCGATCCCGACAGCGCGGCGCATTTTGCGGCGATGGATGCATCGCTCGATCACGGCACCGAGGGAATCGCAGGAGAAGTGCTTTTCGCGGCCATGCAGAGCGAAGTGGCGGCAGGCAAGAATCTCGAGGACGCGATCACACTGGCGATGCGGTATATTCCGACAGATTGCGAAATCGCCAGGGCGGTTGAATTCATTCGCGAAAGCCACGGCGACGGGGTTCCGGCATGGGATTGCTGGAAGGAACTGCTGGTCCGGCACGGGAGCGAGAACTTCACGCACGCTCCGCTCAACGTGGCGCTGACCATCTGGGCACTTTGGTATGGAGAAGGAGATTTTGAGAGGAGCATTTTGCTGGCGGCCAACGGCGGCTACGACACGGACTGCAACGCAGCCACGGTGGGAGCGACACTCGGCTTCAGCCTGGGACAGGCAGGAATCCCTGCCCGATGGATTGAGCCCATCGGGGAAGGCGTCTTCGTCGGCCCGGGCATTATCGGAATTAACTCGCCAAAAACTCTCACCGAGCTGACCGATCGCACGGCGGCTCTCATCGGCAAGCTGGAGCCGAAGAAGTGGGATGCGGGGTTCTGGTCAAAGGCGATCCCCGCCGTGGACCTTGCCGCCCTTCCCGGCACCATCCAACTGACCTCATTTGGAGCGAGCGAATCGGTTCCCTGGGCGAATGGGGAATTGCCGCCGGAAATCAAGTTGGCTGGAGGAGGAAGCTGGACCTGGAGGGTTTCGAATGACGAGACGAGGGGAATCCTCTGCCTGGCGCGCGCAGGGGCAAAGATCTTCGTGGACGACCTCCTGGCCATCGAGTGCCCGGCGGGTCTTCCGTATGTGCCAGCGACCCACCGGAGTCCGGCGGGATCGGGGGTCCGCTTCCGCGCGGGTAAAGGCATCCATCGGGTGCGGCTTGAGCTCGGCTCCACCGATCACCGGCAGGAGGCGTCGGTCCTCTTGGCGTATCCCGATTTGCACATAGCCCCCTGGACGAATCAGGAGCTGCCCGAACGCGCGCGCCTGCCCGCAACAGACCAGTTTGAAGCCATCCCATCGCACGTTGATTAACGTGACATTTTATGAAAACCAACCCATTAAGAATCGCTGTCATCGGAACCGGAGCGGTTTCGACAGGAAATTATTTGCCGCTTCTTCGCGACCAGAAGAACGTGGTTCTCGGAGTCTGCGATCGCGACCAGAGCAAAGCCCGTGAGGCGGCGGAAACTTTCGGTGCCGAGCTGCTGGATTCGATCGAGGCGGTGGCGAAGTGGAACCCCACCAGCGTCCTGATTTTAACGAACGAGACGGTTCGTTTCGAGGTCGCCATGGAGGTGATCCGGCTGGGGGTCCCACGGATATTTTGCGAGAAGCCGCTGGTGGCCAAGCTCGGGCAGGCGTGCGTCACGGAAGACGATTTCCACCATGCCAAAACACTGCTCGAAGCCGCAAAAAAGAGCGGGTGCAGGGTGGCGATGAATTTCAACTACCGGTCGTTTGAGCAGACGGTGACTGCGAAGAGAATTGCCTCGGAGCGCCAGTTCGGAAAAGTGATCCAGGTGGCGGGCCAGGTGCATTACGCATGCTGGAGCCATTGCATAGACCTGGTGCATTATTTTGCGGGCAGCATCGAGGAGATCACGGCGCTGTCCGGCACGGTGGATCGGGAAGGCCAGGGCGGAATTTTGGCTCCGGACGTGGTGGCGGCGTTCCGCCTGGAGAATCAGGGCACGGGGACGCTGATCGGGACGGCCGCGATGAAATGGCAGCACCCGCTCTATGAAATGATTTTCACGTTTGAAAACGGCCGGATCCACATGCGCGACATTGATGGCGACCTGGAGGTGCTTGCGGGCGACGCGCGAAC
>Ga0194053_10001130_pt1 | contig 17618 bp, 17 predicted proteins | sample SepL228m_MetaG_FD_161684 | JGI IMG/M metagenome (GOLD analysis project Ga0194053, IMG submission 161684) | Anoxic zone freshwater microbial communities from boreal shield lake in IISD Experimental Lakes Area, Ontario, Canada - Sep2016-L227-8m | ecosystem: Environmental > Aquatic > Freshwater >... | reverse complement strand
GCACAGTTGTGGTGATCTCATCCTGGACCGGCGGCACCGTCGTCGTCGTCTGGGAGGCCGAGTCTTTGGTGTCAGTTCTGGTCACCAGCAGCGACACCGAGACGACCAGTGAGATGGCGGCGATGATCGCGGTGACACCGACCACCCACGGCCACTTGGGCGGCGACAGGTCAGCGGGAGCGCCCGCCTGGTCGTAGCTGTCGTAGTCGTACAACTCGAGCTCGGCGGGCATGTAGGGAGCGATGGTGTATTGCTCGGATTCCGGAGCTGAATACGCCCGCGAAAAGCCGGTGTCGGTCAGTTCCTCCCGATACTCCTCGGTCGGCTGACCGCCCGGCTCTTTATCCGGCGGATTTGGCCCGCTCATCCTTGCCTATCCTCTTTCGACAGCATCCGAGAGGCGGGTGCGGCGTGCGGCTCGCAGGCACTCGCCCCATTCCGGCAGAACAATACCCAACCGGATGGCAAAGAGGCTGTGCAGCACACCGTATGACGGCCAGATACCGCCCGGATTGTGACCTTGGCGCTCAGTGCTTCTCGGGCCCGACGTAGTACTCGAAGACCAATCCGGACACCGCCGCGAGGACGAAGACGATCCCGGCGAATATCAGCCAGGGAAGCCAAAGCGCCGCGCCTACGGCCGCCGTCGAGAAGGACAGCGCGATCAGGATCGGCCACCAGCTGTGCGGCGAGAAGAAGCCCAGTTCCCCGGCACCGTCGGCGATGTCGGCATCGCCGTAATCCTCAGGTCGGGTATCGAGACGTCGAGCGATGAAACGAAAGAATGTTCCGATGATCAACGCGAGGCCCGCAGTGAGCGTCAGAGCGGTGGTGCCGGCCCATTCCAGGCCGCCGTGCGCGAAAACAGCGGTCAGTACGCCGTAGCCGATCGCGGCAAGGACGAAGAACCCGGTGAGGATCTCAAACAGCCTGGCTTCGATACGCATGGGGATTTGCCGCCTCTACTTGATCGCCTGTGAATCGCTCGCCTGCGAGGACACCTGCGCCGGCGGTATCACCTGTTGACCGCGACGGGTATCAAACGGGTGGGTGGTGATTGCCAACGGCGGCTGATTGATCACCTGCAATGCCTGGGCGTTGGTCTTTCCGGAGATCCGTGCCTGCAGGTAGGTCTTGAAATCGGCAGCCGAGACCACCCGCACCTCAAAGTTCATCATCGAGTGATAGGTGCCGCACATCTCAGCGCAGCGACCGACGAAGGCGCCGGTCTGGCTGATCTCGGAAACCTGCCAAATGTTCTCCGTGTGGTTGGCCACCGGATCCGGAAATACGTCGCGCTTGAACAGGAACTCCGGGATCCAGAACGAGTGGATCACATCGGCGGAGGCCTGCTGAAACTCGATCCGCTTCCCGACGGGCAGCACCAGGATCGGGATCTCGTCGCTGTTTCCGATTGTTTCGACCTTGTCGAAGTTCAGGTAACTGCGGTCCTCAGGGTTCAACCCCCGGATTGCGCCCACCTGCTCCTCGCCGTGGGCATCCTTACCCTCAGGCTTGGAGAGCACCGCAGCCTTGCGGGCCGGATCAGCACCGTCGTAGTTGAAGGATCCATCCGCAAACGCGATCTTCTGATACCCGAACTTCCAGTTCCACTGGAAAGCGGTGGTATCGATGACAACCTCGGGATTTGATTCCTTGTTAATCACCCGGTTCTGGACGACGACGGTGAAGTAGAACAGCACCGAGATGATGACGAAAGGAACCACCGTCAGCACGAGTTCCAGCGGCATGTTGTAGCCGAACTGGCGCGGCAACTCGCTCTGGCCCTTCTTACGGCGGTGGAATATGCCGGTCCAAAACATCAATCCCCACACCATCACGCCGACGACGAGGGCGGCGATCACAGACCAGAGCCACAGTTCACGCATGAGGTGGGCCTCCGGGGTGATGCCTTTCGGCCACCCGAGCCCGAGTGCATGCTGCCAACTGCAGCCGCTCAGAGTCAGCGCCAACGCCGTAAACGTGGTGACCATCGCCGCGGTTCGACGCCGACGTGGGCCGGTCGCGGTATGGCTGAACCCGCGTGGTGTCACCTTGGCACCTCCTGTGTCACAAGCTGGGCCGATGGCCTCGGAGTGACCCGGTGTCTGGCACCGGCTGGAGTCACACGAATACGCATCTGCACCCGAATACTACGCAGCGTAGACCACCGATCAACAGCGAGCCGACACGCCTGCCGATTCGGTTGGTCGCGAGTTCAGGCCCACCCCGCGGTTCCGGCATACTAGGCCGGGTGTGCGGACTGCTTGCCCTGGTAGGACGTGCCGCGGGCAGCATCACCACCCAGACCGTCGACGCGGTGGCAGGGGCATCGCACCTCATGCGTCACCGCGGCCCCGACGAGCCAGGGACCTGGGCCGATGATCAGGTGGTGCTGGGTTTCAACCGGCTGTCGATCATCGATATCGCCCACTCGCATCAGCCGTTGCGCTGGGGGCCGCCAGGCCAACCCGACCGCTATGTACTGGTGTTCAACGGTGAGATCTACAACTACCTCGAGCTTCGGGCCGAGCTCGCCGAAGCCCATGGTGCGAGTTTCTCCACCGACGGCGACGGCGAGGCCATCGTCGCGGCCTACCACTACTGGGGCACCGAGGCGCTGGGTCGCCTGCGGGGCATGTTCGCCTTCGCGCTCTGGGACACCGAGCGCCGGGAGATGTTCTGCGCGCGCGATCCGTTCGGTATCAAACCGCTTTTCATGGCTACCGGGCCCGGCGGTACCGCCGTCGGCAGCGAGAAGAAGTGCCTGCTGGACCTGGCCGCCAACCTTGGCCTGGATCTCGAAATCGACACCAGAGCTCTCCAGCACTACACCGTCCTGCAGTACGTGCCCGAACCTGAAACGCTGCATCGCGGTGTGCGCCGGCTGGAATCGGGAAGCTATGCGGTGATCCGCCCCGGGTGCGAACCCGAGGTCAGCCGATATTTCCGGCCGCGCTTCACCGCTGTGCCGTTTCGCGGTGGCGGCGAACAGGCCCGCTACGACGAGATCACCGCTGTACTTGAGGATTCGGTGGCTAAACACATGCGCGCCGACGTCACCGTCGGGGCGTTCCTGTCCGGTGGCATCGACTCCACCGCCATTGCCGCGCTTGCGATCCGGCACAACCCGCAACTGATCACCTTCACCACCGGCTTCGAGCGCGAGGGCTTCTCAGAGGTGGATGTGGCCGTCGCATCGGCGGAGGCGATCGGTGCCCGCCACGTCACCAAAGTAGTCAGCCAGTCGGAATTCGTCGCCGCTCTTCCCGAGATCGTCTGGTACCTCGATGAGCCGGTGGCCGATCCGGCGCTGGTGCCGCTGTTCTTCATTGCCCGCGAAGCACGTAAACACGTCAAGGTCGTGTTATCCGGAGAGGGCGCTGATGAACTCTTCGGCGGCTACACCATCTATCGGGAACCGTTGTCGCTCAAGGGATTCAACTATCTTCCCCGCCCATTACGCAAGTCACTGGGCAGGGCAGCACGGCCACTGCCGGACGGGATGCGCGGCAAAAGCCTGCTGCACCGCGGCTCACTGACCCTCGAGGAGCGCTACTACGGCAATGCCCGCAGTTTCTCCGATGAGCAACTGCGGGCGGTTTTACCGGACTTCAACCCCGCCTGGACGCACACCGACGTGACCGCACGGATCTACGCCGAGTCTGCGGGCTGGGATCCCGTCGCCCGGATGCAGTACCTCGACCTGTTCACCTGGCTACGCGGAGACATCCTGGTCAAGGCCGACAAGATGACAATGGCGAACTCGCTGGAGTTGCGAGTCCCGTTCCTCGACCCGGAGGTCTTCGCGGTGGCCTCGCGGCTGCCGTTTGACCAGAAGATCACCCGCACCACCACCAAATACGCCCTGCGCCGTGCATTGGAGCCGATCGTGCCGCCGCACGTGCTCAACCGCGCGAAATTGGGCTTCCCGGTCCCCATCCGGCACTGGCTGCGGGCCGGGGAACTGATGGACTGGGCCTACGGCATGATCGACGCCTCGGCGGCCGGGCACCTGATCAACCTCGGGGCCGTTCGCGTCATGCTCGACGAACATCGTCTCGGCGGCGCCGATCACAGCCGACGGCTATGGACGGTGCTGATCTTCCTGCTCTGGTACGCGATATTCGTCGAACGCAGCGTGGTACCGAAGATTCCCGAACCCCACTACCCGGTACAGCTCTAAGCCAGGGCCGCGACGATCTCGGCCGCGGCCGCGGCCCCATAGGCATCGGCCAGACGGATCTTTGCGGTGTGGAGGTCCCAGGTCCAGTTCTGGGTTCCGGTGGTTTCCAGCACCAGCACCGCCACCAGTGAGCCCAATTGGGCGGACCGCTCCAGATCAAGCCCGGCCCCGCGGCCGGTGAGGAACCCGGCCCGGAACGCATCGCCGACCCCGGTCGGGTCGACCTGGGCGGTCTCGGGCACCACCGAAACGTGGATGTTGGTTCCGTCGGCGCTGACCAGGTCGACACCCTTGGCGCCCAGCGTGGTGACCCGTAGGCCCACCTGGTCGAGAACAGCCGTATCGGTCCAGCCGGTCTTGGACAGCATCAGATCCCACTCGTAGTCGTTGCTGAACAGGTAGGTCGCGCCATCGACAAGCCGAGCGATCTCCTGCCCGCTTAGTCGGGCCAGTTGCTGGGAGGGGTCGGCGGCGAACGCGAGACCAAGCTTCCGGCACTCGTCAGTATGGGCGAACATGGCGTCCGGGTCATTGGCTCCGATGATCACCAGTTCGGGCTCACCGGTAGCGGCGATCACGTTGGCCAGCTTGATATTCCGGGCCTGCGACATCGCACCGGGGTAAAACGATGCGATCTGGGCCATGTCGACGTCAGTCGTGCACACAAACCGCGCGGTGTGCTGGGTGTCAGAGATTAGAACGTGAGCGCAGTCCACGCCCGCGGCTTCCAACCATTCCCGGTAGTCGGTGAAGTCGACGCCGGCCGCACCCACAAGCACAGGGCTTCCACCGAGTACGCCGATCGCGTAGGCCATATTCCCGGCGACGCCGCCACGGTGCACCACCAGATCGTCAACCAGGAAGCTCAATGACACCTTCTGCAGGTGCTCGGCCAATAGCTGCTCGGAGAACTTCCCGGGAAACTGCATCAGGTGGTCGGTTGCAATGGATCCGGTCACCGCGATGGCCACGAAGCATCCCCTTCTTCTTCTGAACTGAGTTTGCTCACAATACCCGCGGTAACGCCGCCCCCTGTCCCGCCCTGCGGTGCGCTAGCCTGCGTACACGGGCCAACCATTTACCGCGAGACCCGCCAAACTCCAGGAGACAAAGCGATGGCTGGCCCGTATCCGCCGTACCGGCCTGGCGGCACCGAGGGGTACCCGGTCGCCGCGCCGGAGTACGGCAGCCCCGAGGCCTACCCCTATCCCAGCCCCTATCCCGGCCCGTATCCCGCGGCATACCCCGGCCCGCTGCCACCTCCGGTTGGGTTTTCCAAGCCGGCCGGATCCCGCAAGGTGCTCTGGTGGAGCCTGCTGGGTATTGCACTCGTCGGGGCTCTGGTCGCGGCCGTGCTGACCGTGGGCGGTAATCGGACGGCCACCGCGGGATTCACCGACTCCGCATCCAAGGCCGCGATTCAGGGTTATCTGACAGCGCTGTCGACCGGTGACACCGAAACTATCGCCCGCAATAACGCGTGCGGCATGTTCGATGCGATCAAGGACCGCAAGTCCGACCTTGCGCTGGCTAGATTGGCCAGCGATGCCTTCCGTAAACAGTTCCAGCGCGCCGATGTCACGTCGATTGATGAGACCGTGCTGATCTCGTCCTATCAGGCACAGGTGCTGTTCACCATGAAGGCCACACAGGCACCGAACTCACGCCCGGCTCGCGACGAGGAGCAGGGCGTCGCCCAACTGCTCCGGCAAGGCAATCAACTACTGGTGTGCTCGTACCTGCGCCGGACGGCTGCCCAGTACTGACATCGGCCTTGGCTAGTGGAATCGGCCTTGGCTAGTGGAATCGGCCTTGGTTAGTGGAATCGACCTTAGCGCCGGGGCAGATCAGTTGAACGAGTCGCCGCAGGCGCAGGAACCGCTGGCGTTCGGGTTGTCGATGGTGAAGCCCTGCTTCTCGATAGTGTCGACGAAGTCGATCGAGGCGCCCTGCACGTACGGAGAGCTCATCCGGTCGACGGTCAACCTCACGCCTCCGAAATTGGCGTGCAGGTCACCGTCGAGGGCGCGGTCGTCGAAGAACAGGTTGTAGCGCAGACCGGAGCAGCCGCCAGGCTGCACCGAGATGCGAAGCGCCAGATCGTCGCGGCCCTCCTGGTCCAGCAAGGCCTTGGCCTTAGCGGAGGCGGCTTCGGTCATGATCACGCCGTGGGTTTCAGTCGAGGCGGCCGACTCATCGGACACAGCCAGCGACTCATCGGTCATCGACTTATCGGACACCGTCATTACGTCTCCCTCAATGCACTGGGGTGGGGTTCGGTGGAACTCCTACCCCGTTAACGGTACCTGGTGTGCCTGCTATTCCCCCACCACCTCGGCAGCGGTGCGTTCAGCCAGTCCTTCCAGCTGCACGGCGGCGTCGTCGATGGCTCTCCGGACCGATCCGGCGTAGTCGGCGAGAGCGTGGGCCTCGGTGATCCCGGCCGCCTGCAGTGCCACCGGCTCCAGGGCGACCTGACCCGCCAGCACCAGGACCGGTACGGCATACGGCCTGGCCGCTGCGGCCAGAGCGCCGATCACCTTGCCGTGCAGAGACTGGTCATCAAGGCGGCCCTCGCCGGTCACGATCAGGTCGGCCGCGGCGATCCGATCTGCCGTACCGGTGGACGTGGCGATGATGGCGGCGCCAGATTCCCGGCGGGCGCCCAGTGCCAACAGAGCCGCACCGAGTCCGCCGGCAGCACCGGCCCCGGGAATAGTGCTCACCGGCCGGTCGGCCGCGGCCTCAAGTTCGGCGGCCCAATTGGTCAGTCTCTTCTCCAGCAGCATCACGGTGGGCTCATCGGCACCCTTCTGCGGGCCGAACACCCGCGCCGCTCCAAGGGGACCCAGCAGCGGGTGCTCGACATCGGTGGCCGCGACGAGCTCCAGGGAGGAAAGCTGACGCACGGCCTGAGTTAATCCGCCGAGTGCCTCCACCATGCCGCGCCCGCCGTCGGTGCAACTACTGCCGCCGAGTCCAACGACGATGGTGCGTGCACCACTGCTCCGCGCAGCATCGATCAACTGTCCGACACCTCTGCTGTGCGCGGCGACTGCGGTGCGCACGGTGGGTGGGCCACCCAGCAGTGCCAGCCCGCAGGCCTGCGCGGACTCGATGAAGGCGGTGGCGGTGTCGGGGTCGAATACCCACTGCGCGTCGACGTCACCGTCGAGCGGGCCGCAGACACGGGTGCGGCGAACCTGCATCCCCGGGTGCCCCGCGGCAAGTACGTCGACGAATCCCGGCCCGCCGTCGGACTGGGGAGCCACGGTCAGACTGTCGCCGGGACGGGCCCGGCACCAGCCCGCGGCAATGGCCCGGGCAGCTTCGACCGCGGTGAGGCTGTCGCCGAAGCAGTCCGGGGCGATCAGCACCCGCAACCCGGCCGCGGCGGCCTGCGAGCCCGTCATTACAGCAGGGTAAGGCCCGGCATCTGCCACCGCATACCGGGAGAGGAGCGCGGCGAAGTAACCTGGCAGTCGTGAAACTGCTGGGCCGACGCAAGGACGACGACGCCGAAGGTACACCTGCGGTCGAGACTGCCGAGGTGGCGAAGTCGACGACCGCGGTGCGCGCAACCGCGCCGAAGGGCCGGCCGACTCCCAAGCGCAGCGAGGTCACCAAGCGCCGGGGTCCGATAGCACCCGCCCCCGCCACGGCGGCCGAGGCCCGCAAACGCCGCAAAGAGCTCCGCAACACGATGACCAAGGAGGAACGCCAGGCCGAAAAGCTCGAGCGCCGCGCCGCCATGGGCCAGCGCCGTGAGCGAATGATGGCCGGCGAGGAGGCCTATCTGCTGCCGCGCGACCAGGGGACGGTTCGCCGCTACGTGCGCGACATCGTTGACTCCCGACGCAACGCACTCGGCCTGTTCATGCCTTCGGCACTGGTGATGCTCTTCATCATGCTGGCGCTGCCCAAGGTTCAGATCCTCATCTCGCCGGTGATGCTGCTGCTGATGGGTGTGATGGCGGTCGACGCACTCCTATTGGCGCGCAAGGTGAACAAGGCCGTCGACGCCAAGTTCCCCGAGAACGCCGAGACGCACTTCAAGCTCGGGTTGTACGCGGCCAGTCGGGCCTCGCAGATGCGCCGGATGCGCGCGCCACGGCCGGTTGTCTCGCTCGGCACCAAAGTCGTTTGAGCCCCTGCACCATGCGAACACTGGTGCTCGGCGGGATTCGGTCGGGCAAGTCGCAGTGGGCTGAGGCGGTAATCGCACCGGAGGTTTCAGTGCGCTATATCGCAACCGGGTTGGCAGCGGGCTCAGATGATTCCTGGGCCAAACGGGTAGCCGCTCATCGGGACCGGCGGCCATCGACCTGGAGCACCATCGAAAGTGCGGATGTGGCAGCGCAATTGCGGACCGAGACCGGTACCCCGGCATTGGTCGACGATCTCGGCGGCTGGCTCACCGCAACACTGGACCGCCGTGGTTGGGACGGCGGACCGATCACCTCCGAGGTTGATGATCTGGTCGCGGCGATCGGCACCTTCAGTGCACCACTGGTTCTGGTCAGCCCCGAGGTGGGCCTGACGGTGGTGCCCGCCACCGAGTCCGGCCGCCGGTTCGCCGACGAGTTGGGTGCATTGAACCAGCGAATCGCCGATTGCTGTGAGCGAGTCGTTTTGGTAATCGCCGGTCAGCCGGTCTGGGTCAAACCCCCCACCATGACGGCGTCATGCTGATCGAATTCACCGATGTCTCACCGCCGGACGGACGAGCCGGTGCCGCGGCGCGCCGCCGACAGGACCTGTTGACCAAACCGCGTCGCGCACTTGGCCGCCTTGAAGACCTCTCGGTCTGGGTGGCTTCGTGCCAAGGACAATGTCCGCCAAGGCAATTCGAGCGCGTTCGTATCGTGGTGTTCGCCGGTGACCACGGGGTGACTACCGAAGGCGTGTCGGCGTACCCCGCTGAGGTCACTGCCCAGATGATGGCCAATATCGAGACCGGCGGGGCTGCGATCAACGTGCTCGCTGAAGCTGCCGGGGCGACGGTGCGAGTGGTGGACATGGCGGTAGACCGCGACACCGCTGCCACCGATGCGACCGCAGCGCACAAGGTCCGCCGCTCCAGCGGCAATATCGCGACCGAAGACGCGTTGAGTTCCGATGAGGCGGTAGCGGCGATCGAAGCCGGTCGCCGGGTCGCCGACGACGAGGTCGACGGCGGGGCGGATCTTCTGATCGCCGGCGATATGGGCATCGGGAACACCACCGCCGCCACGGCCCTGATCGCCGCGCTGACCGGCGCCGAACCGGTGGCCGCCGTGGGTCGCGGAACGGGCATCGACGATGCGGCCTGGGCGCGCAAGACCGCAGCGGTGCGCGACGCGCTGTACCGAACCGGCGAACGGCGCACCGATCCGGTCGCACTGCTGGCCGCGTGCGGCGGAGCCGATCTGGCCGCGATGGCCGGCTTCTGCGCCCAGGCTGCGGTTCGGCGCACCCCGCTACTGCTCGACGGACTGGTCGTGACGGCGGCGGCATTGGTCGCCGAGCAGATGGCGCCGGGCGCCCGGTCGTGGTGGCGGGCCGGACACCACTCCCCTGAGCCGGCACACGCGCTGGCCCTTACCCAATTGGGTCTAGAGCCAATCATCGATCTGGGGCTGCGACTCGGAGAGGGTACCGGTGCCGCGGTGGCGCTGCCGATCCTGCGCGCCGCGGTGTCGTTATTGACCTCGATGGCCACCTTCAGCGAGGCCGGAGTGTCCGAACGCAGCGGGCGGAACCTCTCGTGATCGCTTCGTTGGCAAGCGCTTTCGGGTTCGGGACGGTGGCACCCGTCGGACGGCAGGGTACCGGCCCGGGCCGGTCCACTGTCACCGCGCTACCCGTGGTCGGCGTGGTGTTGGGTCTCGCCGTGGCGGCGACGCTGGGGGCCGGCTCCTGGGCCTTCGGACCGCACAGCCTGCTCGCCGGATTGCTCGCCGTTGCCGTGCTGGGGTTGTTGACCCGCGGCCTACATCTCGACGGTCTGGCCGATACCGTCGACGGCCTGGGTTGTTACGGCCCGCCCGATCGCGCCCTCCAGGTGATGCGCGACGGCTCAACCGGACCGTTCGGAGTCGCGGCAGTGGTGCTGGCTATCGGGACCCAGGCGGCGGCGTTCGCCGCGATGCCGCCGGGTCTGACCGGACTGGCTGCCGCCATGACAGCGGTGACCGCAGGCAGGGTCGCCGCGGTGCTGGCCTGCCGGCCCCGCGTTCCTGCCGCGGCAGGCAGTGTCCTGGGTGCTGAGGTGGCCGGTACCCAATCGATCGCTGCGGTGTTCGGGTGGGTGGTGCTGGTGGCGGGGTTGGCGGGGTTGGCGACGCCGCGGCTCTGGCAGGGCCCAGTGGTGGTGCTGATCGCCCTGACCGTCTCGGCCGCGCTCATCGCCCACTGTGTGCGCCGCTTCGGTGGTATCACCGGCGACGTGCTGGGAGCCGCGATCGAGTTGACGACCACGCTGACCGCCATCGGGCTGGTGATTCGGCCGTGATCGACCGGAGGAATCCGCATGTTGGGTGAGTTGAGCACCGGCCAGATCGAGGATCTGCTGCGCGACGAGGTGATCGCCCGCCTAGGCTGCCTCAGCGACGGCCGGGTCTACGTGGTCCCGGTCACCTACGTGTACGACGGAACCTACGTATGGGGGCACGCTATGGACGGCGCCAAGCTCGCGGCAATGCGGGCCGAGCCGCGGGTGTGCGTCGAGGTGGAGCACGTCGATGACCTGTCCAACTGGCGCAGTGTCATTGCCTGGGGCACCTTCGAAGAATGCGATAACGACGATTGGGCCGCCGGCATGTCGCTGCTCGTCGACCGGATCATGCCGCTATTGACGCTTGCCCCCCACCAGAGCCCACCGGATCCGGCCGGCCCGCATCGCGGGACGGTCTATCGGATTCGGCTGGAAACCAAGACCGGAAGGTTTGAGAAGGTCGACGCGGCGGAGCAGTCGCTATGAGCGCTGAGGATCGCACGCCCGATTCGGAATGGTTCGAGCAGATGGCCAGCAGCAGCGGCATGATGTTCTTCGTCCTGCGGGTGCACCCCGACGTGGCATTGGAATTCGTCAACAACGCACCCGGGGCGGTGCTGTTGGGCGACCGGACCGAACCCGGCAGCGCCACCGATCTCGACGCCGAATCCCTTCTGGGACAGATTGACCCGGACTACACCGATCGTCTTGCCGAATTGTTCGCACTCCCGCCCGGCACCGGTACCCAGGTGGAACTGAAGTGGAACCGTCTTGATGGGCTGTCGATGTACGGCCGCGGTTCGGTTCGATCGCGACAACGCGCGGATGGCTCGGTTGTGATCGAAGGCGCACTGGCCGACATCACCGAGTTGCACGAGGCGGAGAACAGTTTGATGCGTTCGGAAAGACGCAGCCGCCTGCTTGCGGAGAACGCCTGGGAAGTCATCTGGACCATGGACCTCGACGGCAAAGTCACCTACATCAACCCTGCCGTGGAGCGGATGCGCGGCATCAGCCCCGAAGAGGCGATGCGGCAGTCGCCGGAGGAGATCCAACCGCCCGAGTCAGCGGCCATTGGCGCCGACTACTACCAGCGGCTGTTCGCCGCGATCGAGGCCGGTACGGAGCCGCCGACATTCCGCGGCGAGCAGGAGTACTACCGCAGGGACGGCTCGATCATGACCGGCGAACTACAGGTCATCCCGCATGTGGACACCGACGGGCAGGTCATCGAACTGATCGGTGTCACTCGCGATATCAGCGAGCGCAAGATTTTTGAGGCCGAGCTGCGCAACCTCGCTGTCACCGACACCCTCACCGGGGTGTGGAATCGACGACACGGAGAGAATCTGCTTGCGGATGATCTGTCTGCCCGCCGACCCGGCCAGGCGCTATCGCTGCTGATGCTGGACATCGACCATTTCAAGACGGTCAACGACACCTTCGGCCATCAAGCCGGCGACCATGTGCTCATCGAGATCGCGAGTCGGGTGCGAAGGTCACTGCGTGGTAACGATGTGGTATCCCGTTGGGGTGGTGAAGAATTCGTCGTTTTGCTGCGCGACTGCGCCCTGCCCGACGCGCTCGTTGTGGCCGAAGAAATCCGAGCCGCAATCGCCGAGGTGCCATTCGGCACATTGGGCACATGCACAGTAAGTATCGGCGCCGCCGAGTTCCGCGCCAACGAAGACCTCCAGTCCTGGCTGGGGCGCGCCGACCAAGCTCTCTATCGGGCGAAGCAGGAAGGCCGCAACGAGATTCGGGCGTCGCTAACCGGCTAGCGGAGCCGCACCATCCAATCGTGCGTATCGGCGAAGGTACCCCGCTGAATCCCGGTGAGGGTATCGCGCAGCGCCATGGTCACCTCGCCGGGCGAACCGTCGCCGACGGTGAATTCCCCTTCGCCGTACTTGACGTGGGCGACCGGTGTGATGACAGCCGCGGTGCCGCAGGCGAACACCTCGGTGATCTCGCCGGCTGCGACACCCTTGCGCCATTCCTCGACGTCGATCTTGCGTTCCTCGACTGCGAAGCCGGCATCCCCGGCCAACTGCAGCAGCGAATTCCGGGTGATTCCGGGCAGCAGCGAGCCACTCAGTTCCGGTGTGACCAGTCGCGCCGAACCGCCACTGCCGAACACGAAGAACAGGTTCATCCCACCCATCTCTTCGACATAGCGGCGCTCAATGGCATCCAGCCACACCACCTGATCGCAGCCGTGCGCGGTGGCCTCAGACTGCGCGAGCAATGAGGCCGCATAGTTTCCGCCGAACTTAGCCGCGCCGGTGCCACCCGGGCTGGCACGAACATATTCGGTGGACAGCCACACGCTGACCGGCTTGATACCGCCCTTGAAATACGCCCCCGCCGGGGAGCCGATCACCAGATAGCGGTATTCCGTAGACGGCCGCACCCCGAGGCCGGGCTCGGTCGCGATGACAAACGGCCGCAGATACAGCGACTGCTCGCCGCCGGCGGCAGGCACCCACTCGTGGTCGACGGCGATCAACTGGCGAAGCGACTCCAGGAACAGCTCTTCGGGTAGCTCCGGGATGGCCAGCCGCCGCGCCGAGGCGCGCAACCGTGCCGCGTTGGCCTCCGGACGGAACGAGACGATCGACCCGTTGAGCCACCGGTAGGCCTTGAGTCCCTCAAATATTTCCTGCGCGTAGTGCAGGACGATCGCCGACGGATCTAGTTCGATCGGACCGTAGGGCACCACCCGCGCGTCATGCCAGCCACGCTCGCTGGTGTAGAGCACTGACACCATGTGGTCGGTGTAGTACTTGCCGAATCCGGGTTCGGCCAGGATCGCATTGCGCGCAGCCGCACTCGCCGGATGCGCAGAGCGCTCGACAGCGAACTTCAGCGGTGCCTCGGACATGGCAGGAATTGTATAACCGAGTGTTAACTCGGCTTGACGTCGACGAAGGGGGGCTTGACCACCTCACACTCCAGCGCCCGGCCCCGCACGTCAACGCTGACCACATCACCGTCGGCCACACCGGCGCTCGCATCGATGAGGGCCAGCGCGATTCCAATATTGAGCGTCGGCGAGAACGTTCCCGAGGTGGTAATACCCACCGGTGTTGACCCGCTGAGCACGGCCATCTCGGCACGCGGAACTCCGCGTCCCACAGCACGCAGCCCGCGCAGCAACCGCTTGGGGCCAGCCTCCTTCTCTGCCAGCAGCGCCTCGCGACCCCAGAAGGCGTCCTTGGCCCAGCCCACCGCCCAGCCACAGCGAGCCTGCAGCGGCGAGATATCGAGCGACAGTTCGTGACCGTGCAACGGATACCCCATCTCGGTGCGCAGGGTATCTCGCGCCCCAAGACCGGCGAGCTGACCACCGCGCGCCTCGACCTCGCCTACCAGCGCATCGAACATCACCGGCGCCGAGGACCACGGCGGCAACAATTCGTAGCCGTGCTCACCGGTATAGCCGGTGCGACACACCCGGACCGGGATACCGGCGTAAGTGGCGTCGACATAACCCATGTAGTCCATCTCGGCCGGCAATCCCAGCGCGGACAGCACCTCGGTTGACCGGGGCCCCTGAACTGCCAGCACCGCGAAGGAGCGATGTTCGTCAGTCACCGAGATACCTTGCGGCGCAATCTTCTGCAACGCGGCAACCACCGCAGCCGTATTGGCGGCGTTGGGTACCAGGAAGATCTCGTCATCGCTGACGTAATAGGCGATCAGGTCGTCGATCACACCTCCGTCCGGTGTGCAGCACAACGTGTACTGCGCCCTACCGGGTCCGATGCGACCAAGATCATTGGTGAGCGCGGAGTTGACGAAATCCGCAGCGCCCGGACCGACCACCAGAGCCTTGCCGAGATGGCTGACATCGAACAACCCGACCGCTTCCCTGGTAGCGGCGTGCTCGCCGACCGTGCCCGCGTAGGACACCGGCATCAGCCAGCCACCAAAGGGCGCGAAGGTGGCTCCCCGGTCGCGGTGTCGGCTCTCCAACGGGCCGTGGAGTAATTCGGATGTGTTTGTCACATCGTCGGTCATGGGGCACAACCCTAAACCCGGCACACCACTAGGGTGTCGCTGGTGAGCACCCAACCCGGTTACCAGGCCCCCTCCGTCACCGTCGCCGCCGCACTTGGCAAGCGGGCATCGGCGGCGGTGCTGATAGTCCCCGTCGTATCCGCAGATGACGGCGGCCCCGTCGTGCTGGCCGGTTCCTTCCTCAACGCCGACGCGATCGCCGAAATTGAGGCGGGGCTGAAGGCGCTGGGCGCCAAGGGCAGCGCCGAACAACTCACCCGACTGCTCGTGGGCTCGCTTCCGGTGGCCAGCGTGCTGGCCGTGGGCCTCGGTGCCGCCCGAGACGAGTGGCCCGCCGAGCCGATCCGGCGTGCCGCCGGAGTGGCCGCGCGCTCACTGAGCGGGGTGGAAGCGGTGATCACCACGCTGTCCGATCTGCACCTGGAGGCAGCGGTCGAGGGCTTGATCCTGGGCTCATATCAGATGCACGAATTCCGCAGCGCCAAGACCGCACCCAAGGAGCCGCTGCTGACCAAGATCACGGTGCTCAGTACTGCCCGCAACGCCAAGGCGCTCGCGGTCCGCGCCGTCGCGATCGCGTCAGCGGTGGCCACGGCCAGGGATCTGGTCAATACCCCGCCGAGTCACCTGCACCCCACCGAATTCGCCAAGCGCGCAAAGACATTGGGTGCGGCTGCGGGCCTGGAGGTCCAGGTGCTTGACGAGAAGGCATTGGCCAAGGCGGGCTTCGGCGGCATCATCGGGGTCGGCCAAGGATCTTCGAACCCGCCGCGGCTGGTGCGATTGATCTATCGCGGGGGTAAAGGCAAAAAAGCGAAAAAAGTGGCACTGGTCGGCAAGGGCATCACCTTCGACACCGGCGGCATCTCCATCAAACCGGCCGCCTCGATGCACCACATGACCTCCGATATGGCCGGTGCGGCGTCGGTGATCGCGACCATTGTGCTCGCGGCAAGCCAGCAGCTGCCCATCGACGTGATCGCGACGGTGCCGATGGCCGAGAACATGCCGTCGGCGACCGCGCAGCGCCCCGGCGATGTGCTGACCCAGTACGGCGGCACGACCGTCGAGGTGCTCAACACCGACGCCGAGGGCCGGCTGATCCTGGCCGACGCGATCGTTCGCGCCTGCGAGGACTCCCCCGACTACCTGATCGAGACCTCAACTCTGACCGGCGCGCAGACCGTCGCCCTGGGTGCCCGGATCCCCGGGGTGATGGGCAGCGATGAATTCCGTGATCGGGTCGCGGAGCTGTCACAGCGGGAGGGTGAGAACGGCTGGCCCATGCCACTGCCCGATGAACTCAAGGAGGACCTGAAGTCGACGGTCGCCGACCTCGCGAATATCAGCTCGCAGCGGTTCGCCGGGATGCTGGTCGGCGGGGTTTACCTACGCGAGTTCGTCGCCGAGGGCGTGCAGTGGGTTCACATCGACATCGCCGGACCGGCCTACAACACCTCCGGACCGTGGGGGTACAACCCCAAAGGTGGCACCGGCGTGCCGGTTCGCACCTTATTCGCCGTCCTGGAGGACATCGCAACTCACGGTTAGCCCAACGACCGGGCGACGTGCGACCGGGCGACGTGCGCGCCCGACAATGCCGGACTGGCCGGGGAGCCATTGAGGTGACTGATCAACTCGGTGACCGCAGTGGCCACCACCTGCGGGTGCGACACCGGCGACCAATGCCCGGCCCGGATATCGCGGCGCCACAGCCGCGGCACCCAGCGCGAGGTGTCGTCGTAGACGTAGGGCCTGACGAATATGTCTTCGGTATTGACGATGAGCTGCACCGGAACCGACACAAATCGGTCGCGCACGGCATGCATCAGAGCGCCAAAGAAGTTGGCGCGGTAAATCTTCAGGCCGTTGGTGGCATCCGCGACGTAGGTATCGGCCCGCTGGCGATGCTGGGGTGGCAGTCCAGGTGCGATGAACCATCGATTGATCGCCCGGGCTAAAAAGGCGCGCATGGCGGCCGGCATGAGTACCGGTACCGAGAATCCGATCATGTAGCTGAAGTGAAGCGCCTGCGACAGGGCACGAGCGAAGCGCCGCGGCTGATACGGACGAGATAACCCGTCGCGTACGAAGCGACTGAGGTGCTGCGGGTCCGGCCCGGAGATCGAAGTGTAGGAGGCGACCCGGTCGGCAGCCTCGGGTCGGCTCAGGTACTCCCACATCGTCGCCGCGCCCCAGTCGTGACCCACGACGTGCACCGGCGAGTCCGGGCACAGCTCGTCGGCGATGGTGGCGAAGTCCTCGGCGAGGCGGGCCAGTGCGTAGGCCGACACCGGCTCGGGCACTGATGAGCCGCCGGCACCCCGGTTGTCGTAGCGGATGATGCGGTAGTCATTGGCGAGCAACGCCACCACGCCGTCCCACACCACGTGGGAGTCCGGCCAGCCGTGCACGAGAATCACCGTGGGCCCGCCGGCGTTGCCCTCCTCGTAGACCGCGAGGCGGGTTCCGTCGTCGGTCTCGATATAGCGGGCTCCCATCAGGGCTTCGACACTGCCTGCGCTCGTGCCGGGGTGTCAAGGCGAGGTGTTGGCCCCCTGCCCGGGAAGTCATCGCCCTCTCTCGTGCGAGCCCGCAGCCGGTAATGACAAGATGTGGACACCACGCTGTGGTAAGCCAGAGGCCGACCTGAATCTTTAGGAGTCAACGCGCATGGCCGTCTCCGTCCAGATGCCCGCACTTGGTGAGAGTGTGACCGAGGGCACCGTCACCCGCTGGCTCAAGCAGGAGGGCGACACCGTCGTGGCGGACGAGCCGCTGGTGGAGGTGTCCACCGACAAGGTCGATACCGAGATCCCCGCCCCGGCCTCAGGCGTGCTGACCAAGATCGTCGCCCACGAGGACGACACCGTCCCCGTCGGTGGCGAACTGGCCATCATCGGCGAGGCCGGTGAGGCTGCCGCCGCACCCACG
>Ga0194053_10001127_pt1 | contig 17635 bp, 11 predicted proteins | sample SepL228m_MetaG_FD_161684 | JGI IMG/M metagenome (GOLD analysis project Ga0194053, IMG submission 161684) | Anoxic zone freshwater microbial communities from boreal shield lake in IISD Experimental Lakes Area, Ontario, Canada - Sep2016-L227-8m | ecosystem: Environmental > Aquatic > Freshwater >... | reverse complement strand
AGAACGACCAGTCCGTAACACAGGCTTCCCGTGTGGGGAGTCGCCGTGAACTCGATTCGGTCGGCGTCGATGGGCGAGTCTGCTAGCCAAAGACGAAGCCTGTAAAGCGGGCGATAGCCCAAGAGCCGAAACGCCGGACAGCCGGGCGGACCCCGGACGACACGCAGATGGTTGGAGACGGAATGGTCGGCAGTCCCCTTGGTCGTAATCAGGGAGACCCGCCGGGGTTAAGCGGTGTTCATGGCCCAGTGGCCCGAAGAGCCGCCCGGCGGGAGTCAGAGCGTCCGTAGTAGCGATGAAGCGGGTAACGACCGTGGAGCGAAGGGACGTAGGAAAGTGGATGCGCAATGAAACAGAACAACGACGCAAAATCGACGACAATGGCGGCGACGCCTCAATAAGTCGAAGACTGACTGGAGAGCCGGATGCGGGAGATCCGCCCGTATGGTTCGAAGGGAGGGGCAAGGTTAAAACCCTTGTTCCTACCCCTATCGATTTCTTGAAACCACCCTGTCTCGCGCGCCCCGCCACGGCTCGCATGACTTCACCGAAGCGGCACGGGGGACGTGTGGTGTCCAATGCCACTAGGATTTGACCATCCTCATCCCGGAGGGATGCCCGAAAATAGCCCAACGTTTAAACGTTGGGTGCGCGGGTTTAGAGGTGCATAAGTCCCGACAGGGACGGCTGAATCCCTGCAAGATCGGTCAGTCGTCCTTTCAGGACTTATCGTGCTGCGGACGCTGGTCCCCAACGTTTAAACGTTGGGCTATTCTCGCATGTCCCTACGGGACAAAGGCTTGGACAGGTTTATCGGGTTTTCTCGGGGATCAAACCCTAGTGGCATTGGACAGGAATGTCCACGCGGGCGCAGGACAGAATTCTTCGAGAGCAATATCTAACCAAGGTCGAGCGGAAGTGCAAGGTGGGAGACGCCAAGGGCGTCATTCATACCAGCCCAGGGCAACGCCCTGGGTTCATCAGCCCCAAACCCCATCAGCGCTGAAAGCGCGATTCATCCTTCGTCCTACCAGCCGCCAGCCTGAGGCATAAAGAACGTTTGTTTGAATTGAGCCTGGGTTCCAAGAGAGGAATTGACGTCGGGGCCTTCGGTCATTTCTTCGCCGCGGCGGCCAGTCCGAGAGCCTTGGCGCGATCGAGCATGAGTTGGCCGAGGCCATTGCCGTAGAACGAAGCGGTGACTTCATAACCACTCTTCTGATACTCCTCTTTCGTCAGGATATAGCCAATCCCATCAGTTGTGAGCGCGGCGACGCAAGGATGCGCGATGCCGGCATGCCGCAGCGCGTCTTTGACGGCGAGCCCCAGCTCGCAGATAGGCTCGCCCGGGAACGTCACCATCTCGAAGCCGTCGAGGCGTAGAGCATAAATGGGCGCCTTTTCGGGAAACAGCAGCTTCACCATTTGTTCGAGTTGCTCCTGCGTGACATGATATTCCGCGCCGGCGATCTTCACGAAGTCCGGTGCGCCCTGGCGCGGCGGCAGGGTTACCCATTCAGATGTGACGGAGAATCGGCTGACGCGTTCGGTGTGGAGATCTTTGGCGAGTCGCGAAGCCGCTATTCCCACCCGCCGACCGTAGTTCCAGGCCTGCTCGTAATTGCTTCCGCCGGATCGGCCCTGCGGGGCAATGTCACCTTCGGCCCCGTTGGCGTAAAGGCAGATCACGCCCCCACCGAGCAGGTCCTCGACGGTGCGCTGCATGCTCCCGGCCCATTCGCCGGAAACCAGCATGTCATGCTCGCTGACAAAAGTCCCATGGGCTGTGTAATTCACCAACACGGCGTAGGGCGAACCGTCGGCCTTATCGAGTCGAAGGACAGTGATTTGCGGATCGACAAACCTGCTGCCGCGCCGGTTGCGATTCATATTCGGGAGGTTCATCGCTCCTGATGCAGCCTTTACCGGTTGCAGAGCAGAGTTGGCTTCTTTAAGGGCTTTGGCCAGGCGATCCGTGACGAAGTTGAGGATCGGTTCGGAGAAGATGCCGATGTTTGGATTGTTGGCAACGTTTCGCCGGTCGAGCGAGAAGCCTTCCAGGCCAGCATGAGTGTGACTGGCCACGATGAGCAAGCGGTCGATCGTCAGGCCTCCGATTCCCGCCTTCTTGAGCGTCTCCTCGGCGAGACAGACCGGGGCGCTGCAGATGTCCACCGTCACAACTGCGGATTTCTCCCCACCCGAATCGAAGAGGATGACTTTGCCATAAATCGTGTCGAGAGTGCCTTGAGCAGGTTTGCCTTCGCGCGCTCCGTAGCCGCCCAATTGCGTGGCGATCTTTTCTTCCATCGGGTTGATGCTCACGAATGCGACCCCCGCTTCGAGCGCAGCGGCGGGCGCTTGGGCGATCGCCGTCAGGCAGCAACTTGTCAACACGGCCATGGCGGCCTTGCTTTTGGCTCGAGGCCGGCGCTTGGCTAACAGGTCCCTGACCTCTTGAACCGGGCGGGGCAAGGGATGCCCAAACGTCTCCCTCGATGGCAATGCGAGTGTAGCCGGACTGCCAGTGAAAAAGCCGGTGCAGCGGTCAAGTCGGTTGATCTGGCTCATGGGGTGGTTTCGCTTTGCTGCAGGTGTCTCAAGAGCTAAAGGAGTTCCCCTGCGGCAGCCAGCGGGGGTGATCTGCGCCACGGTTGTCGAGGCCTCGGGTGAGTTCGCGCGGGTGGGTGCCGTCGGCATTCATGACCCAGATTGCTGGAGACTCGCCGGTCCGGGCGCGGCAGAAGATGATCTGCTTGCCGTCCGGCGATTCGCTTTGCCGAAAGTCCCAGACCAACTCGCCAGGCTGGGTGATTTTCGTGAGTGAACTGTCGCGCGGATCGATCTTGCAAATTTCAGCGCCGCCGCGCGCAAGCTCGGGTTTGTAGTCGCGGTTGAAATGGTCCGTGTCCGGTCGTTGCGCCTGGAACTCCCACGCGACTTTGGACCCGGGCAGTCGGTGGGAACAGAGCACTTTGCCGTCGCGCGACCATGTCGGTGTGTTGGAGCCGCCGCCGCGGTTTTCCCCGTTGCCATAAGTGGCCGCGAACCACAGGGCTTGGTCTTTCGTCAGCAGGCGCTGCTCTGATCCGTCCGGACGGCTCAAATATAGGTCTGACCAGTCGTGGCCGGGATCCTTCTTGTGGATGCAATCCTGGAAAACCAGCCATTTGCCGTCGGGCGACCAGCAGGGGCAGAAGTACAAATGCTCGGGATGGCCTGTCAATTGCGCCCGGTTGCCTCCGTCGGCGTCGCTCACCCATATCTGGTATCCCGATGGGCTGGCGATGTGGCAGGCCACCCGGCGGGCGTCCGGGCTCAGGCTGAGTCCGTAGGGCATGCCCTCGCCTGCGCGCGTGAATTCCCTGGCGTCCGAGCCATCGAGGTTCATGCTGAAGATCTGCCCCACCTTGTTGCGCACGACCTGCATCAAGATGCGGCTGTCGTTGAGGAGCAATTGCGGGGTGTAGAAGGGCGCCATGCGGTCCCGGGTCGCCACCTCGGTCAGGGTGCCATTGTCCAAATCATGCACCCAGATGTGGGTGGGCGTTTGGTGGTAGTACTCGTCGAATGGTTTCCCCGGCCCGTCGCGCCGCGGTTCCATGCTCAGGAACAGGACGCGGTGTCCGTCCCTCAAAAAGCCGCAAGGCTGCCAGGTAGCCTGATTGGGCACGTTGAAGTCGAACCAGCGCAAGCCGCTGCCATCGGCGTTCATCATCGCCGTTTTGCCCTGCGACGTGAAAAAGAACCGCGCCGGGGCACGCGAGGCTTTGCTCCGCCCGTCCTTAGCCGAACGGCACGAGGTGGCAACCGCGAGTGAGGCTAGTGCAGCGGTGGCTATAAACTGCCGTCGAGTCATTGTTGCTTTCATAAAGTGTGTCGCGGGAAAAGACTATTTCCCGGGCCGCAGTGTCGCTTACGCTGGTTCCAAACGCAAACCGTCTCGGTCGCCGCCACCAGGTAATTGGCCGCGTCGCAGAGAAACCACGAGCCGCCGTAAACGTAACTGCCGCTGTGATTCGGCAACAGATTGCAAAGCGAATTCCCTGGCGGACGTCTGGCTGTCCCTTGCGCAGGCGACGGCTCAAGAGCCGACTGTAACCGGTCCCCTGCATAAGGGTACGCCGACCACCTGGGCTTCAGCCGCTTCCACCCCGGGGTCCGTGAGCAGCTCATCACCCCTCCACCCTCCACGAAGGGCCTGGTCCTCGGGGCGATCGGATTCCCGGACCAGGGCTGGATCATCCAGTCATCCACCAACCTCGTTGATTGGTCCGATTATCTGGGTGTGGAGCTGACCAACGGCATTGGCCGCATCCCGCTGCCCGCCGGAGTTCCGGTCCGCTTCTTCCGGGCCAGGCAATAAGACGCAACCCCGGCCGGAACAGCAGCAAGTCTCATTTTGGATTGGAGCGCGGACATTTTTGTCCGCCACGGTGTCAAATGTGGCGCAAGGCGGACAAAAATGTCCGCGCTCCCATCTGCGTTCATCTGCGCCATCTGCGGTTCATTCCCTGATGGGCGCGCGGGCGGCGGCCCGGGCGCGTTCAAAGTTCAATGGTTCAAAGTTCAGGCGTTCAAAGGCACCCCGTCTTCCCTGTACAAAGGTTGTGGCAGGGTGCAACTCTGTTGACTCTGTTGACTCTGTTGTCTCCTGTGAGTTCTTAGCCCAGCGGGGACAAACGATGCAACCCATTCAGGGTTGGGTCCCCAATCCATCGCCCACCCGGGGTAGCTCTCCGCGAGCAACCCCGGGCTGAGTGATCTAATCCTTTCAGGATTGGGATTGGGCACGGGCTCCGTGTATTATGGGCTAAGCAAGTCTCATTTTGGATTGGAGCGCGGACATTTTTGTCCAATGCCACTAGCTCGGCCATCGGTGAGGGTGGCCGGAATGAACTCCCATTTGCGGTCCTGCCATCGGCCGGTATCCCGCGTGTAGTTTAACTCAAACCCTGCTCCTCGCCGCTCCATAGCGCGATGCGGATCGTGCGGCGCGGCTGGAGCTTTCATCGAGTCTTCCCTCACCGTGGGGTTGCTTCCTTCTTTCCCTGGCGCAAGACCTTCTCAATCTCCTCATCGTCGTCCATCGCAACGGTCCTAAGCCGGCGCGCGGCTCCGTAGTCCGGGTCTTTTGGATCCTTGGCCTTTTCGGGATCAAATATCCTCGGATCGACCGGCCGGCAGCGATAGGGCCGGAAGTCGGGGCTGGTGGTGAAGCAATCGGAGAAATCATTAGCCAGGGCATCAAACATGTTCAACGGCGGAAGACCGAAAATCTCGTAAAGGGTCCGATGCATGCTCACAATGGTTGTATGGCGATGCGAGACGAAGCTGCGTTTGGCCCACGGGCTGATCACCAACAGGACGCTCCGCTGGGCGTCCACATGGTCCGGTTCGCCACCGGCGTCATCTTGCGTCACGAAAATAGCCATCTTCTTCCAGTACGGTGTGTGGGAGAGGAATTCCACAATGCGGCCCAGCGCCAGATCATTGTCGGCCATATAAGACGCAAGATAAGGATAGCCCTTCGCCGGGTTCGGCGAGGTTCCGTGGTCGTTGCAGATCGCAATATTCAGGAAAGACGGGAAACGACGAAACCCGCGCAGATAGCGCTTCTCGATGTCGGTCATGAACCAATGGGCGCGGTACTGGTCCGGGATGTTCAGGTTGAAGATCGGAAAGCCGAAGCATGTGTTGTCGTAGAGAACCTTGGGCATCGGGATGTTAACCACTTCCCGCGCACCGGTGGGATGTTCGTTTTCCTCCTCTTCGACACCCGGAAATTCAAAGCCTTCGCCGTAATTGCGAAAGCGGATTTTGTGGCGAGCCAATTGCTCCCACATGGAGCCGGCTTCGGGGTAATCCTCCGGCAGGAGTGAGCCATTCGAGCCCATCGAGTAGCGGCGTCCCGGCGCGCTGCTGGCTTGCCTGAATTTCCAGCCGACGGTGTAGGTCATCTGCATCAGGTTATTCGGCTGCACACCCACCAGCCAGCGATGACCCACGCCGGAGGCCTCGGGTTCCATGTAAAAATTGTCGCTGACTGTAAACTCGCGGGCCAGCGCATTATGATTCATCATCACGCCGACCCCCTCGAGGGTTGGCTGTTTGTCGTCGCGGATGGTTTGATTCAAGCCCCACCGAAGCAAGGTCGGGTCGTGATTGGCGCCCGGGATACGGTCGAAAATCGTGTCGTAAGTGTGATTCTCCTTGGTGATGAAAACGACATACTTGATTTCCTTTGACGGGTGGCCGGGGCTTGTCGGGATGAGCGGCGAACTCATCGCCTGGCGTTCCGCCGCCCCATCCACCAGCCCGTTATACGACAGGACATCAGCCGTCATTTGAGCAAGCTGCGTGTCCGAGGGAACTTTCAAGACCGAGAGCACGCCGCGCATGCCGAGGAAATCACTTTTCGGCACATCGGAGCCGGCGTTGGGTCCATTGCCGAAGCCTCTGAAACATATACAGGCCAGGTGCTGGCCGTCCGGTGACAATGCCACCCGGTACGGATACCAGGCGGTAGGAATATGGCCAACCACCTTCAACGTTTGCGCGTCCAAAACGGCAATCGCGTTTATCCCTAATTCCGCGACATAGACCCGCTTGCCGTCCGGAGAAACGATCATGCCCGCGGGACTCACCCCGCGCAAACCGGCGACCAGAGGCGAAGGGACGATCCGTTCCTTCGCGCAAATCTGCTGCGTTCCGAGATCGATTCGTTGTATCATGTCGTTGTTTCCGTTGGAGACGAAAAGCGAATCGCCGCTAACGGCGAGGAAGTTCGGGGCGCTGCCGCCGACCGTCTTGCCGTTATCCGAAGGAGCGCCGACCAGCAGCCCCGTTTTCCAGCGGTTGACTACTTTGGGCTGTCGCGGAGAAGCCACATCGATCGCCCAGACCGAAAACGATTCCGGTACGTTGGGTTCGCCCAGACCGGGAATCTGCCGACCCTCGAAAAAGACGCCGTCCCGCGCCTGCCGACTGGGATAGCCAAACGGCGGGATCGTGAGACCGCGCGGGTCGAATTGCGGATCGTTGGGCTTCGGTACGGGGCTGTATTCGAACAAGCCGATGTTGGCAACGAAGACGCGGTTCCCCGCAAGGGCCAGGGCATAAGGATAACGTCCCACTTGAACTGAACCGACTACTTGCCGCTGCTCGGTGTCGATTACTACCACCCGGAAGTTGGTGACATCAGCACAGAAAAGAAACCGTCCATCCTCGCTGCTCTTGATGTCCACCGCAAAGCTCTCCGCGTATGCCCGCCCGGCCACCTCAACATTGAGCGAGATCTCCGTCACGAACTGGTTTCGAGAGGCGTCGAAAACATAAACATTGCCCTCCTCGCCGCTGCTCCAATAAAGCCAACGGCCGTCAGGGGAAAAATCTGCGCCGCCGGCGTTGAGGCGTCTTTGTTTCTGGCCTTTGGCGGGCGGGCTTACTTCCTGGCTCGTGGGGTTCGCGCTGCGCCAGTTCTTGAAGATCTTGCCCGAGCCGGCGCTGGCAACAAACAGCATCTCGCCATCCCGGCTCATCGCCAGCCCGTGCGGCCAATTGGCCACGGGGAAGGCCTGACCGGCCGGCTTCAGGAAACGTCCGTTGGAGAGGATAGTCACTCCGGCAGGGTCGTGCTTCGCGTAGCTATCGATGGAAGGGGCATGCAAATAGGCTGCTGCATGCGCCTGGCTCGAACCATCCGCACCCAGCAATACCACCAACATCAATAAGCAAAACTCGGAACGGGTCGTGTAGTTCATGACGCCCATTAGAGTCAAAAGTGAGAAACGATAAAAGCATTTTCGCTTTGCGCGAAGCCCTGTTTTCATGAATTGTTCAAAGCAGCGCCACTTGCTGCCTCAGTCTTTAGATCCCCCCGGCTGAGGGCTTCTCCGAGATCGTTAACTCGCCCCCTTTGAATACAACGGCCGTGCCGACCGGAGCGCGCATTGATTTGCCATGGGTCTGGACTTCAAAATGGCTTCCCTGCACGATTACGTCGAAGGCTGCCCCGTGAAGCTTCACTCCGTGCAACGCAACACGCGAAGCGAGCTTGAGCGGGTGTGGACAGATCACGATACTGCCATCAAATCGGGCCTCGATTCCGCATAGGCCGAAAATTACACACTGGGCGATGGCCACACTATCGAACGCGCACTGCAACGGAGTGTCCTTGCGGTAATCCATCTGGTCGGCCACGATTGAATCACCCCAGTAGGGCAGGCGCTCGCCCCACCAGAGCAGGCGGCGGATCAAGTCCTCCGCGGTGTCCGCATGGCCCGCCTTGTAGAGTCGTTCCGCAATCTGGGGCGGGAAACTGGTGCAACTGCCCGGGCCACCATTATCAATGTCCACCGGATCATACGCTACATCGAGTTTCGACAGGCTGTGCAATCCATATCGCGAAAGGAATTCGCGCTCGTTAAGATGGCTCAGCAGGCCCTGGTCGGTTTCCGCGTCGAGCACGCCACTGCCAAAGAGCTTGAACATCTGGTTGCTCCAACGGAGATCGCGTCCTTTTGGAGTGATGAACTCGAACCATTGTTGGTTCGTATTCCACAACTGTTTCTTGAGCAGAGCCTTTAAGTCCGCGGCGCGCTCACGCAGCGCCGGAGCCGGTTTGCCCGCCACATCCACCAGACGCGCAGCCATCAGGTAGTTCGCGTACCGACGGCCATTGAGGTCGGGCATGATGTGGTTATAGGGATAGCCGCGGCGCAGTTCCAAGTGGCTATTGGACGGGCCGTAATCAATCAGCGCTACGGGCTTGGTCCAATCGTCACGACATGACGCCTGGTCCATCACCTGTTGCAGGACGGTCTTTCCATTGATCTCCTCTGACAGAAACGCCGTGTCATCCGTGTTTTTCACGTAATAATATATCAAACCAATGAGCTTTTCCTGGCCCACCGGATACCACGGGCCGAAGGCCTTGCCCGAAATTGGTTCCAAGGCAAAGAAATCCTTCATGCCGTTACGGAGGTATTGTCGGATATGCTCGCGATCAGCAGCCGGATCATACAACGGCAGGATTTCCCAGGCCTCGCCGAAGTTCCACAAATAAGAGCATACGCAGCCGCCCTTAACACTGCCGGTGCAGTAAAAGGGACGTAACGCGAACTCGGGCACATCCCACCGGTTCATCAGGAAATGGACCAGGGATCGATGATACCAGCGAGTGAGCGAGAGGTTGGAAGACTCCATGCGCGGGAGTTTGTCGAACAGATCCTGAATCTGCCGACGGTGTGCGTCATCTGCCTGTCGGATGGCGTCCGCTGGATCATCGGCCAGAGCCTGGCACACGGCGGTGGCTTCCGCTTCGCGGCCTATCGCAAAGACGAAGTATTGCGTGGCGCGATCGCCGGACCCTAACCGCAGTCGAGTCTTGCCGGACGCAGTGGTGGCATCCCAGGTTGCAGTGGGCACGGCTCGGATCGCAATCGCGAGGTTCGTTTGACGAAGCAGCAACGCTCCCTCCGCCAGCATCGGAGTTGGGCTGGATGTGCTGACCGGCGGTCCAAAGCCCCAGCTATCGCATGTGTCGAGTTTGCCACCCACCGAACACCGCACTGGAACCTCTCGCATTTGTGCCGTTGGATTCTCGATCGTGACCGATAAAATGCCGGCCCGTTTTCCGGCGGCCAGGATCGTGGTGGTCGAAATCCGCAGACCCTCCACTTCACCACTGCGTTGGACCTTGAACGGCCACCAGGTGTATTGTTGCGCTGGCAGGTCTTTGTCCAAAATGGAAACCTTCAACCGAAAATCACTGCTGACATAAGGCGGCGCCCACAACCCAGCGATCTCCGCGAGACGTTTGAAAGGAATTCCAGGCGTCACCCTGCCATTGAAAATCCCACAGTTGGCCTCGTCCTGGATGCTGAATTCTCCGGACAATGAAAATAAATTCACCGGATCGTCGGACTGATTGGTGGATGGGACGGAGCCGGATTCCATAGCTGAGGCGAATGCTGGATGACTTCCGGTCGCAGCGGCCACCAAGGTCAATACGATCCACCATCCACGGTTTCTTAATAACTCCATATCGAAGTCTATTCACCCACAATGAATTTGTGATACCGCCCCATCCAATATGGGAGGAGAAATGCCGCCCCGTCGTCTTCACCATGCCCGCCTCCGCCGCCATCCACCACGAAGGGGTTGCCGTTCCACTTCATGACAGGCCGCTCGTCGGGCGGGAGCAGGGTAAGGGCTTCCCGATGACCGAAGCGGTCCCGTGACACTGCCCACTCGATGTCCTGACGGTGCGAGTTCTTTACCGTCCACTCGATGGTGTCCATCGGCATCCGGTAGAGCGTCCGGACGGACGCCCCCAAGTCCACCCGTGCCTCGGGTTGACCGGTCAGGTAAATGAAGGTCCAGAGCGGGTTGGCTTCGCGCTGGAGGTTTTTCCACCATTCGTCCACCCCGCGGCGATACGCCTTGAGCAACACGGGGTCTTTCTCGTATTGGAATATGCAATAGTAGGGCAGCATTGCCAGCTCCTCGTCCGAGTAGTTCAATTCCGTCCGAGCCTCGTTAACACGCGCAATGAGGTCGGCATACTTCAGGTCCCACGCGACTTTCTTGTATTCGGTAGTATAGCGCGCCGCCCCGGTGATGTGCGCGGTGGTCTTGAGGAAGCTGAGAAGCTGCAGGCTGTTGAGCGCCCGCTCGTCCGGGTCCCGGCTCAGTGCCTCGGGTGACCAGAATCCCCAACGCGTCGGTTTGCCGTCAAGGTCCACCAGGTAATAACCGTGGTCAATGATATGGTCCATGATCCGCTGGCAGGTTTCCGCAATGCGGCGCTTCAACGGCTCGTCCGGGAGCAAGTCGTAAGCGATGCTGAAGATGAAGAAATGGCCGACGATTTCATCCGAACTCGTGTCCGCTTTCCAGTAATACTCGCCGTCCTTGGTCCAGTGCCATTCGCCGCCTGCGGGAAGGGGGTCGCCTTTGCGAAGAAACGAGCGGGCGGGGAAGCCGCGCCGTCCGGCCACTTCCTCGAGGAACAGAATGGCCTCGATGGATTTGCGGGCGTTGGCCAGCGCTTCGGGCGATTTCGTGACGGCATACCGAAAACATTCGCCGGCGGCGTACATCGCGGTCCAAAGCCCGTCATTGTCGTTGTCGTGCATTTGGTTGCTCGAAACATCACCCGCAACCCGCAAGCCAGAGTCGGCCACCAGACCGTAACGATCGTGCCGCCCACGGATGCGCTGCTCGAAATGCTCGGCCTTCTGCGCGAGCGTCATGGGTTTGAGTTCAATGTGTGAAACGCCCGTCCGGGTGCGAACCCAAATCCCGTCGCGCTCGTCCGGCAGGAGTTGCTGGACCTCATCATCCGGCAGGTAACGCTGCCCGGCGAGATACTGGCGGCAATCCCGCGCTGTTGCCAAAAAGTCGAGCCGCACCAATCCCTGGGTAGTGCCGAGCCAGAGCGCGCCGTCCGCAGCGCGGGCCGTGGCGGTGATGTTGCCAACGGGCAAGGGGACTGAGTTCGAGCGGAGCGCGGCGGGTACGGCGGGGTCAGCCGTTTGGTAAAAGGTGCGGACCTTTTGCGGGTAAGGCGCAAGCTGAACCGGTTCCCACGCGACGGCACGAGACGCCAATGCCAATGCCAATGCCAATGCCGAGGCCAGCCAGAGCAGGCCCGGGCATGTCACGACTCTTGGGATGCGCCCGAGGGTCCAAGGCTGGGGTCGTCGCCGGAGAGTGATGGGTTGCTGGCGCCTGGCATTGTCACGCCCGCAGCGTTTAAGGAACAGGAACCTTATCCAGGGAATGTGAGCCGCAAAAAGCTCAGCGAGCAGCAGCAAGAGGCAATTGAAACAATATGTCATGGACCGAACTTAGCGGTTCGTGTCCGGACTTTGAAGCCTGTGATGGAAAAACTTCGTTGCGGAACGAAGTCGCAGAATTGCCAGTCATCCCCTGGAAAGAGCAGGGGCTGAAACCGCCTCCAGATGCCGCCTTGCCCGTTTTCGCGCCGACATGTCAGTCATATTCCGTGCCGACTCGCTTCAACAACGGTTGCGGGTTGGCCACCCGGTCGGGCGGCCGCACGCCCGGACCGTTGTCGGTCGCGCCGAGATCAGCATCCATTTGCTGGGCGAATTTCTGGAGTCGGGCAACAATCTCGGGATGTTGTGCCGCCACGTCGGTTAACTCGCCAATATCGGTCTCGAGGTGGTAGAGGCGTGGGCCGGTATGGTTCACCGGTTCGGCGTCGTCTTTGGGTCGGCCGGTGCCTTGCGGGGCAATGGCCAGCTTCCAGGGGCCGGACCGGACGGCCTCCAGCTTGAGACCGTTAAAGTAAAACAGGGCATCGTGCGGCGATGTCTTCGTTTGGCCGGCGAGCAGCGGCCAGATGTCTTTGCCATCGATCCTGCGGTCCGCCGGCACCTCGCCGCCCGCGATTCTTACCAGGGTTGGCAGCACGTCGATTTCGCTCATCGGGGCGTCGCACACGCTATGGGCAGGAACTTTGCCGGGCCACCAGGCGATAGTGGGCACACGCATGCCGCCTTCCCATGTCGTGCCCTTGCCGCCATGCAGCGGCCCGGCGACACCTCCGTTCCTGCCCTGCGTCAGCCATGGCCCATTGTCGCTGGTGAACAGCACCAGGGTGCGTCCGTCGAGTTTGAGATCGCGCAGCGTGTCGAGCACGCGACCCACGCTCCAGTCAACTTCCTCGACCCAGTCACCGTAGCTTCCGTTGGCGGATTTGCCCTTGAACGCCGCCCCGGGATGAAGCGGGATATGGACGGCAGTGTGAGGCAGGTAGAGGAAAAACGGGTGGTCTTTGTTGGCGGTAATGAACTTGACGGCTTCCTCCGTGTAGCGGGCGGTGAGCGTGTCCTGGTCGGCGGGCGCTTCAATGACATTTTGATCGCGCAGCAGGGGTAAGGGCGGTCGCGGCGTGGCTTCGCCTTCGCCTTTCTTGCTGGGTGCCTTTCTTCCCGCCGCGTTGGTTCGGCCTCCCATGTCATTGGAATAGGGCAGACCGAGGTAATGATCGAACCCCCGCCGGGTGGGCAGGAATTCCGGTTGATCACCGAGGTGCCACTTGCCGATGGCCATCGTGGCGTAGCCCTGCTTTTTCAACAGCCCGGCCACCGTGTGTTCCCCGGCGCTTAGCCCGGTGGGGCAGGCGGGGAAAATAACCAGGGGCATCGAGACCCGTTTGGCATAGCATCCGGTCATCATTTGCGCCCGCGACGGCGTGCAGACTGGCGCGCCATAAAAACTGGTGAGTTTCATCCCCTCAGCCGCCATGCGGTCGAGATTCGGCGTGCGGTTGAGTGTCGAGTTGAATGGGCCAATGTCGCCATAACCCATATCGTCCACGAGGATGACAACGAAATTGGGCGGAGATGCTCCCGCAGACTCACTGGCGGCCCAGGCCGTCAGCGATGTGAACCAACCGGTCGCAACCAGCAGGGTCGTGGCAAAGTGAAGGAATTTCCAAAAAGAGCGGTGATTCATGTTATGCGATGTCTCCAATCCTATGCTGCGGCCAGCATCCCCGGTAGCGTTTTCATAAGTCGTTTCTTTGGTTTCCATCTCTTGCCCAGTCGGCCAAAAAGCCATGCGACGCCAACAACTTCAACCAATCTTCTGAGAAATCAACCTTCTTCGCTCAGACGCCTGCGAGGCTGCTTGCGCCGCACGTCGTCGGAGTCCTTGCAGGCATGGAAGAAGAAGCCGCCTTTGTCCACGCGCTTGATGACGCTGGGGTTGGTTATGCTCGCGACTACGGCCTCAAGCGGGACGAGCTGCGCGGACATCTGCCTGGACATTCTTGCGAACAAACGGATCGGGTTATATTGGATTAACCATTGCTAACGCTGGGTTTACGCTTGTAAGCTGTGTGGACACTTACGCGGACATCTGAACGGACGCATCCTTGGATTTCATTTCGGATTGATCTGCGGAAGGCTGCGCCGACGTTATGGTTGCTGCTGGGTGAGGCGGCGTCGAAGTGCGAACACATCGCAGGCGTGCCCTTGCACCCCTCCGTCGCCCAATCGCTGCACCAGCTTTACGCCGCGGCTGGCCTCAGCCGGGCAGCGATGGCCAGCTTTCCGGGATCGCTGCGCCTCCCAGTTGCCAAATCGGACTCAGCCCAACCCCCGCGACAAGAGCTCCTCGGTGGCCAGCACTTCGTCATCGTCCGCATCCCGGCAGACCGGTTTGAGGAGCCGCTTCGCGTTCACGACTGTGGCTGCATCCTCATAGGCTCGCAACAGCGGCAAGTCCTGTGGGCGGATGCCAAACTTCTCACGCAGCTTTCCCGCCAACTCGTCCAGCAGGGCGCGGGAGGTGAACAGTTCACAAAAGGGGAGCCGGCGTTTGACAATGTCCCGGCATAATCCTTCCGCCACCAGTCCGGCGATGAGGACGTTGGTGTCAACGACCAGCTTCACGAGACCATCTTGAACACGTCTTCGTCGGTGTAGATTCCCTTGGCGCGAGGCCTGGGCGCAAGCCGGCGGCGGGTTTCCTCGAAGGCGTCCGCCCAAAGCTGTTTCTGAACGGCACGGCGGACAAACTCGCTCTCGCTGACCCGTTGCGCCTTGGCGACGCGGGAGACATCGCGCCGCAGCATGGGCGGCAGGCTGATGGTCAATCTGGCTCTCAAGTAAGACACATTAAGACAAGCCGCCAGAAATGCAAGCGGCGGAGTTTGACAGTTGAGGAGGGGAACCCGCCCGTGGCAAATGGGATGGCATCGGTAGCGTCGGGGCGGGCTTGCGCCGGCGGACGAAGCGCCTTATGCTTTCAACGCCGTGAAACAACCGTTCATCAACGTCGAGGAAAACATCGACCGCTTTGTCGGACGGCGCACTGGCGCGCCGGATGCCCTTTCCACAGCCACCAGCAACAAGGCGGACTCCATCGCGTGGCGCAAAGCGCTCGGTGGCATCCGCGTTCCGCGCGGCGTGCATCGTTTCAAAACCCACGAAGAAGCCGACCAATGGTTATGGCGGATGATCGCCCGTCCAGCGAATTAGAATCGCGCGAGCCGACGGTCGAGGATTTGCGCGACTTGTGCCGCTCATCACTTTCCACTTTGCCCGACAACGCCGTGCGCGAACTCCAGCCCGGCGAACTTCAAAAATACAATGTCATTCGAGTGGGCGACGAAATCCTCGTGGACTTGATGCGCTCGGCAGGCGGCATTGATTACGCCGAGGCCGCCAAGGACGTGGTCGTGCGCGAAGTGGACGGCGTGCCGATTCCCTTTGCATCGCCACGGTTGCTCTGGCGAATGAAGGTTGTGACGCATCGCGAAAAGGATGCGGGTGACCTGGCTTTTCTCCGCCATTGGTTCGCCGAGCGCGGCGAGGACCCCCCGCGCCTCTGAAAAACTGATGGCAGAATATTGCGACTAATTGGTGCATGAGAGCAATTTCCCCGAAGCCGAGGGGTTGCCCCTCATGGACTCCAGCCAGAACCATCCCTGGGCACATTCGCGAGTCCTTGGTAAGGTTGGTAGGAATGCTTGGCCCAAGCGTCCTCCGCCTCCCAAACGCACGCAAATAAATACCAGAAACAACTTGAAAACCAACTCCAGAAAATACTAAAACAAGCCCGCAAGGGGCGGGTCAGTTTGAAGTGACCCGAGGTGGGTCAGTTTGATTCGACCGCTGACAGCCCGCCAAACCGCCGCTCAATGATACCGGACCACTAGCCTGGATTTCCACGGACAGGAATTGAGCTAACGCGGCAGGCTCGCGCCTGCTCATCTGATCGGTAATCCGGTCTCTGGGTCGGAACGTTCTGGTCAGCGAAGCGTCAGGGGAATCAGCGTCCGGTGTAAGTTGTAAGATGAAGGTGCCGCCCCTCCCACCAAGGAATAGCGACTCGTCGGTTGCAAAGTCCCGAGGCCAGTACGATTGGTAGGTGCGCACGCCGGTGGAACTGGACTCGCACCTCTTGGTCGGTCACATCCACCTGGGCGGGCATATCCACCAAGTCTTGAAAGATGCGCCGCGCCTGCGCGTCGGCGTAGCCGCGCATCCGACGAGCCAGCAACCGGTAAAGGCCGCTGGCGAGCACCAGCAGCGCCATGTCAAAGTCTACTTTAAGTCCGACCGCTGAACTGAGGGCGTCGAGGTGGAAAAAGCGCACCGCGTCACTCAGGCTGTTTTCAATGAGCATGCGGTGGGCGTAACGGGTGATCAGGGCTTGCACCGAGGCTTGATGCTGGTTGGTGAGCAGGATGGTGGGTTGCTCGTGTCCTAAGTCCAAGACGAAGATTTGTCGGAACCAATGGTCTTGGAGCTTGACCCGTTGTTCATAAACTCGCGGCGTTCGGTATTGCCGAGTCGGCACGTCCAACTCTACCTGCCGCCACGCCGAGCGGGGCAGAGAATAAACCTCCTGCAATAATTTAGGGGAGCGGCGGCGCAAGGTGATAAAGGCGATGTGCAACTGCTGATCCAGGCGCACCAAGTTGGCATAGGTGGTCAGTTTGGAATCAAAGACCAGATGTTTGGGCCGGCGCCCGTGAGCCTTTTCCCAGAAGTCGATGAATGCGAAGATTTCTTGGGCTTCCTCGCCCTTGCGCAAATCGGCGTTGGAGTAACAGAAGCTCCGGCTCTGTTCATCCTGGGCCAAAAAGGCCAGAATACTGGGCTGTCGGCGACTGCGCATGGAGACGTAATGCGACTCCACTTGGGGATCTTTCCCGTAATAGGGCACGGAATGGAAATCCAGATTGAAGGAGTCACCGTTCCAGAGTTTACGTTTGTGGCCTTGATCATGCCAGGCCGCCAAGAGCGCTTGGGTCTGGGTGGGGGTGATGCGGGAAGAATATTCGCTGAAGAAACTCTTCTTGGGGCTGACATTGAGGCCGGAGAACCAGGCCAGGCCCTCGTCGGCCACCAGCGACATGACGTGGCTCTTCCGTTCGAGTGACCAAAGCTTTAGGGCCAGGCAGGCGCGCAGCGCATGGGCCGGAGGGATCATTTTGGAGCCTGGCAGACGGGCGGCCTCGGCCAGGGTCTCGACTGGCAGACGGACCAACTCGGGAAGGAACAGGAATAGGCCTCCACACTTGGTGAGGAAGCGGCGCGGAGCCAGGGAGAAAGCGCGCACGTCGGCAACGGTTTGGACGGTGGGACGAGGGAGTTGAGGGCGCTCCTGGTCCAGGCGCCGGGGCAGCCGGGCGAAGCCCTCGGCCTGAAGAACCTCGCGCACGGCGGTGGGGCTCAAATGGAGTTTCTGAGCCTTGAGGGACTCGCTGATTTCATAGACCGAATGGTTTTGCTTGCGCAGATCAATAATGAGGGAACGGGCGCCCGACTTCTTGGGTTGGACCCGAGGGCCGGGGTGAGTGGTGAGGAAGAAGGCGGGCTGGGGGTCGTGGCAGAAGTTGTAGCAGAGGACGCGGAAGGCACCTGGGGAATAGCCGAAAGCGCGGGCGACGTCCTTGGATGGGCGGGCCTCGACGAAGTAGGCGCGGAGGGCTTCGTATTGGCGCTGCTTGGGCAGGGCGGGTTGGAGAAAGAAGAGACGTGGGTCTGTTATATTGAATGGTTTGCTGAACCGCATATTAGTAATTGTGACATATACTAGATATGGTGTCAAGCGTGAGGTTGAGCCGCCACGGCTTGTGGGCAGT
>Ga0194053_10001126_pt1 | contig 17660 bp, 11 predicted proteins | sample SepL228m_MetaG_FD_161684 | JGI IMG/M metagenome (GOLD analysis project Ga0194053, IMG submission 161684) | Anoxic zone freshwater microbial communities from boreal shield lake in IISD Experimental Lakes Area, Ontario, Canada - Sep2016-L227-8m | ecosystem: Environmental > Aquatic > Freshwater >... | reverse complement strand
GAACTCCTCTGCGGGGATATCGTGATGCTGATGCGCCACCAGCAGGGGCTTCCCCCGCATAGGATCAATTACCGGGCGAACATGGCCGCACTCGCGATTGAAGGCGTTGACCGGATTGTCGCCTTTGGATCTTCCGGCTCGCTGAACCGTGAGATAACTCCCGGCTCGCTCGTGATTCCCACCGATTACGTGAGCATGACCGATATTCCTTCGATCCATGACCATGCGATTGAACATGTGCTCCCCGTATTGTCTGAGGATCTTTCAAATAAACTTGCATCCCACATTCCTGAAGCCCGGCACTGTGGAGTCTATGTACAGACAAAAGGCCCACGGTTTGAGACCGTTGCTGAGATACGGGCGTTCTCACGGATAGCCGATCTGGTCGGCATGACAATTGCCTCTGAAGCCACCCTTGCCGGGGAACTGGGCATGGATTTTGCCGCACTCTGCACGGTAGACAATTACGCAAACGGTCTGGCTGACGGGATATTGACTTTTGATGATATTCTTGAGATCTCGCGGTCATACCGGCACCGCACCGCAGAACTGGTAAACACGATCATCAAAAATATGGCTTGAGGCTGAATGGAGAGCATTATGGATGATATAGACAATATTTTCAACAAACGGCAATCGATCCTGATTGCAAATGTGATGGTGGACGGAAAGGCTGCAGATATTTTTGTTAATGATAGTGGTGCAATCGCTGCGGTCGGGGAAGGAGTCCGTAGGCAGAATAAGGGTGAAGCCGATCTGGTGATCGATGGTGATGGTGCGATCGCACTTCCCGGTCTTGCCAATACCCACACCCATGCGGCCATGTCCCTGCTCCGCGGATATGCGGATGATATGATCCTGCAGGACTGGCTCAGCCAGAAGATCTGGCCGCTCGAAGCCCACCTGACCGGCAACGATGTGTACTGGGGAACGAAGCTTGCCTGCCTTGAGATGATAAAAAGCGGCACCACCGCATTCAATGACATGTATTTTATGATGGACGAGGCAGCTCGGGCAGTAAACGAGGCCGGTATCCGTGCGGTCCTCTCGTATGGATTCATCGATCTCTTCAATGCAGAAAAACGGGAGGCTGAGTGCAAGGCCACCGAGAAGCTTGCGTCGCAGATTCGTTTGATGAACAATCCCCGGATCAAGACAGCCGTCGGCCCCCATTCGATCTACACCGTCTCTCCTGAAGGGTTGAAGTGGTGCTCAGAGTTTGCAAAAGAGCAGAAGATCGCAATCCACATCCACGTATCCGAAACGGAAAAGGAAGTTACTGACTGTGTTGCCCAGCACGGCAAACGCCCGGCATCCTTGCTTGACGATTGCGGCATCCTCACCCCAAAAACCATCGCCGCACACTGCTGCTGGCTCGATGATGCTGAGTGCGCCCTGGTTGGGAAACGAGGAGTCTCTGTCTCCCACAACCCGGCGAGCAATATGAAACTTGCCACCAACCGGGCAATGCCCAACCGCCAGCTGATGGCCGCAGGGGCAAATGTCTGCCTCGGTACCGATGGCTGCGCCAGCAACAACAACCTCGATATGTTTGAGGAGATGAAGACCGCAGCCCTCCTCCAGAAATTCTTCTGGAACGATCCCACCGTTCTTCCGGCACCTGCGGCACTTGCAATGGCAACGACAAACGGTGCAAAGGTCCTTGGCTTTGGCACCGGGACGCTCACAGTCGGTACCCCGGCAGATATCGTGCTCATCTCTGCCCGCACCGCGTGCAACACTCCGTTGCACAACGCCACATCCAATCTCGTGTACTCATGCAGCGGTGCCGCAGTTGAGACTACCATCTGTGATGGAAAGGTGCTGATGCTGAACCGGGAGATTCCGGGCGAAGATACGATCCTTACCGGTGCAGCAAAGGCAGCCCATGAGCTTGTCAGTCGCTCACAATCCGCGTAATATGGATCAGACTCATAAGAAAAATACCGGTTCGCTCCGTGCGGTTGCAGCCATCAGCATCATTTTTCTCCTGTTTTTATGTATCGCCATCAGTGGCTGCGTAAGCATTCCCGGCATTCCGGGCTTTAGCCTAAATGGATCTTCCCATCAAGGGGCAAATGACGGCAAACTCTCTCTATATTTCCTTGATGTCGGTCAGGGCGACTCATCGCTGATTATCTTTGGCAATAAAACGATCCTGATCGATGCCGGAGAGATTGATATGGGCGATCGTGTGGTGAACGATCTCAAAGCGCTGGGCGTTACCAAAATTGATCTGCTCATTGCCACCCACCCGCACTCAGACCATATCGGGGGCATGCAGAAAGTGCTGGATAATTTCTCGGTCGGTCAGGTGCTCGATTCGGGTAAGCCACACACATCGGTCATCTACGAGCGGTTTTTAGAACAGATCGATAAGAAAAATATCCCTTACAAGGTTGCGGTGCAGGGCGATACGATCGAGATTGACCCGGCCTTGAGGATCGTGGTGCTTTCTCCACCGGAAAAACGATTCGGCGATGACCTGAACACCAACTCCATTGTGCTGCGCATCTCCTACGGAACGATAAACTTCCTGTTCACAGGAGACGCCGGCAGTGAAGCCGAGACTGCACTCTCAAAATCCGGTTACGCTCTCGATGCCCAGATCCTAAAAGTCGGTCACCACGGCAGCATGTACTCAAGTTCGCCGACATTCATTGCCCGAGTGCACCCGGAAACTGCGATCATCTCCGTTGGGCGGGATAACCCGTACGGCCATCCCCATAAACAGGCAGTGGATATCCTTACTGAAGCCGGAGCCACCATCTACCGGACAGATCGTGACGGGACAATTCTTGTGAGGAGCGATGGGATTTCCTACACAGTAAAGACAGGAAAAGACATTGGGGGATTAGTCCCAACACTAACGCCAAAGCCGCCGGTTACTGGTACTAGTGCCATAATTGTACCTACGATACCCACTCTCCCTGCTTCATCTATCAACATCACCATCCCCCAGATTGGCAATGCATCGGCTGTAGTGATCAGCGCCATACGGTTCAATGGGCCGGGCGACGACCGGCAGAACGTGAATGGCGAATGGGTCCAGCTGACCAACCGGGGGAATGATACGGTACTCCTTGCAGGCTGGACCTTATCCGACAGCAGCCGGATCCCCCTGTATACATTCCCGGCAATGCTCCTTGTGCCCGGTGAAACGATCACGATCTTTTCAGGCACGGGAACGCTAAACAACACCGCCCTTTTCATGGGAAAAACTGAGCCTGTGTGGGGCAACAGCGGAGACATTGCAATCTTAAAAGACGCAAACGGGAAGATCATTGACCAGAGATCAAAGTGAGATGAGATGAAAGCGACCATTGACCGGATTGAGGAGGGCATTGCGGTGTTGATCAGTACTGACAAAGAACCAGTACGAATGACCATACCGGTATCGCTGCTTCCACCCGGGGCAAAGGAAGGGGATATTGTGAGTATCGCAATTGATCGCGATGAAGCGGCAACGGCAGCTTCAAAGGACCGGGTATCATCCATGATTGAGAAACTAAAAAAGAAATGATGGGGGATTCTCAGCGAACTGCAACCCTTAATTTTTGGGTCGTGTGACACAATCGGTTAAGATCTCAGTGATAGCAAAGATACCTAAGCGTTCAATCATATCAATTTTATAAAAAAAAAATATGGGAAATTTTTTCCTACTTTTTAGGTTCCTGTCCAGTCACCGACTACTGGAATATCACCAGTCTGACCGAAATTGAATGTGATATCTGCGGTACCAGCAGAGTTGCTGTTTCTGAGATAGAACACACCAATTTTTGTAGAAAGATTAGGCAACAGAGTAACACTCGCCACATTTGAAGGCGTGGAATTCACTGCAATGTTTGGATAACCAATAGTTCCGGAATAGACCGTGGTGTCGCCGACTACATTGGTCGCCATCACACGGTAATAATAGGGTAACAATGCCACAACAGAGTTGTGTTTGCCATGCAAAGATGATGGCAGGAGTAATTAAAAAAGGTGACGACAGGGACAATGTAGTCAAAATCCTGTTTATCATTACCAGAAGCCAAAATTCCGGAATGGTCACCGGTCACTATTCCTATTCATCAACCTTGATATTCCCGTAAGCCTCTGAACGCAGGAGCCGCATGGTAGGATAGAATGAAGCGATCCCGCTTATCACAATCATGAGAATGAGGGTACTTCCCGCTGCGGAAATAAGATCCAGGGGTGTGGGGATAGAGAACGGGATGTCCAGGGAAAGCGCAATGAAGTCCTGAAAACCAACGAATACAACCAACGCAGCTCCAATGCCGGCAAAACTCCCGATAATCGATGAGGAAAATGCTTCAGCAATGATAAGCCGGAGGACTAAGGTCTTCGTTGCTCCCAGCGCTCCCATGATAGTAACTTCCCGTTTCATCTCGCGGGCTAGTATAATGGACACAAAGATAAGAACCGGGAGAAAAATCGCTGTTATTACAACCGTAGTGTAGTGCAGAAACAAGGTAATGCCTGCGAGATGCCGAGTGACGGTCCTCGAGAGGCTATCATGTGTAAGTATCCGGGTTCCCGGTATCTCCTTGAGAATGGCATTCCCGACATCGGCTGGAGATGTTCCCGGGTCCAGCTGCACCAGTACCGATGAGACCATCCCCCTGGACAATAGCAGCGGTTTTACTGCTTTTGTCCCGGATTCATCAGCCATGGAATATGCATCCTCCATCCGGATGAACACGGCCTTATCAATACCCCGCATGCCGGTCGGTTCGAGTCTTCCTGCGATATGGAAGGCATGACCATAAAAAATGAGTGCAGAATTGACATTCCCTTCAATCCGGCTTCCCACGATGACTCCGTCTTTGTCTAGTATCACTCCGGGATTATCTCTCAGCCACGGTGACAGGGTGAAGTCTTTCTCCGGATCCACAGCAATAATCTGGAGATAATCCGAACAGCACGATGCCCCGGCAAGAGTTGCAACAAGAATCTGTGGGCTTGTCCTTGCTATTCCCGGAATCCGGGAGATCTTTTGGACCACCGCATCACTAAAAAAAAACATGGCTGGATTGCCGGTCAAGAGACTGTTCTCTCCCGCAGCAGTAGAGTTCTCGGGAAGAACCGTGAGATCCGCACCGAACCATTGCATCCCTCGGTCAAGACTCTCACCTGCACCACTTCCCAGGTACTGGGCTGAAAACAGGGTTGCTGCGATGACTGCAAAGATGATAATCATCGCCATGTTCCGGTACGGCTGCCTTTTCAGGTTGTACATGATCAGCCTGAAAAAATTGAACCGTAGGGATGTACTCATTCTATTCACCATTCCCTTGATATGAATTTAAACCTTGTATTATGTTTCAAAATATGTCACTGTACCTCAATGACAATTCCCGTTTTGTTCACGTCGTGGTTTTTGCATTGTTTCAAAAAATGATACTGCCGGTTATCTTTATAAATCATTCCGGCTGAATCTCCATTGAACTTCTGAACGGACCCCGTAATGAAAACCCACGATGCTGAGCTCCAACAGATAAAAGAACTGCTATACAACAATCCAAAGGGTATGAAAATTACCTGTATTGCCCGCGAACTGGCAATGAACCGGAACGCATGCGCAAAATTCATCGAGATTCTCCTCATGACCGGTCAGGTGGAGCAGATCGAGCACGGCATGTCGAAAATTATTATTCTCTCCCGGAGGACTAGCATACCGACAATGTTGGACAGGTCTGAGGATTTTATCCTTGTTCTGGACAGTGATATGAAAATTTCCCAGGTGAACGACAATTACCTGAAATTCACTGGATTAAAACGGGAAGCACTTCTCGCAAAGCGGCCCGATACAGCCGGCATTCCGGTCATTGGCAGCCAACCGGTTTTTGATAAAATCCGGCAAGCCCATTACGGAACTGATATCAGAACAGAAGTGCAGGAGATTGTTTCAGGTAAAGAATTTTTCTTCGATCTCCGCTTGACACCTACTGTTTTCAATAACGGAAAACGGGGGATCACGATCATCATCGAAGATGTCACCCAGGATAAGAAAAAACTTGAATTGGCAACGGATGAAAGCCGGAAACTGGTTGCGGGGATCCTTTCCTGTATCGACGATGCAGTAATCCTCATTGATTTGCGGACTGCTGCAGTCGCGTTTGCAAACCCGGCAGCCATGAAGATGTTTGGGTACATTGTGGGTGAATGTATCGGAAGAAACGTAGGGCACCTTCTGGGTATTGATGGGACGATCCCCAACTATCCCGGCAATTTATCGGAAGCCTTCAGGGAAAAGGGGCATTATGAAATGAAATCCCGCATGAAGCGAAATGGCAGCGGGGAGTTCCCCGTACACCTGCACATTCGTCCTATTTACGGCACCAGTGGCGAGATAAATAATATTGTCATGGTCATCCGGGATCTGACCGGAACTTCGTTTGCGGAACCGGAACACCTTTCCAACCACCTGTGGAATCGGTTAGTCCCTCCAGCACCGAATAAAATCTCGTACGGTTTCTGATTGATAATTACCAGAAAAAATTGAGACCGTTACTGGTTTATTCCCTGATGTTTGCGATGTTATGGCGAAGGATCAACACATGCCTGCACTTTTTTTCTTATCACGGGTTATCTGAATATCATGGATTTTTGGAACACCATATGTTCCTGGAATTCCTGCGATCCCTGCGGGAACGGGGGTAATTCTTCGGGGAAATCGTTTGGAGAGGAGCAAGCCTTGCTGCAACCTTCTGGGAATAATATTTTTCTAATACTGACATGATAGCCTTTCCTTGCCGATGTATTCTGACAGGAGTTTATGCTGCCCGGGGTTCCCATTGGCGAGCTGGTTGTGCTTTTCAGAGGGATCCATCTGCGCCAGAGGAACCTGACGAAAGCAACTGTGAATTCCTGCTGTTCATCGCATAGATAAAACCAGGAAAGATGGTTCAAATATCTTTGCTAATTGCTTACTATTTTTCTGACAAGCAGTTCTGCACTGAAATACCCGGCACCCGGATCAGATCTTTCCCGATCTTGAAAACCGGGCGTGTGTCTCCGATTCGCAATAGATAGCTGAAGAATCATGTGGTCATAATTTTTATGGTAAGCAATTTCCAAATCTTTAAATGGGTGTTTCCCTGAAGAAAGGGTATGAAAATTTCTATCCCTGCAATTATTCTGATAATATTAGGAATTCTTCTCCTTGTCGGACCATGGACATTTGCCCCTGTCTGTGAAGTGAATGGAATGTATGCGAAACTTGCCAGCGGCGTGAATTTTCCCATGCCCTGTGGCTGGACAGCACGGGCTGAAATCGGTGTCGGGGCCCTTACGATCCTTGCTGGCCTGCTGCTTGCGTTTTCGAAGTCTGCCGAGACCCGGAGGGTCATTGGATTCTTCGGTATCGGCCTGGGTATTCTTGCGTTACTGTTTCCGCTCTACATCACCAAGATGTGTGCCATGGCAGAACACCCCTGCAACCTGGTGACAAAACCCGTACTGGTAATCCTTGGTGTCGTCGTTCTTGCCGTTTCATTATGGATCATCTACGATGCACAGAAAGAGATGACACCATAAGACTGATATAGCAGTTTCCGGAGGAGATCATATCCCCGGGAACCGGACCTTTTTAGTTTTCTTTTATCTGTCTGGCCGGACATAATATATCAGGACCCTTCATGAAATCGGGAAGCAGGACCCCAATGGGATCTGGTTCAGACAACACAAACATACCCTTTCTGCGGGCGAAAAACAGCAGTTTCTCCTTCATAATTCTCGCATTCTTCATCACAGTTCTCATCGTTCAGCCAGTCTCCGGTATCGTCATCCTGGAATATTTCCACCAGCAGGGTTGCATCAACTGTGAAAAGACCGACCCTCTCATCGATTCAGTACGGACACAATACCGTGACCGTGTGGCTGTTGATAACATTGAGATCGATGATCGGGCAGGAGTCCGGCTTCTCATTTCCTATGGGGTTACGGAAATTCCGGTGGTCGTGATCAACCACAATAAGATCCTGTCCTTCAATGAGATCTCTCCAGAAAGTCTTGCAAGTGAGATCCGGCTCGCCGAATCCGGTGCATATCCTATACCGGAAAACAGAAAAACTATTTTCGATGGTGATACGGTTCCCTCAGTGCTCTTCTTCTTTATACTGGGCCTGTTGACCGGGCTCTCGCCCTGCCTGCTCGGGAGCCTCGTGGTTCTCATCGCGGCTGCCGGGGGAGCGGCGGCTACGGGAAAAACCAGGAAGTATTACCCCCTTATATTCGGTGCCGGCATTCTTGCAGCATACCTGATTGCAGCTGTAGGTATCCTCGGTGCAGGTGTTGCATTTCGGCCGGATACCGGTTCACGGCTGATGATCAATGGAATTGCCGGTCTTGTCGCGATTTTTTTTGGTTTGCTCCAGCTGGGACTCGTCTCTCTCCCAGGCCGGATGAAAGATCATGTGTCGGGGCTGGCATCACGTTTCCATACCCTTTCTGGCATTTTTCTTCTCGGCATCGTCTTTGCAGTGCTGTTTGCACCCTGTGCCATTGCCCCGTTCCTGATTCTGATCGAGACCCTGCTCCTGAATAATACAATCGCACCAGTATCGATGATCCTTGTATTCTCCGCAGGCATTCTCACCCCCTTTGCCGCTCTTACGGCTCTCCGCACCGCCATCCCGGGTGAACGGCTGTTGCGGTATGCGGGGTTCGTTCAGAAACTCGGGGGTCTCTTACTGCTCGGTTTTGGGATCTGGCTCATCCTATCCGGGATCTCATGAATTCTCGCCCGCTGGTAGTGGTGCCTCCGGGGCTCCGCCTCCCAAATAGGGAATTCGAAGGCGGATAATAGGTTTTGCACTCAGATTAGCCGAACCCGGGTGAGCAATGCCACGAAAGGGACTATGACGCCAAAGCAGAGGCAGAAAAGCATTACTTGCGTTTGCAAAATCTATAGAGATCAAACGGATTATAGGCATATTCAGCATAGCACTGGGCATACTGGCAATTTTTTTCCGGTATATATCACTAAAACATGCGCAATGGCCGATCACAAGTGCAATAAGATGACAAAGCCAACGCTTATTATTCTGGGACTCGAAACCATCGTGGTTTCGGCATGGATTGTTTATAGTTCACGAAAGGAACGATAAGATGAAACGTTCACTGAAATTTATCGATCTCATAATAAACAGTATACAAAGGAGACCATTTCGAAATATAGCAACAATTCTTTGCTTTGTAGTTATTACAGGAAGCCTGCTCACGAGTTATTTCCTCGTTAGTGGAGCTGAAAAAAGCCTAAGTGTAGGAATGGGCTTTTTAGGGGCTGATGTTCTTGTTCTCCCAAAGGAGGCAGCGACAAACGCGGAAATGGCCATGCTGAGAGGGGACCCATCGACTTTTGTCTTTAAGAACCCAGCGGCGGATGCAGTTATCCTGACGGCAAAACCGACTACACTGCTATTTAACGGGTCCATCACAAATCGAATAATGCAGATCGATGGCGTTGATAAGGCAGCTCCCCAGCTCTTTATTGGAACGCTGGCGCACCAGTCATGCTGTACCGGCGAACTTCAGGTGATCGGGATCGATCCTGAAAAAGATTTTACCATCCAGCCATGGCTGGAAAGTACGCTCGGCCGCCCCATGAAAAGAGGAGAGGTAGTTATTGGTGCCGGTGTCACTGGAGAAGTGGGTTCAACTCTCAAATTTTACGGTAAAACTTTCACTATCGCAGGAAAACTGGATCCGTCAGGTATGGGTATGGACATATCCGCATTCATCCTGCTGGATGATGCGTATCTTATGGCAGCAGAATCCGCAAAGAACGCAGTGATACCACTTGACATCAGAAATGGTGAGATATCGGCAGTATTGATACACGTAAAACCGGGTACTGATAAGGATGTAGTTGCCGCAGCGGTGAACAGAACCATCCCCGGTACGTATATAGTCAAGGATAATTATCTCTCGAAAAAAATCAGCAGCCAGCTTTTTGCAACAACAAAAATCCTTTATGGCATCATGGCTGCGGTAACACTCGTTTCATTTCCGTTCATGGCGCTGATCTCGAGCATGGTTGCCAATGAACGGAGGCGTGAACTCGCCTTATTACGGGCGATGGGAGCAACAAAAGGTTTCATTTTCAGGTTAGTGTTTATAGAAGCGCTTACTATCGCCGCAATCGGAGGACTCGCCGGTGTTGTGATTTCAGGATTCCTTCTCTATCTGTTTGAACCGCTTATTATCAGCACCCTCGGGTTGCCCTTCCTCTGGCCTTCGATTGGATCTATGGTTGTCAATGTGACAATCCCGGTTCTTATCGCAATTGCTATCGGAGGAGCTGCGGCCCTTATTCCTGCAATCAAAAGCAGCAACCTGGAACCATATGACGCTATCCGGAGGTCTGAATTGTGATTGAGGCACGGGAAGTCACCAAGCGGTATATTGATGGCACTAACGGTATAATTGCGGTTAACTCCGCGAATATCACCATCAATAAGGGTGATTTTATTCTCATCATCGGCAGGTCTGGCAGCGGGAAGTCAACACTCCTCAGTATGCTCGGTGGCCTTACACGCCCGTCGGAGGGTTCAGTTCTTCTTAAAGGAGCTGACATGGGATCTCTTCCAGATACCCGGCTTTCTCAGATACGTGCGGAAACATTCGGTTTCATATTCCAGTTCCCCGGTCTAATCCCCACGCTTACGGCTCTGGACAATGTGATACTCCCGACGCTCTTCTGCGGAAATGGAGCGGACAGGCTGGAACACGCAGTACATCTTCTGGACTCATTCGGACTTGCTGACAAACTGGCTTCGTACCCTTCACATCTATCCGGAGGGGAACAGAAGCGGGTTGCTATAGCCAGATCACTTATAAACGATCCTCAGGTCATTCTCGCGGACGAACCTACAGGTGATCTTGATGTAAGTACCGAGAAAATCATCATGGATTATATCAAGAATATCAACAAGATGGGAAAAACAATAATCATGGTGACTCACGGTCCTGAAATGTTCATCTATGCAAATAGAGTGTTTAACATGGAAAATGGAATGCTGTCAGAAGTCACTGGCAGCTATAAAACCTGATAACCCCTCCCTTTTATTCCCCTCTCGGCGTACACTACCACCGGATATATCCAGTACTTTAAAATCGATGAAATCTGTTTTGGCCCATGAAAACAGGATTGTCTCCCATACGAAGATCTCTCTCCTCTTCATGAAACTATTGTAGTAGACCACTTTGTTTGGTTATTGTCGATGGCGGTGTTGTTCACTGGGAGTGTCAGGAGGGCTCACATTGTTCGGGAGAGGTTTTCCTTTCTACCACCTTTTTTATCAACTATTCAGTTCTTCATGAGTTGTCAATTGCAAACTCTCGTCAGTACCGCATTTATAAAAAAACCCACATGAATTCAAAGATTTCGCACCAAAGTAATGAAAATTTTGCTCTCCAAACTCAATTTTCATTTGATTGCTCTATCGTCGAAAGGTTTCAAAATTTTCATGATAAACTCCTTCATTTAGCATTTTCATCATTCAAATGGTAATATAACCTCTGCCGGAAGTTATTCCAATTTTGTTGTGGCGGTAAAAAAATTGTACATTTCTGGTGTCAGAAATCTCCAACACTTCTGGTAATGAGTGCGGTATATAAGTTGTAATCGGTAGAGAAGTGCATTTTGCACATGATATGTATTTTTGTGATTTTTTTTTATGATTTGGTCCAGATGATCCATTCAGAAAGGAAGGGCTCAATCGTCCATAGTGAATTGACGATTCAAAAACTGACTCTTGCAGACAAAATTATATACAACTTCATCGTTTTTTAGTACGATTCGATATGCATGGTACCAGCTCAAATCCTAGGACGGGGAAAATGATGATCCGTCCATACTCATCCCGTATTATATTATGTATCACTATTGTTCTCCTGCTCGCAATGGTCGGGCCGGTATTTGCTGCAGTTCCCACAGTTACCGGCATTTCACCGACAAGCGGACCTGCAGCCGGAGGATCTGGAGTCATAGTCACTGGTACAGGGTTTATCAATACAACGGCCGTCAATTTCGGAGCCACTGCCGGTACCGGCCTGACCGTGAATTCTGACAATCAGATCATTATAACCTCTCCGGCTCATGCAGCTGGTGTCGTTGATATAACGGTAACCACACCAGCAGGTACCAGCGCTACCTCGGTGAATGACCAGTTCGGGTATGCCCCGACTGTAGCTGCGGCCGCGCCGACCATCGGACCTGTAGCTGGCGGTACCTCGGTGATTATTACTGGCATCGGGTTTACCGGTGTAACGGCTGTTACGTTCGATGTCACTCCCGCTACATCCTTCACCGTAAACTCTGATACCCAAATCACCGCCACCTCTCCTGCCCATGCAGCGGGTGCCATCATTGTAACAGTTACCGGGCCCGCGGGTTCAGATATTTTCTCATTCACGTATGATCCAGTCCCCACTGTAACCAGCATCGCACCAGCAAGTGGACCTGTTGCTGGCGGTACCACAGTTATTATCACCGGTAGCGGGTATACCGACGCAACCGCTGTTTCGTTTGCGGGCACATCTGCTACATCCTTCACCATAAACTCTGATACCCAAATCACCGCCACCTCTCCCGCCCATGCAGCAGGTACGGGTGATGTTACGGTAACTTCGCCGGGTGGAACCAGCGTTACTTCAGTAGCTGACCAGTTCACGTATTTTGCTATAACTACGGTTACCAGCATATCACCGACAACGGGACTTGTGGCCGGCGGTAATACGGTCACTGTCACCGGTACCGGGTTTACCGGTGCAACGGCAGTTAACTTCGGATCTACTCCCGGTACCGGTCTGACCGTGAACTCTGACACTCAGATTACCATCACCTCTCCGGCCCATGCTGTTGGTACCGTTGATGTAAGTGTCGTCACACCGGGAGGTACTAGCGCTATCTCAGTAGCTGACCAGTTCACGTATACTGCTGTACCGACGGTAACAATCGTCGCACCGACGACCGGACGTGTAGCCGGAGGGGATATCGTAACCGTCACCGGTACCGCGTTCACCGGTGCAACAGCAGTTAACTTCGGATCTACCCCCGGTACCGGCCTGACTGTGGTCTCTCCAACCCAGATTACCATCACCTCTCCGGCCCATGCAACAGGTATTGTCGATGTAACAGTTACTACGGCGTCAGGTACCAGCGCTATATCAGCAGCTGACCAGTTCGGCTACGCTCCATCGGTTGTCTCCCCCGCACCTAATGCTGGATCTGTAACCGGCGGTACTACAGTCATTATCACCGGAACCGGATTTACCGGTGTAACGGCTGTTGCGTTCGATGTCACTCCGGCTACATCCTTCACCATAAACTCTGACACCCAAATCACCGCCATCTCTCCCGCCCATGCAGCGGGTGCCATAGTTGTAACAGTTACCGGGCCCGGGGGCTCAGATATTTTCTCATTCACGTATTATGCAGTTCCTACAGTTACCGGCATTTTACCGACAACGGGACCTGCAGCCGGCGGTACAACGGTCATCATCACCGGTTCAGCGTTTACCGGTTCAACGGCTGTCAATTTCGGAGCCACTGCCGGTACCGGCCTCACCGTGAACTCTGACACTCAGATCACCATCACCTCTCCGGCTCAAGCAGCGGGTATCGTCGATGTAACAGTCACGACACCCGGAGGTACCAGCACTACTTCAGCAGCTGACCAGTTTACCTATACTGCAGCCCCGGCAGCCCCGACCGTATCTGGCATCTCACCGACAACAGGACTTATAACTGGCGGTACAACGGTTACTGTCACCGGCTTTGGGTTTACCGGTGCAACTGCAGTCAACTTCGGAGCCACTGCCGGTACCGGCCTGACTGTGAACTCTGACACCCAGATCACTATAACCTCTCCAGCTCATGCAGCTGGTGTCATTGATCTAACGGTTGTCACCCCGGCAGGTACCAGCGCTACATCAGCAAATGACCAGTTCACGTATACTGCTGCCCCGGTGACTCCGACCGTGACCGTTGTCTCGCCGACAAGCGGACCAGCAGCCGGCGGATCTACAGTAATAATCACCGGTGCAGGATTTACCGGTGCAACTGCAGTCAACTTCGGAGCCACTGCCGGTACCGGTCTGACCGTGAATTCTGACACTCAGATCACTATCACCTCTCCGGCTCATGCAGCTGGTGTCGTTGATATAACGATCACCACACCAGCAGGAACCAGCGCTACCTCGGTGAATGACCGGTTCGGGTACGCCCCGGCTGTATCTACGGCCGCGCCAAACACCGGACCTGTAGCCGGCGGTACAACGGTGATTATCACTGGCACCGGTTTTACCGGTGTAACGGCTGTTACGTTCGGTGTCACTTCCGCTACATCTTTTACCGTGAATTCTGACACCCAGATCACCGCCCTCTCTCCCGCCCATGCAGCAGGTGCCATTGTCGCAACGATTACCGGGCCCGGAGGTTCAGATGTTTTCGCATTCACGTATACTGCTGCCCCGATACCCCCAACCGTAACCGGTATTTCACCGACAACCGGGCTTTTGGCCGGCGGTACGACGGTCACTATCACCGGCGCCGGGTTGACCGGTGCAACTGCGGTCAATTTCGGAAGTACCGCAGGTACATCCTTCACCGTAAACTCTGACACCCAGATCACCGCTCTTTCTCCCGCCCATGCAGCAGGTGTCGTCGATGTAACGGTTACTACGCCAGTAGCTACCAGTGCAACATCCACAGCCGACCAGTTTACATACACTACAGTGACAACCCCGACCATAACCGGTATCTCACCGACAAGCGGGGTTGTGGCCGGCGGTACGATAGTCACTGTCAACGGTACCGGGTTTACCGGAGCAACTGCCGTCAACTTCGGAACTACTCCCGGCACCGGCCTGGCCGTGAACTCTGGTACTCAAATCACTGTCACCTCTCCTGCCCACACTGCCGGTATCATCGATATAACGGTCACTACATCCGCAGGAACCAGCGCAATATCAGCAGCTGATCAATTCACGTATACCACAACTACAGCTCCGACCGTGACTGGCATCTCACCGACAACCGGACATGTCACCGGCGGCACTGCAGTCACTGTTACCGGTGCCGGGTTTACGGGTGCAACGGCCGTCAACTTCGGAACCACTCCCGGTACCAGCCTTAACGTGGTCTCTTCAACCCAGATCACCATCGTCTCTCCTGTCCATGCAGCAGGTATCGTCAATGTAACGGTTACCACACCATTAGGTACCAGCGCTACCTCAGTAAATGATCAGTTCGGGTATGCCCCATCTGTAGTCTCTGCCGCGCCGAACACCGGGCCAGTCGCCGGCGGCACTACAATTATTATCACCGGCACCGGATTTACCGGTGTATCGGCAGTCACGTTCGGTGTTACTCCTGCAACATCCTTTACCGTAAATTCCGACACCCAAATCACTGCTGTATCTCCTGCCCATGCAGCAGGTGCCGTTGTTGTAACGGTTACCGGGCCCGGAGGATCAGATGTTTTCGCGTTTACGTATCCGACTCCCGTGACACCGACCCTTGTCAGCACTGTAGGTATCTATCGCAATGGCGTGTATTACCTCAGGAACAGCAATACTGTGGGAAATGCTGACCTGACCTTTGCCTATGGCTCACCCGGGGATACTCCGGTAACCGGGCACTGGAATAATAGCGGGGGCATCAACACCCCGGGCATTTACCGGAATGGCATGTATTACCTCAGGAACAGTAATACTGTGGGAATTGCTGACCTGACCTTTGCCTATGGCTCACCCGGGGATACTCCGGTAACCGGGCACTGGATTAGCGGGGGCGTCGACACCCCGGGCATCTACCGGAATGGCGTGTATTACCTGAGGAACAGCAATACTGTGGGAAATGCTGACCTGACCTTTGCCTATGGCTCACCCGGGGATACTCCGGTAGCCGGCGACTGGAATGGCGATGGCAGTACAACAATCGGCATCTACCGGAATGGCATATATTACCTCAGGAACAGCAATACTGTGGGAAATGCTGACCTGACCTTTGCCTATGGCTCACCCGGGGATACTCCGGTAACCGGCGACTGGAATGGCGATGGCATTACAACCATCGGCATCTACCGGAATGGCGTGTATTACCTCAGGAACAGCAATACAGCGGGATTTGCTGACCTGACCTTTGCCTATGGCTCACCCGGGGATACTCCGGTAACCGGCAGATGGGTAAATTAAAAATAAGTAGATGTGGGCTTCTTCCTCACACTCATTTTTTCCGGTTCCACAGCTCCATGACAATCTTAAAAAAAATCCCCTTTTATCGAACGTGATTAAACATGCCAATAAATCCGATATTTCAGTTGGGTACGGATCATTCTCACGCGGTTATCCGGGACAATGTATTTTTTTCATCTATTGAAAACCCGGTATGCTCCGACCGGGGAATTGAGCTGAGCGATTATTGATTATGAGTGACATTTTTAAGTATCATGATCTCATCGGTCTACCGCTGGTGAAGACCAGCATTCAATGGAGGAATGGAGGCGGCCATCTGGATACCCATTGGATAGGTAAGAACATCCCTTTCATCGAATCTCCCCATTATATACACGCCGTCCGACACAGCTCCGGCCAATCCGTCATACAAGTGCTTCTTATCACAACACCAGAATAGAGAGATTGTATCATTTATTTTTTCAAATTTTAAGTGAAAAGCCCCATTTTATATCAATATGACGTTATAATTTTTTTAGTATGACCAACATTTGGATGGATCTTTTCGAGTTGGCGCATTCTTCAAATCGGACGGATAAAATATCTGACAAAATCTGATACTTGTGGTTAAGTATAATACCTAAAAAAATGAGCACTATGTAAAAAAAGGTATTGTGATCGGCAATGATTATTTCGACCACTTCTGGTTATAGTGTGTGGGGTGTAGAGAGACTGATAGATATCATGACTTTGCGCCCGGTGTCGTTCTCTCATCATTGCCTGCGATCTGTTGACAACAGGTTGCAACTAATTCGTTTCCCGAACCCGTGTCATGCAGGTATCTGCAGTTCACGTAAAGACTGAAAGAGATTCTGTTTATGATTCAAAAAACCGTATCCGTAACAAAAGCTGACTTCAGCAGGAAAAATGATATCGGCATCAGGTTTACAAGAATATTCCTTTTTATTGGAATCTTGTGTTCAGTAATGCTGTTGAATATCGCAATTGTCAGCGCGGCCAACGCGACTGGTATCAGCGCTGTCAATGCTTCTCAACCGAATCAGATCCTGCCTACGATTACCACCATCCTTCCTGTATTACATCCGGTTGTAGTGCAGACCCAAATTGAACCAACCGTTATTCCGACTCAGGTTCAAACCACCGCATCCGACCCTCTTGCTGATCTGGCACTCCAGATCAGACAGCGCCCTGCAAACGAAATCCTTGAACAACAGTTCGTTGCCCGGGGAATCATGAGAATGCGGAGTATCACATCTCAGCAGAGGGAGGAAGCAGCAGCCCTTGCCGCTTTAGCCGGTCTGAAAGTTGCAAACCCCGCAAACCCGGGTACTGACAAAGTGACCTCGCGTCTCGGCATACCAGTACCGGGAGGAGTGCCTGACTATTTCGGCTCCAGTCCCAACTACGCCAACAGTCCCCTGCCAACGGTAAATCCGACGACAGGCGCGATATCC
>Ga0194053_10001125_pt1 | contig 17665 bp, 11 predicted proteins | sample SepL228m_MetaG_FD_161684 | JGI IMG/M metagenome (GOLD analysis project Ga0194053, IMG submission 161684) | Anoxic zone freshwater microbial communities from boreal shield lake in IISD Experimental Lakes Area, Ontario, Canada - Sep2016-L227-8m | ecosystem: Environmental > Aquatic > Freshwater >... | reverse complement strand
GCAGACGAATGGTTCCATGCCGCTCCTGACTTCCCGATCAGATCAAGGGGCGCACCAGATTCCCCTGGCCGTCTAAATGCGCGCCAGGCCCTCCAGCCATCGTGGCATCTGCTTGGCGGACCACACTATCCGCCCCGCTTCAAAAACGGCGACGCTCCGAAACGGGTTGTGCAGGTCATCGTTGTCGAATATCAGCACATGGGGCAGTTCGCGAATGGCGCTGCTAAGATTCACCAACGTTCGAGGGAATCGCGACACCAGCTCGCCGCTTTACCGCTTGGCCGCTTCAACGCTTTTCACATCGCCCGCAACGCGCACCGTCGTGCCGCTCACCAGTGAATCCGCCGGGTTGAGGATGACACGGTCAGAGGGTTTGACTCCGTCGAAAACTTCGACTGTTGGCCCGAAGTCACGCCCCAGAGTTACGCTGCGCAATTCCACTTTCCCGTTCGTGAGAACCACACCCACTTGCAGGCCCTCGGAGCGGAAGAGCAGCGTGTTCGCGGGCAAACTCAGCGCTGTCTCGATCTTCGCTTCCTTGAAGCGGACCTGGGCGTAGGTGCCGGACAGAATTTCGCCATGAGAATTGTCCACCTCCAGTTCGGTAAGGAGTGTGCGCGAGTCGCTGCTCATCGCTCCGGAAGTCCGCACCACCTTGGCCGGAAAGACCCGTCCCGGCAGCTCCGGAACCGTCATTTCGGCCATTTGGCCGGGGACCACGCCGCGGGCGGCCGCTTGAGGCACGCGCGCATAGACCCGCAACGTGCCGGTCTGCGCCAGGCGAAACAGTTCCTTGTTGCTGCCGGCGGCGATAAGTTGGCCAACGTCCGTCCCGCGTGCCGTTATCGTGCCCGCGAAGGGGGCTGTCACACGCTGGAACGATTGCAATTCCTCGAACCGGCGGACGTTTGCGCGCGCGGCCTGGACGGTGGCGGATTTGAGTTCCGTGTCGGCTTGCTTCTCCGCGGCCTCCTGCTCACTGACGCTGGCGGTCTTCAGCAAATCGGCCCAGCGTGCTCCGGTGGTTTTCGCAAGCGCCAGGGCGGCCTCGGCCTGGACAAGTTGGGCGCGTCCCTGAGCCAACTCCTGGTTCAGTTCCGGCGTGTCGATTTCCGCCAGCAGATCACCGGCCTTGACCTGCGCGCCAATATCAACCAGGAAGCGTTTGAGGTAACCGCTGGCGCGGGCGTAAATCGGCGCTTCGACCAGGGCCTTGACTTCCGCCGGAAGGGTCGGACCAGGGGCGGCTTGCCCGGGGGCCGGCGCGACGACACTGACGGTTTGAATGGCCAGGTTCAGGGTTTCCGCGCGCAGCGCGGTGCGATGAAGCCAGCGCGGAATCAGCCCCGCCAGCGCGGCGATGACCAGCAGCACCGCGGCAACGACGGCGGCGTGCCGCAATTTGGTTTCCGCCTGTGCGGCGGCGGCCGAGGCGGAAGCCGACGGCGGCGAGGCAGGGGGTGTTATCGTTGGTTCTTTGGTCATAGCGAAGTCAAACGCCTGCGGGCGGGGGGGTTATCCCGCCGCCTTCCGGAGTGAGATCTGAAGGTGTATTGCCCAAAACGGTCATGCGGCGCTGCAAAAGGCTGAAAACGACCGGCACAAAAAACAGTGTCGCGAAGGTAGCCACTACCAGGCCGCCGATCACGGCGCGGCCCAGGGGCGCGTTCTGCTCGCCGCCTTCGCCCAGCGCCAGCGCCATGGGCAACATACCGATGACCATGGCTGCCGCCGTCATCAGTACGGGGCGCAGGCGGCTCACGCCGGCTTCCCAGGCAGCCATCAGCGGGTCCATGCCTTGCTGAAGATCATTCCGAGCGAAGGTCACCACCAGCACGGAATTCGCCGTCGCCACACCCAGGCTCATGATCGCCCCCATCAGGGCCGGCACGCTTACTGTTGTCAGCGTCAGGTGCAGCGCCCAGACCACGCCGGCCAGCGCGCCTGGCAGCGCGGTAATAATGATGAACGGATCGAGCCAACTCTGGAAGTTGACTACCAGCAGCAGGTAGATCAGCACAATGGCCAGGACCAGACCGACGCCGAGGCCCGTGAAGCTCGAAAGCATCGTTTCGGCCTGGCCGCGTATCCTGATGAAGTTGCCAGGCGAAAGCTCTTTTTCAGCCTGGGCGATCAGTGGCTTGAGATCGCGTAGCACGCCGCCGAGATCACGGCCGCTCACGCCGCCAAACAGGTCGATCACCGGCATGACGTTGTAATGGGAAATGAGCGGCGGCGTGGTGCTGCGGGTTACGGTGGCCAGATTGGCGAGCAGTTGAACATCACCTTCCCCCGGCCGGCTGGCGTTGATGGGAATCGAATTCAGCGCCGAGAGTGAATTCATCCTGCTCTCGGGAACTCGGACGTTGACCAGGTACTGGATTCCGACGCGCGTGTTGAGCCAATAAACCGGCTGCACCTGGCTGCTGCCGCTGAGGCTGAGCAACACGGAATTTGCCACGTCGCGCTCCGAGATGCCCATCTGGGAGGCCTTGGTGCGGTCGATGGCAAAACTGAGTTTCGGCAAATCCGCCGGCTGGTGCACGCGCACGTCCACGGCCCCGGGCACTTGCCGGATTCGGTCCGCCAGCCGCGCGGCGATCTCACGGTTCTTCGCCTGGTTACGGCCGACCACTTGGATATCAAAGGGCGCGGGCAGCCCGAAGTTGATGGACTGGCTCACAATGTCGGCGGGCAGGAAATAAAACATGATGCCCGGGAACTCGCGGTTGAGGCGGGCGCGCAACCGGTTCACGTACATCGGGGTAGGCCCGTGCTCCTTGCCCAGCGAGACCAGAATGTCGGCATCGCCGGTGCCAACCAGGCCGCTATCGTTGTAGGTGAGATTCAGGCTGGAGAAGGGAATGCCGATATTGTCGAGCATGCCCCCGAATTCTGCGGCGGGAATCTCCTGCCGGATGGCCGCCTCAACTTCGTCCACCAGCTTGGCGGTTTCCTCGATGCGGTTGCCGCTCCGGGCGCGAAGATGGAGCCGAAAATGTCCCGCGTCCACGGACGGAAAAAAGTCCTGGCCCAGTTGCGGCACGAGCAACATCGACCCGAGACAAAACCCAACGAAAACAAAGGCGAAAGGCACGCGATGGTGCAGGATGGCTCCCAGCAGGACGCGGTAGCTCTCGCGAAACTGCTCGAAGCCGCGTTCAAAGCCGGCTTGCGCCGCCGTCAGTGGCCGCAGCCAGAGGGCGGTCGTGGCCGGTTCGTCGTGGCCGGAATAGTGCTGCACGTTGCGATAAAACCACATCACCAGCGTCGGGACGAGTGTCCGCGAAAGCACGTAACTGGCCAGCATGGCGAAGACAACGGCCTCGGCCAGCGGCACAAAGAGGTAGTGGGCCACACCGGTCAAGAAGAACATCGGCACGAACACGATGCATATACACAGCGTCGAGACAAAGGCCGGCATGGCGATTTCCTGGGCGCCGTCCAGGATCGCATCATTCAGGGCCTTACCCGAGGCCATGTGCCGGTGAATGTTCTCGATTGCCACCGTGGCGTCATCCACGAGAATGCCCACCGCCAGGGCCAGGCCTCCCAACGTCATCAGGTTGATGGTTTCGCCCAATGCGCTCAAAATAACGATCGAGGCAAACACGGAAAGCGGTATGGACACCGCGATGATCAGCGTGCTGCGCCACGAGCCCAGGAACAGCAAAATCATGAGCGCCGTCAGGGCAGCCGCCAGGACACCTTCCCGGACCACGCCAGTGATGGCGGCGCGAACGAACAAGGATTGGTCAGCGAACTCCTTTACGTTCAGGTCCGGCGACATGCCGCTCAGGACGCGCGGCAGTGCCTCTTTGATGCCACTGACGACGTCGAGCGTCGAGGCAGCGCCGGTTTTATAGACGGTTAGGAGGGCACCCCGCACGCCCTCGTTGCGCACAATATTTTGCTGTGGCTGGTAGCCGTCGCGCACGGTGGCCACTTCCCGCAGAAGAATCACCGCGCCATTGACCGTCTTGACCGGCAGATCGCCCAACTCCTCCATCACGCGAGGGCTGGTGTTGAGTTCCACCGCGTATTCAGTGCTGCCGATTTTCGCCGTGCCGCTGGGGTAAACCAGGTTTTGGGCGTTGACCGCGTTGACAACGTCGATCGGCGCCAGGTTCTTGGCCTTGAGCGCCACCAGGTCGAGGTCCACCGACACAATGCGGTTTTTGCCGCCATAGGGCCAGGGGATGGCGGCGCCACGCACCGTGGCGAGACCGACGCGGATTTGATTGGCGCTCAGGTCAAAAATTTCCTGTTCCGAGAGCTTGGTGCTGCTGATGCTGTATTGCAGGATGGGAACGGTGGAGGCGTTGTAGCGGATGATCAGGGGTGGCGTCATGCCCGGCGGCATCGAGCGGATCACGGTCTGGGAGATGGCGGTGACCTGCGCCACCCCGGCATCCACCGAGGTGCCCTCCCGGAAAAACACTTTGATCACCCCGATGCCGCTGTAGGCATTGGCTTCGATGTGCTCGATGTCATTGACCGTGGTGGTCAGCGAACGTTCGCTGTTGTAATTGATGCGCTGCTCCATTTCCCGCGCGTCCAGACCGTTGTATTGCCAGACGATGCTGACCACGGGAATGTTGATAGCCGGGAAAATATCCGTGGGCGTTCGCAGCAGCACGAACGGCATGAGCAGCAACAGCACCAGCGACCCCACCACAAAAGTGTAGGGCCGGCGGAGGGCTAAACGAACAATCCACATAACTGGGGGCAAGTATTGCCACAATCACCCCTGCCGGCCAATACAAGTTTCCCCGGATTGACACACAAATGATACCAATCCATGAAACTGCAACATTTGCGCTGAAGCGCCACCTCGGAGGCTCCTCGCGTCCACTCGTCCCTTGTCACATGCCGCTCGATACTGTTAAACTGCGGGTATGGCTCGCAAGGCATCGGCAAATTCAGAATCCTCCCGTGGGTTCAACGACATCATTGGCGTGGTGTTGATGGGCCTGGCACTACTGCTGCTGGTGGCGCTGTTTTCCTATGAATCGAGCGACGTGGCGACCAACAAAATGCCTCCGAATTTGCCAGTTCGGAACTGGATTGGGCCGTTTGGCGCGCGACTGGCCGACTACTGCTTCTTGTGGGTTGGTGCGGCGGCGTACGTATTGCCGGTGCTGTTGTTCCTGGTGGGGCTGGGTTGTTTCTTCGATGCGTTTGCGTATTTGCGGCGGCGCTGGTTTTGGGAAGTGGTCCTGTTTTTCTGCTGCATGGGCTTGCTGGACTTGTACAAGGACCACTTTGGAACCCTGCAGCGGAGCATCAATGCCACGGCTGGCGGCATCATCGGCCTCAACCTGAACCAACATATCTTCAACAATTTCGGCATGACGGGAGCTACGATCCTTTTTCTGATGCTCTACTTCATCAGCCTGCTGTTCCTGACGAATTTTCAACTGGGCGAGTGGGTGCGGGCGATCTCGGGCCGGCGGGCCGCAGTTGAGGGCGAACCGGCGGGCGAGGAGCAAGCGCTCGAGCGCCGCGTCCGCGACCTGCAAAAGCAGGCCAAGAAAATGCCAGAGGAAATCGAACGATCCGGCCTCGGCCCCGATCTGCAACCCGTCCCCGTGCCCACTGTCCGCGACCTGAGCGTGCCGCAGCAAAGCAAAGCTTCACGCGGCAAGAAGCCTGGCCAGCCGGAACCGGCTAAAGAGCCCGGTCTTGCGGACGAAGGCGAAGTTATTCCCGCCGACGAAATCGCCGCTGCCAGCACGGCCGACATCCTGGGGAAGAAGTCAGGGCTCAATGGCAGGTCAGGCGAGAGCAAATCCGCCAAAGCGGACGGCGCACACGAACCGCTCGGGCCCAAGCCCGAACCCGAGGTGCAGATTTCCGGTCTGCCTGCCGACCCGGCCGCGCTGTCCAAATCGAAGCAACTCCGGAAACATAAGCCCATAACCGTCGCTTCCACTCCCATGATCGGCAACTACCAGTTGCCGACGTTCGATTTTTTGCAGCACCCCGACCTGACCCTCAAGCCTACCGAGTCAAAAGAGGAGTTGATGGCCAACGCGCGGCTGATGCAGCAGACGCTGGCGCAGTTCGACATCGAGGTTTCGCTGGGGGACATCACCAAGGGCCCCACCATCACCCGGTATGAGCTGCACCCCGCTCCCGGGGTGAAGTTGGAGAAAATAACCGCCCTCAATAACAATCTTGCCGCCGCCCTCAAGGCCGAGCGTCTCCACATCCTGGCGCCTGTTCCGGGCAAGAGCTCTGTCGGCGTCGAGGTGCCCAATGCGATCAAGACCAAGGTCATTATGCGCGACCTGCTCGAGTCGGAAGAATGGCGCAACACCAAGGCGCGCATCCCGCTGGCGTTGGGCAAGGATGTTTACGGCCATCCGATTATCTCTGACCTGGCGGAAATGCCGCACGTGCTCATCGCCGGCAGCACCGGCTCGGGCAAATCCGTCTGCATCAACTCCATTATCACGTCGCTGCTGTACCGCTTTTCCCCCGACCAACTCCGCTTCGTGATGATCGATCCGAAGGTGGTCGAGCTGCAACAGTACAACACCCTGCCGCATTTGGTCGTGCCGGTCGTCACTGACCCGAAGAAGGTCATTCTGGCGCTGCGCTGGGTGGTCAACGAGATGGAGAAGCGCTACCAAATCTTCGCTCGCGTCGGTGTCCGCAACATCGGCTCGTTTAACTCCCGGCCCAAGCATAAACCCCTGCCGACGACGGACTCCGAGTTGGCGCTCCTGGCCAAGAAGGAAAAGGTTGAGCCGGGCTCGGAAGGATTTGCCGTCGAGGTGGACGAAGCAATCGTCGTCCCGCGCGAGGAGGACATCGTCATTCCCGAAAAGCTCAGTTACATCGTCGTTATCATTGACGAACTCGCCGACCTCATGCTCGTGGCGCCGGCGGACGTCGAAATGGCCATCGCGCGCATCACGCAAATGGCCCGGGCAGCGGGCATCCACTGCATCGTGGCCACCCAGCGCCCGAGCGTCGATGTCATCACCGGCGTTATCAAGGCGAACATCCCCGCGCGCATCGCCTTTCAGGTGGCGGCAAAAGTCGATTCGCGCACCATTCTGGACGCAATGGGCGCTGACAAATTGCTCGGCAAAGGCGACATGCTTTATTTGCCGCCCGGCTCGGCGAAATTGATACGCGCCCAGGGCGCCCTGATTACCGACCAGGAAATCCAGAGCATCGTCGAGTTTATCGCCAAGCAGGCCAAGCCCAGCTACGAACTGGAAATCCATCAGCAGCTTGCCAAAGCCACTGGCAGCTACCAGGAGGAGAGCGGCATTGATGAGGACGAGGAGATTATCCAGCAGTGCATCGAGGTCATCCGCAGCGAGCAAAAGGCCAGCGTCTCCCTGCTACAACGGCGGTTGCGGCTCGGTTATGGCCGCGCCGCGCGGATCATGGACGAACTGGAAAACCGCGGCCTTGTCGGGCCCAGCAAAGGGGCGGAACCGCGCGACATCCTGATCGATCTCGATGGCGGTGGGGCTGACGGGCGGCCGCCGTCCGAATAGTCCGGTTAATGGTCAAATATGGTCAAGTCCTCGCACAGATTGCAGGAGGGGCATTTTTCCGTGATTGCCAAGGCACGTGGTAAACCGCTAATACATGCCGGTCATGTCCACGGTCGCTGAACAACTTCGCCAGGCCCGCGCGGCGAGAAACCTCACCGTGCAGCAGGTCGCCGACACCATTAAAATGCGCACCGATCACTTGGTCGCGCTGGAAGAAGGCGATTACAGCGTCTTTTCCGCGCCGGTCTATATCCGCGGGTTCGTGCGCACTTACTCGGCCATGCTTAAGCTGGACGTGCCAGCCATGATGGCCGTGCTCGATGCCGAACTGGCCGCCACGAAGAAATTCTCCGAGCCGCCGCCCTTCACCGATCCCTCACACGGCGTGCTGGACTTTATCATGCTCCAGCTTTCGAAGGTGGATTGGCGAAAGGGGGTGGTCGTGCTGGCTGCAGTGGCCGTCCTGGTGGCCGCCTTTTCAGCCTTGTCCGCCTGGCGCCGTGCCAAGGCGGCTGATCCGCTCGACGGTTTGAAGCCCGGCGTTTATCAATCCACCCAAAGTCTCTCGGGAGAGACCCTGCCGCTGCCGGCACCGCGACGGTAGGCTGCCGAGCCTTACTTCACCAACAGCGACTGGCCGACATGGACCAGCAGCACCGCCAGGTTCACATAGGCTGCCGCCAGCACGTCGTCAATCGTCACCCCCCAGCCCCCCACCAATGCCTGGCTCTGGCGCACCGGCCAGGGCTTGACGACGTCGAAGAAGCGGAACAAGGCAAAAACCCCAAGCGTCAGCGGCCATGTCCGCGCGGAAAAGAAAGCCTCCTTGGGCGGCATCGCGCCGGTCTTCCAGACCAACATGGCCACCCAGCCGAAAAAGCAAACCGGCATCGCCGTAATTTCATCCAGCACGACCGACTGCGGGTCTTTTTTCCGCAGAACTTCCTCCCCGACACCACACAGCCAGACCGACAGCGCGATACCGGCCGCGGTTCCGGCCGCGAATAGCCAGAGGTTGCCCGTCAGCAGCAACAGCGCAAACCATCCCACGCCAACCACCGAACCGAACGTGCCAGGCGCCACCGGTATCCGCCCGACGCCAAAGCCTTGAGCAATCCAGAGTTTCACAAATCCTGCAGGTAAATCGCGCGGTTTCGCCAAAGGTACAGCCACCCCGAGACAAACGTAAGCGCCACCGCCACCCATTTGGCCACTTCAGTAAACGTCTCCGCCCACGGCGCCTGCCCGAACACCCGGAAGCCAAAGAACGCCGCCCCTGCCGCGCCCCAATCGGCATAGCTGTGGAGCACGAGGATGGCAATGATGGCCACGATCTGGGAGATTGTCTTGTGTTTGCCGTAGCCCTCGGCAGCGAGCACGACATTTTTGGAGGCCGCCAGCAACCGCAACCCGGTGATCGCCAATTCACGCGCGACGATGAGCACCACCATCCACGCCGGAATCCACCCCAACCCCACAAACGCAATGAACGCTGAGCAGACCATGATCTTGTCCGCCAGCGGATCCATCAGAATCCCGAAGTTGGTGATCAGTTTCTGACGCCGCGCAATCAGGCCGTCGAGAAAATCGCTGATCCCGCCCCCGACAAACAGCACCAGCGCAATCGTCTCGTGGAACCGGATGCGCGAAAACATGACCGCCAGGAACGCCCCGGTGAGCACGAAGCGCGAAATGGTAAGCTTATTCGGCAGATTCATTCAGTCAATTTTGAGTTTTGCGGCCATCATGGCACCGTCTTTGTACCCTGCCCCGGGTCACTTGTAAAACCTTGAAGCACCGCAACGCACAGGGTGGTTTCAAGAAATCGTAGCCGCCGACGGCAGTCGGCGCTAACACTCCGATAATCGAGGAAAAGTGCGCCGTCTGCCGTCGGCGGCTACGATTTTACAGGTTCTTGAATCCGCCCTGCGCAACGCAGGATCGGGGATTCGCTCCGCCGATGAATGTCCGCCAGTGTAAAAAGAAAGGCGACCCGCTGCCGGGCCGCCTTTCCACAACCCACAAACACTACCATCACTACCATCTCAACTGTCGATAATCTGACATCGGGGGAAACTTTGTGTTCAATCCGTGCCAACAAAAAAGGCGCAGCACAGGGAGACTGCGTTGCACCTATGAAAAAACACCAACAAAAAACACTAACAAAACCAACTAATATATCTGACAGACCAACTGCGCTTTCGTTCAATGAAAGGAAACGCCGCTCGAAGTCGCTCGCCGCCCTGGCACGGTTCAGGGCGGATTCAAGAATCCACAAATTTGTAGCCGCCGAGGGGAGTCGGCGCACTTTTCCTCAATTACTGAGATCAGCGCCGACTCCCGTCGGCGGCTACGATTTCTTGAATCCGCCCTGGCACGGTTTTCCCCTGTGAATCAATGGTTGGCCTGCGGAAGACCATGCGCTATCATGTCGGGGAAATCTCGAAAGCCCATGCCATACGATCGCGCCGATCACGACTACAGCACGGAGCAGGAGCGCCTGCCGAAAGGTCACGCCGCCACGCATATCGGCATGTTCCTGGCCTGGGCGGTCTTCAATGGCCTGGAAAACGAATTCCACCGTCAATGCTCGGCGCAGCCGCTGGCCAGTCTGCGGCGACGTGAGATCACCGGCAGACAATTCTTTGAAGCCGCATGCAACGAGAAGTTCGCCGAGAAAGACTTGAACCCGGAGGGCAATGCGTTCGCGCAGTATTACTACGCCGACGAAGCCGGGCAGCGGGGGCTGTATTTCGCCGATTACAAGAAAGTCTTGGTCGCAGGTCTGCCCAGCTTTTGGCATGTGGCGAATACGTGGGCCAACTACGAAAAGATAGCCGCCGTGATCAGCCGACGCTTTGAAGAGTGGCAGAACCCGCCCAGAAAACGGTGGTGGCAGTTTTGGAAGTGAGATTCGGCGTCCGCGGCTGCTTTATATCCGCGTTTGTTCCGACCGTGCGCATCTTAGATGTTTCGGAGCGAGGACAGGGGTGCAAGACAGAATTGGTCGAAGCCTGCGATTTCATGGGAATCAAAGCTAAAAACAGCAGTTGGAACCACGGATTTCGGGAATAACACGGATAACAAATCAAATATTGCCCCATCCGTGCCATCCGTGCAATCCGTGGTCATATTCCCGCTCTGAGGGGAACGAGAGGAGAACCACGGATTACACGGATTACACGGATAAAGAACGGATTGCGGTGCAAGGGGCCTACACCCGGCGGGTGGCCGCGAAAGAGGTTCTCGACCATGACGAAGCCCTCTCAGGCCAAGGGCCTGCTTCATAAAGTTCGGGATTGGTTGGGCCGGCTCAATTCAAACGAACGTTCTTTATGCCTCAGGCTGGCGGCTGGTAGGACGAAGGATGAATCGCGCTTTCAGCGCTGATGGGATTTTGGGCTCATGAACCCAGGGCTTTGCCCTGGGCTGGTATGAATGACGCCCTTGGCTTCCGACCTGGGTGGTTTCAAGAAATCGTAGCCGCCGACGGCAGTCGGCGCTAACACTCCGATAATCGAGGAAAAGTGCGCCGACTGCCGCCGACGGCTGCGTTTTTGTAGGTTCTTGAATCCGCCCTGGGCCGGAGACAGGGTGGTTTCAAGAAATCGTAGCCGCCGACGGCAGTCGGCGCTAACACTCCGATAATCGAAGAAAAGTGCGCCGACTACCATCGGCGGCTACGATTTTTCAGGTTCTAGAATCCGCCCTGGACTTGAGTCAGGGTGGTTTCAAGAAATCGTAGCCGCCGACGGCAGTCGGCGCTAACACTCCGATAATCGAGGAAAAGTGCGCCGGCTGCCGTCGACGGCTACGTTTTTGTAGGTTCTTGAATCCGCCCTGGGCCGGAGGCAGGGTGGTTTCAAGAAATCGTAGCCGCCGACGGCAGTCGGCGCTAACACTCCGATAATCGAGGAAAAGTGCGCCGACTGCCGTGGACGGCTACGTTTTTGTAGGTTCTTGAATCTGCCCTGGCTTCCGACCTGTAATCTGTTTTTTCTTTTGCGTTGAGGGTTCTTGGAAGCTAGTTTGTGTCAGTCTTGTCCGGTGGTGTAATGGTAGCACAAGAGTCTTTGGAGCTCTTTGTCATGGTTCGAATCCATGCCGGACAGCCACTTTTGCTGAGGAAAATGCAAGTCTGGCTCTGGCGCCAAGGTTATGCCCCTGCCCGCCGTCTCGCTCAAGGAGGCGCTTTGACAGCCAACACCGGGTGAAGTATCACACCCTTGTTAAACATGAAAACGGCGAATGTCAGATAACTTCGACACGCCTTTGGCGACGTGATGGACTGGGTCGCCGACGGCCAGCAGGTGAAAATCGTCAAAAAGGGCAAGGTCATCGCCCTCTTGTCCCCGCCGCCACGCGCCGAGCCGAAACCATTCAAACTGCCTGACTTTGAATCGCGCCGCAAACGCATCTTTGGCAACCGCGTGATGCCGGGCAATATGATCGCCGAGGAACGAGAAAGCTACGAATGGTAGCTTTCGCCGATACGGGGTTCATTGCCTCGTGAGACGATGGGAGCGGGGCATCGGAATGGGCGACATCATTAATATTTAGACTTAGCAATATTAACGGATGGCTGATGGGCGCATGGGCGCATGAAAATAGATGGAAATAGTGTTGACTCCCCCGCTGCCGGCCAGCTATTTTGTCTTGCAGGAACAATAATGCAGACTGCCATTAACAGTTGTCTGTCCGTTAACAACTTCTATGAAGAAAATAGCTGGTATGAAAAACTCAACCTCTAAACTCCTCAGCTCCCTCTCACTGGCGCATGTTGGTTTGACATCCGTTCTGGCCATCCTCCTGCTGGGGGCCGCAGCGCCACGGCTGGCCGCCCAGTCGGACAACTTTAACAGCGCCCCCCCCCTAAGCCCCTATTGGCAGATGTATGCGCTGCCGTACTATGGCACACCGACCTACTCGTTTCCGCCGGATGACAGTGGCGGGAAAGCGTTCAAAATATATGCGCCGCCGACTGGCGACGATCCTTATGGTTTAGGGAATTCCCGGGCGGGGGCTTTTCGGGTGGACGTGCAGTACACAGGGCGGTTCTCATTGGGAACGGACTTGCTGGCTTGGAACGCCGCTTGGAAGCAGGAGGCTGGGATGCTCTTTTACTTGCACAACCCCGGCCTCGGAACGTCGGCTGGTTACACTGCAACCTACTCGTCCGGTTACCACCAATTATACATCAGCTCAATCGCTGGCGAAGTTGCGACCACCGTGGCCGAGTTGGGCACGGGCGCCGTCACGCTGGACCCAACCCACCGCTACCGACTGGTGGCTAGCACTCACGACGGATCCACTTTCGTGTTCCAGTTGTTTGATAAGTCGGAGCCGAACAGCCCGTGGGCGTCCGCCATCGGTCAGGACTACACGTACCAAAACATCCCCGGCTACTGCGGTTTGTTCGTCTATGAGCAGAACTATAAATCGGCGACTGAGGGCGCGGACGCTACGTTTGACAATTACGTTGCGGCCGTGCCGGCGGCGGGCGCCATGCCCGCCACGGTCACGGACATCTTTCCGCCGCCCGCCGGGAAGGAACCCGCCATGTACCCCACAGTCACGGTTGGCATCCTGGATCGCGACACGACGGTTGCCACCAACTCGATCTTGCTATGCATCGATGGCGCTTGGATTCCGAATGCCTCCCTCACCATCGATCCGCAAGTGCATAAGCCGCATAATCCGACCGGCTCTATGAAAGATTTCAGCGGGGCGACGGTCACCTACGCCATTCCCACCCTGCTTGCGTGGGGCAGCAAGCATACCAATAAGGTCGCCTTCATGGACAGCGCCAGCATCTGGCAAACCAACACATGGACGTGGACCAGCTCTTATGCTTACCTGTTTGCCAGCAACAGCCTGCCCATTGGCAGCCTGAGCGTGCGTGGATTCGACACGCGAATGGTGCAAAGTGCCAATGGCGGCGTGGAACTGGACAACTCTCTGGCCAGAGCGCTGCAACAACTGGCCATTCCTCCTCAAATTCCGATTAGCCAAACGACGACCAGCATCGTGCAGCTCCTTAATTGGAGCGAGGCCTCTGAACCTCCCGACAATGTGCCGGGCTTGTGTGCCGGGAACTATATTAACATCGCGGTCGAGTCCCTTGCTTACTTGCAGTTGACCGCCGGCGTTCATCGCTTCCATATTAGAAGTGATGACCGGACCGGCCTGTACTCAGGCGTCAACCTGGCCGACCCCAACGCGCAGGCCTTGTGGGAGAACCCTGACAACACGGCGAACACCACGTTTGATTTCGCTGTTGAAGCCGACGGATTGTATCCGATTCGCTGCATCTGGGAGGAAACGGGTGGCGGTGCGCTCCTTAACCTCTATTCAACGAATTTCGTGACGGGCGATCCCGAAGTGCTGATCAACGATTCGAGCGACCCGGCGGGCGTCGTCAAAGCCTGGTATCCGATCGTGTGCAAGTCATCTTCGTCCGCGACCGGACCCTACTCGGTGGCTGCCACGGCAACAAACAGTGTTGCTTCTGTCGATATCGTCGGCAGTGACTGCGGCCCGACCGTCGTCGGCCAGATGGTGACGGGGGGAACATTCACCGTCCCAATCTCCGGGACGGCGCGCTTCTACTGTCTGGACGGTCCCAGAACGACTAAGATCACGAACATCAGCAAGGGCGTTTCGAACGTCGTGATCACGTATCAAGTTCGATAACCGGTCTCTTTTCGACGCATTGCCCACTGCCGAACAACCAAGTTCCGCAACGATGCTCCATTTGTAACGGGCGGGAACGCCCCGGTTCACTCCGGCGGCGCCGGCTAAAATGAACAGCCTTGACGACAAATCAGATCAGTTGGCGGTCGCATCAGAATCCTCGAGTGCGCCCAGGCAGATCGTCGTTTCGTGGCGTCCTGAAGACCTGAAGCTGCTGGGCACGATGCCGGATAGCGAAGTGGCGCGGTTGCTGAACCGGGCACAAATCGCGGTTCGGCGCCGACGCCAGAAGCTGCGCATCCGGGCCTATCAGTCGCCTTTTCATCTCTGGTCTCGTGAAGAGGAGCAACTGCTGGGAACCCTGCCGGATGCGGAGGTCGCCGCCCGCACCGGTCATCCTCTGAGCGGCGTCACCCAACACCGGCTGAAATTGCACTTAGCCCTGCCACGGCCCGGACATCATCCTTGGACGACTGCGGAAGACAAGTTGCTGGGCACCATGAAGGATCGGGATCTGGCCCAGCGTCTGGGCCGCCCCATGCAAGTAGTCAGGGAGCGTCGCCAAGGACTGTCCATTGCGCCATTTTACCCCGGCTTCCGCCGACCCTGGACTCGGGCCGAGGAGGAGTTGCTAGCCACCATGCCCGATGGGCGACTGGCGCGGCGCCTCAAGCGCAGCGTAGAAAGCGTGCGCGCGCGGCGCGCGGCCAAAGGCATGCCACCGTTCGACCCAAAGAAGCACCATTGGACCGCCGAGGACGAGAAATTGCTGGGGCTGCGCCCGGATGCCCAGGTGGCGATGCTATTGCGCATCAGCGTGGGCGCTGTAAGGCATCGCCGCAACCATCTTCGCATTTCGCTGCCCGGGCAGGCCAGCAAGATCACACCTTCAAAGCCCTGGCTGCCGGAAGATATGGCGATGTTAGGCAAGGCTTCCGATGCCCAAGTGGCCCGCCGGCTGGGACGCTCTGTCACGAGCGTCAAAGCCAGGAGGTTGCGCCTGGGTATTGGTTCAAACCGCCGCCGCTGGACGCCGGAACAAGATGTGCTGTTGGGCAAGTTCCCCGACGGAACACTGGCCCGTCGCCTGGGCTGCACAGTCAAAGCGGTCCAAGCCCGGCGGGAGCGGTTGGGCATACCGGTCCCCAAACCGGAATGAGGTGGCCACGGGATTACGAAAATGGAGTTGGCAGCGCCAACCGGAATTTGACCTGCAACCGGCAAGATGGGAGTATGGTCCATGAGCGATGGTTGCCTGATGCCTCAGGAACGCACCGCGGGCGCTGTCCAGTATGAAACGACGATTTAATTGGGTTCTAAGCGATATTGTTCGCAAGGGTCTGAAGCATTACCTGGAGTGGTCAGCCCGGCTCCGTGGGCAGCGGTTTCATTGCCGCGCGCTGGAAGGGGAGTCGGAATACAATATCACAGTCAATTGCGATCTGACGGTCTCCTGCAACTGCCAGGACTACGACGGAACCGGGCATCTGGGTGACCTGAACAAGAATTCGTTCAAGGAGGTTTTTTTCGGCCCTGTCGCCCAAGGGTTCCGCGACGACCTGGCGAAAGGGAAGGTGCCGATTATGACATGCACCCGCTGCAGCGATTTTCAGCGAGTGCCCAAATCCAAACCCATCCCCAAGCCCCGGCTGCCGTATAAAGGGATGCTGCTCGAGAACACGGTGCGGTGCAACATCGACTGCATCGGGTGCGATCGCCAGTCGGCGGCGCGCATCCGCACGACAACACAGATGGACATGGAGAAGTTGTCGCGAATGGCGGACCTGGTTCATGACCTCCGTTTGGAGATACTATGTTATTTGAACCTCGGGGAGCCATTCTTGTCGCCGAACATCGGGCTGGAACTGCCACTGTTGCGCCGGAAGAACCCGGATTGCAACATCTGGATCTCCACCAACGGAATGGTGCTGAACACGGACACCAAGCGGGAGGCGGCTTTGAGCGCCAGCCACATCTATTTCTCAATCGCGGGCATCAATGACGAGATGCTGAAGAAGTACGAACACCTCGGCAGCTACGAAAAGGCCTGGCGCAACATGAAGGCGCTAGTGGACTATCGCAACGCGCGCGGCCTGTCTCAGCCGCTTGTGGAGTGGAAATACCTGCTGTTTAACTGGAATGACCACCGGCGAACCATCGAGCAGGCCATCGAACTCGCCAAAGCGGCGGGTGTGGACGCCATCTCGTTCTGGCCCACCCACAATCCATTTTACGGATTCTCTTACCGATACGCGTTGGGCCGGCTCAACCACATCGGCGTTAAGAACTGGAAGGGACGCGACCTGGACTTGCGGGCATTGCGCAATCCGAATTCCGAAACCCGGAACAAAGCGGAGATTCGAGTTCCGAAGCCCGAAGCGAGCCAGGAACAAGTTTGAGCAAGCAACCCGGGCAGGGCGGTTGCGGGATTCGCGACAGGGAGATGCTTTCGCCGCAATGCCTCAGAGTTTCCAAGGCGAAAGGACTTTGGTGTTGGCGGCGAATTTTAGCGAGCGATATTGTGGCCAGGGGCAGCAAATCACCGCCAGTTTGACGTCGTCGCGCTGCTGAAGCACGGCGGGGTCGGCCAGGTGTTCGAACTCGTGGAGGCTCGGGGCATTCTCCGGCTTGGCGCCATAGTCGTGTACTACCACACGATAACCCTGGCGTTTGAGTTGCTGCGCCAAGTAAAGCCCGGACGATTCCTCAGTAATGTAGGTATCGGGCTTATAGGACAGCCCCAGGACGGCGATGGTGTCATCCTTGCCCACCAACCTTTTCACCTTTTCGCACAGGTCTGAATTTGTTTGTTGATTAACGCGGTCAGAGGCCTCCGCCAGTGGGGCTTCGAGGCCCATCTGCCGCGCGGTGTAGGCGAGCAACCGGTTGTCGCGCGGGAAACACGGCCCGCCGTAGCTCAGGCCGGCGCGCAAGTACTTCTGCCCGATGCGGCTGTCGCTGCCGATGGCTTCGAGAATATTGTGGATGTTGGCTTTGGGGAACTGGTCGGCGATCATCCGCAACTGGTTGGTGAAGCTGATCTTCATGGTCACGTAACTGTTCACCGAAATCTTCGTCAGTTCCGCGCTGACCAGAGACATGCGGGCAATCTGCGGGGAATTGCGGTTGTATTTCTTGTAAAGCTGTTCCAGCGCCGCGCCGCTGTCGGGGTCGGATTCGCCGATCAACACCATGTCCGGCTCAAGCAAACCGTTGACCACATTGCCCAGCGCAATAAATTCCGGGTTGTAGCAGACGCCGAAGTCACGTCCGCAGACACCCCCGATTTGCCGCTCCAGCATGGGGATTAAGACCTGGTCCACGGCACCGGGGGTCGTGGTGGAACTGCAAACGAACAAATGGCCTTTCTTGCCCTGCTCGCGGATAGCCGCGGCGACCGGTTGCATGGCGCGCAGGAGAAATTCGTTCGAGAAACTACCGTACCGCAGGCT
>Ga0194053_10001121_pt1 | contig 17697 bp, 14 predicted proteins | sample SepL228m_MetaG_FD_161684 | JGI IMG/M metagenome (GOLD analysis project Ga0194053, IMG submission 161684) | Anoxic zone freshwater microbial communities from boreal shield lake in IISD Experimental Lakes Area, Ontario, Canada - Sep2016-L227-8m | ecosystem: Environmental > Aquatic > Freshwater >... | reverse complement strand
ATATATAAAGGATATATAAAAAATAATCTATTCAGCTATACAAGTTGTCTGTAAATCATATCGCATTCGTTTTATATCATCTTCATTTATTTTTATATCGGCAGCTTTTATGTTATCTTCTATTTGATAAACTTTTCTTGCTCCGCATAATGCGAATGTAATTCCTGGCTGGTTTATTGTCCAGGAGATAACTAATTGTGATGTTGAGCAATTATATTTATTTTTTAAATCTTCCCAGGATTCAAGAACATTAATAACTTTCTGCCTGTTTACAGGTTTCATCCAAATTAAATTATTCCTATTTTCACCTTTAGCAAAAGTTGAATCCATAGTAATTTTACCAGTTAGTAATCCTTGTTCTAATGGTGAATAAGCTAAAATTGATATCTTGTTTTTGATACAATATGGAACTAATTCATCTTCAATAGCACGATCAAGCATACTATATCTTGGTTGATTAGCACTTATATCTCCACTCTTTTTATATTCATCCATTTGATCTGGGGTACAATTAGAGACACCAATCGCTCGAATTTTTCCAGCATCTTTTAATTTAACAAGAGATGCCATAGTATCTTCGATAGCTGTTTTTTCTGGTTCTATAGCTTGCCAATGTGTTTGATACAAATCAATATAGTCAGTTTTTAATCTACGCAAACTATCTTCAATTTCAATTGCAATGGTATCTGGACGTAACGATCTGCGAACAGTTGGACCATCCTGATGAGTAAAGAAAAAAGCACCACGTTCATCATTCCACCATAAGCCAACTTTTGTCGCAAGAATTACTTTATCACGTTTACCTGTTATTGCATTTCCTACTACTTCCTCGCTTCTGCCGAATCCATATACTGGTGCAGTATCTATAAAATTAATGCCATTATCGATTGCTGCATGTAAGGCATTTACTGACTCAGCATCATCAGTCTCACCCCACCATGCGCCGCCACCGATTGCCCAAGCGCCAAATGCAATTGCGCTTGCCATCATTCCTGTTGTTCCAATTTCACGGTATATCATTTTTTGATTCTCCATTGTTAGATTACTCTAATTATATAGATTATTTCGCAGAAGGACCAGCTTTATAGTTTCTATCTATTTCCTCTAAAGATAATGCTTTATCATGGATTACGATTAGATAATAACTTCCGCGATACCCTAAAGTAAATGCAGAATTGTTTCCAAGTATTAAAACTGGATCATCAATCCATTTTGTTAAATCCCATACAATTTCTCGTTCAGCTACTAATATGTTATTAATATATTCTTTTGTCGTTTTACCATCCCATGTTACAACAATATGTTGTAATCCTGTTCTAAAACCGGCACCTGGTAAATTACGCGGATCTTCTTTTAAATATGGTGAAGAAGGAGTAACCATTAAAATATTTCCTGGTGCACCTGAATAATAATGTCCTAATGTAAAATTCTTTTCACCACCAATTTTTTCACAACTTAAAATAACACCTGCCCAACCAGATGGTGGATATATAGTATCTGTTGATATCCAACATTCTACAGTGAAAGCCTTGGTATCTTTAATTTTCTGTAATTTCTTTACCGGACTTTTCGTCATAATGGGGGTATTGCCATGTACCATTAAGCCTTGAACTGGCCACCAGAAATCATCTTTTCCTTCACCAGTATTTGAATAAATAGTTAAATCAGCAGCATCACCATTTTTACTGCTATCTTTTATTGTTCTTCCGTCTGATTCATTAAATTTATATAGGCATAATGCATGGCTGTCATCCCGACCTAAAGCAGGATTAAAAACTTTATAATTCAAATTAAATGGCGATGAAGTAATTGTACCATCAGTACCAGTTATAGTGTACCAATAATCACCAGATCCCCGCGGAATTAATGAATTTACACCTTCTTTACTTAATGTTGCCGCTTCCTGACCATCTGGAGCTAATATTTTTTTAAATTCATATTTTATTGGTTTACCTGAAGATGAATATGATGATGTAAAATCAAGCGAAGTAGCCTGTCCAGCATTTCCCCATTCTGGATACCAGGGTTCATCGAGAACAACTCTATTATCTGTTACTGTTACAGGATTGTTAACGAACCAGATTCTACATCGGGCTAATGATATACCATTATCATTTGTCCAAATTGCCGGAATGCCACCTTCTATTGGTTTGGGATCTTTATATTCTAATTGCTTTTGACCTTCAACCCAGAATTCTACTGTATCACCTTTTTTTCTCAGTTGTAAATCAAACCAATTTCTATGATTTGTACTTTTGCCTTGAGGAATTGCGTCATTTGAAGCAACGACTTCACCATTTTTCATTAATACAGTCTTTCTAACGCCATCTTTATCGAGAAAACCATATACACCAGAGTATCCTGTTCGTGGACTGACTCCATCTGAACATATAGAAATAGCAAAATCGCGATATCTAAGTTCGTAGTAATCATGCTCTCGAGGATATTCCATTTTTACACCAACAAATGCCTGAAAATCATGGTCTCCTGTAAATTTTTGTTTATGCCATAATGCGGCATCGCCACGACTCCAACCACTTAAAAACGACCAATTAGGCGAACATGACCATCGAATAGTAGACATCCACGTACCATCAGAATACCAATCTGTGGGTGCATCCGAAAATGTATAATCATAAAGATTTTTAGAAACTACCATAATATTCGACATTGTCCCTAAATATCCATTTATAATATAACCTGCCTTGCTGCCAGTGAGTGGTTTTTCATCTTTATAGGATAATATCACTTTGTCATCTAACTCAAAGGAAATTATGTTGCCGTTCTTTCTTAATCTGATATATAAATCATCTCTGCTTTCAATATCATTTTCAACTGTTGCAACAACTTTTCCTTGCCGTTTAATAGTAAAAACAGGTTTTGCTGCTGCATCAAATTTTATATCACCTGCATAACCAGAATCAATATCATTTCCATCAGTAGACAACAGAAACGACATCTTTCCTGATAAATTTTTCAGCAAACTGCCACTCATAACCATCCAATATTTATCACCATATATGTTCCAGTTATACCATTTCAAATTAGGATCAACTGTACTTGTCACCCAGTCAGACGATGTTAAAGCCCATTCTTTCATTCCATTATTATCAATTTGAAATCTTTTGCCAATTTTTTCAGCTTTTAATTCTGCCAAAGCATCAAGGTCAGCTTTAAAAGAGGTTACTGCAACATCATCATAAGTTACACCAGTTTTTGACTCTGATAGTAATCCTATTCCACCTTTCCATGGGATAGGATTTTCAATTGCTGCTCGTTGCTTGCCATCAATTAAGATTGTTATTTTACCAGGACGGGAAATTGCAGACATGTTATACCATTGCTTTGGAATAAAGCCACCGGTTGTCCTGCTTATTTCAGTAAATTTGTTATCCTGCCATTGATACAAAACTAATGAATTTGCATTTTTGTTATCTTTACCTACAACCGGATACCAAATTACAGCATAACCTTTATTTTTATCATTAACATTCAATAATATTCCAGCCCCACCATCACTCGCAGGCTGCATAGACACGCTAAAATGATAACTATCCCAAAGATTATCACCTGTTAAATAAATTGCAGGTTTTGTTGAATCATTCGTTGAACCAGCAATTGAAAATGGATTCTGAGAATAAATTGCATAATTAAATCTTGGCAATTTACCGTGAGGTACTTTATCATAAGGAGAAGTTAGTCCCCAATTTCCTGAACTATTTATCCATTTACCTGTATCTTCATCTGAAGTCCGCATAAAGTCATCATTAAATACAACCGGTTCGGTTCGTTGCATTTTTACTTCGGTCATTTCCCAGTTAGTGTTTTTAGGCGACATTGCTTCATCGCCGCCAGTCCTGTCAACAATGCCATTCCAAACCAGATTGTTATTTAGTTGAATCCCAATCCATGTGTCTCTACGTGCAATTAGCAATTCGACAGTATTCATCCACCCGTTTGCTGCAGGAATTTTTACAATTGATAGTTTTTTGCCATTCAATACTTTTGTCAAAGAAATGTCTAAAGGCGATATTGTTAACTCTAAAAAGTTATTAGAATCTTTCTGTTCAATTTTCACTGATAGATTCTTTGTTGTTTGATTTAGTTGTTTCAATTTAAACGAAAAATCATACTGATCCGAAGACATGTCGTCAGTTAATTTAAACGTTGATTGAGAGAAAGCTGACGTTACAGCAGATAACAACAATAAGAAAATGATAATGTTTATTTTTGAAAAATTAAATTTCATTTGTGAACTTCCAAAATTTTAGCTATAATCTTTGACACTTAAACGGTTAACATGTTTTGTCTGGAGTTGGAAATGAAAAAAATAATTAGTGCCTTACATTTTCATTGGGATAATATCATTGACTGTTGTCACACAGCTAAAATTAATCTTAAATTAGATGGAATAGAATTTTCGCTTGATAAATCATTTAATTCACCACACTTATCTAAAAATGATTATAAATTACTACCTGATTTGAAAGTAAAATATAACTTAATTACCGAAGGCCATATCTGGGAAAATCTCGCACAATTAGGAGAACAAGCAGGGGTTGATGCATTATTGTATTGGGCAGAAATATGCAATCAATCTGGAATAACTGGTATTGTAATACATGGCGGCAGCAGTGATAACCACGAATCAGGATTACAATGCACCGAAAATATCATACAAAAAGTCATTAGAGTATCTGAGAAGAAGAATATCATATTAAAATTAGAGAATCATTACCCATACGAATATAGAAATTGTCATGAATTATATTCTGAAGAATGGGAATTTCAAGCTATCTTCAATAAAATTGATAGTAATAATCTCCAATTTTGCTTCGATACCGGACATGGAAATATGTCAAAAAATGGCTACGAACTGATTACTTCACTATCTAACCGATTAAGTCACGTGCATTTAGCCGATAACCACGGTATTGATGACGACCATTGTCCATATAGAAAAGGTTCTGTACCATGGGATGATTATTTCAGCGCATTTAAAGATATAAAATATGATAAAACTTTCTGCGTTGAGTTCCCTTTATTTGATGATATAGAACCTTTTAATGAATGTATAAAAGATATAGACAGATTATTTTTATGAACAATCCTTTACCAATATCCGCAAACCAAAAGCATTAAGGTCAACGTTATCACGTACTTTTGAACGAGTAAACATGTCGTTATAAATTGTGTTATCCGATAAAGCCACAGATTGCGACCTGTCAGTAAAGTTCATGACAAAAATATATTCTTTATTTCCATCAGTTCGATAATTCGCTGTTACTCCAGTCGGGAGAATACCATTAATCGATCTGCGAATTTTTAATTTGGGAATAATATATTCATAAATTAAATCGAGCAGGTCATCATTAAATCTTGTTGCCAAATAATAAACTTTTCCATTGCCAAACTTATTCACTGTCATTGCAGGTGTACCGGAATAGAAATCGCTTGTATAACACGCCAAGACCTTAGCTGTTTCTGGATGAATAATTTCACAGAAAGTATGAGCGTCAAATACTCCGGCAATACTTAAATGATTACCTTCTAAAAATGCTACAGGATTTGTTTCACCAGGAGTTAAACAATCAATCTCTTCTGACCAAATTCCACATAATTTTCTTAATGGCCCAGGAAACCCGCCAAGATGGCATAAGTCCGTTTCATTTACCCATCCAGTCATGTATGTTGTTATTATGGTTCCCCCATTTTCAACAAAGGTTTCTAATTTTTCTGCAACACCCGGTTTAATCATATAAAGCATTGGCATAATGAGTAATTTATACTTATCAATTGGTGAGTCAGAATCAACCACATCAAAAGGTACACCGGATTTCCAAAGTGGTGAAATGTGTTGATGACAAGTTTCAAGATATTTAGTGTGGCCGTCATTTCGAGGACCTTTAGCGTCATTAATTGCCCACATATTCTCCCAATCCACCAGTATTGCCACTTCTGATGGAACAGTCGTACCGACAATATCATCTAATTTCGCAAGGGTAGATCCTACTTTGGCAACATCACGAAAAACTCTATTGTGTTCATTTCCAACATGGTCAACGACAGCCCCATGGAACTTTTCATTAGATCCCCTACTCTTTCGCCACTGGAAATATTGTACCGTATCAGAACCGTGTGCAACGGCTTGTAATGATGATAACAGGTGCATGCCAGGTCGTTTCAATTTCGCGTAATCCTGCCAATTCGTAGCAGATGGCGTGGATTCCATTAGCATAAAAGGTTTTCCTCCTTTCATGCTTCGATTTAAATTATGCACAAAAGCTGAATAAGAAGCAGTGCTTATATCATCTTCTTTATGATGCCAGGATGGGTAGCTGTCCCATGATACAACATCAATATGTTCAGCCATTTTGTAATAATCTATCCCCGTATAAAACCCCATCATGTTTGTAGTAACTGGAGCATCAGAGAATTCGCGAATAGCATCAATTTCATGGCACATAAAATTTACATGTCGGTCAGATACAAAACGTTTCCAATCTAAATTCATGCCATGTACTATCATTTCACCGTGAGGTGCAGGTGCTTCTATTTGGCTCCAGTCACTGTAACTATGGCTCCAGAATGATGCATTCCAGGCAATATTCAACTCATTCAAATCATTATTGTATTTATTCTTTAACCAGTTTCTGAATTTATCTTCACATAATGGACAGTAGCATTCTCCACCATATTCATTTGACAAATGCCATAGTAATAACGCTGGATGGTTTTTATATCTTTCAGCTAATCGGCGATTCATGTCTCCAACTTTCTGCCGATATATTGGAGATGTATAACAATGATTATGACGTGTACCGAATAGATTTCGCACGCGATTTGTACCATATCGTAATACTTCCGGGTATTTTTGCGCCATCCATGCCGGCCTGGCACCAGATGGTGTTGCCAATACTGCAAATGCATTTTGTTCAGCTAATCTATCCATGATATCATCCAACCATATAAAATTATAATTACCTTCTTCGGGTTCAAGTGCTGACCATGCAAAGATTCCAACACTCATTGCATTGCAACCAGCCAATTTCATTAAGCGAAAATCTTCACTAATAATCTCAGGCATGTGCAGCCATTGATCTGGGTTATAATCGCCACCATGCAGCATGTGGGGACATTTAGGATTAATTGGGTCATATCTCATTTAATTTACCTCATAATATCTATATAAACTATTCTCTCTTTTAATTAAAATCCTTCCATTTTTTCCAAATAAAAAGTATATTAAATCCATGAACACAAGAGAAATATACAATAACCTTTTTTATATTGAATCTTTAGGTTGCGCAAAAAATAAAGTAGATGCTGAATTAATATCAGGCATTATGATGCAAAATGGTTGGGTAATGACCCCTGACGCAGAAATTGCAAAATGTATTATTATAAATACCTGTTCTTTTCTTGAATCGTCCCGGGATGAAGCTTCCAATGTAATTGAATATTATTCCGAAATTAAGAAAAGAATTAATTGCAAATTAATTATTACCGGATGTCTGCCAGAACGCGATAATGAACATATCTTATCACGCTTTCCAATGATTGATGCAATTATTGGGATAAATGGCTACAGTAACATCCACAATTTTGCAGGAAAAATAAGTGATGAAGACATCGAGTATATCCCAGACTTTTCTGGTGAATATAATAAGGAACAATATATCACACGACCTTTAAGCAGTGGCCATGGTTGGGCATATCTTAAAATCGCAGATGGATGCGATAATTGCTGCACATATTGTGCAATTCCGGGAATCCGTGGAAAATATCATTCGCGGCCATTACAGGATGTTATTGACGAAGCAAAAAGCTTAGTAAACGATAGAAACGTAAAAGAGATAATATTAATTGCTCAAGATACCAGCAATTATGGGATAGACACTACAGGATTGCAGCAACTCTCAATTTTATTAGATGAATTGGAAAACATTCCAAATCTGCAGTGGATCAGGATAATGTATACACATCCTGCGCATGTGTCTGGCGAAATTATTGCAGCTATGTCGAGAAACAAAAAAGTTCTACCGTATATAGATATGCCATTACAACATATCTCTGAACGAATTTTGTCGGATATGAACCGAAAAATATCGAAAGACGAAACAATTAAGTTAATTCAAAAACTTAAAACTTTAATTCCAGATATAACCATCAGAACAACATTTATAGTCGGTTTTCCGGGTGAGACAGCAGAAGAATTTGATGAGTTATATGATTTTATTAAGGATATGAAATTCCCGCGTTTAGGAGTCTTTAGATATTCTGCTGAGCCTGGCACCCCGGCTTATTCTATGAAAAATCAAGTAAATTCCGAAATATCCGAAGAAAGATTTAATGCAATTATGGAACTCCAGCAAAAGATCACTAAAAACTGGGCTAATAAACTTATTGGGAAAGAGTTGGATATAATTCTTGATACGCCATCAGAAGAAGAACTTTATCCAGGATATAGATATTCTGGAAGATCAATACATGATTCACCCGATGTAGATGGACTGGTTGTATTAAGAAATATTGCAGGATATTCACCCGGTGATATTATAAAAGTTAAAATTAATAAGAATTTCATTTATGATATTGGTGGATATATCATAAATCCTCGCTAATAGAAGCGATTTTTGATAAAATATATAAGATGAGTAAAAAGATACACGATATAGAACCTATGCCATTAGAAATACAAAATGTTGTTCTGGCAGCAATAGAATTTTATGATACAGACTGGGAAGAATCATTAGCAGAATTAGAAAGATTAGCTGAAACTGCGAATGGTAAAGTTACAGGTGTAATCACTCAAAAACGAGATAAGCCTGATGTTGCTACTTTCTTTGGCAAAGGAAAAATAGAAGAAATTAAAGAGTTGATGGTTCGTACCGATGCAGAAATTTTAGTTATTGACGGTGAAATTTCTCCATCACAACAGCGAAATATACAAAAAGCAATTGATGTTCAAGTAATTGATCGAACAGGTTTAATTTTAGATATTTTTGCACGTCGCGCACATACTGCCGAAGGCAAACTGCAAGTTGAATTGGCACAATTAGAATATCTACTGCCAAGGCTTGCTAATATGTGGTCACACTTAGAGAGAATTCGCGGTGGTATCGGCTTGCGTGGTCCTGGTGAAACTCAAATTGAAACAGACAGACGATTAGTTCGTGATAAAATATCAATGCTTGAAAAAAAAGTGGATGAGATTAAACACCGGCGTAGAATCCAAAGAAATCAACGCGCGCAATCACAAATCCCACTCGTCAGTCTGGTCGGATACACAAACTCGGGGAAATCAACTCTTTTAAATGCTTTATCACAAGCCGGTGTGTTTGTTGAAGATAAGTTATTTGCAACCCTTGATCCTACCACACGTGATGTTACTTTTCCGAATGGTGCTCGTGCACTCGTAAGTGACACCGTTGGGTTTATCAGAAATCTTCCTACTCAATTAGTGGCAGCTTTTCGCGCCACACTTGAAGAAACATCAAATGCAGATATTATAATTCATGTAATTGATGCTGCTAATGTTAATTGGATGGAACAAGTAGAAACTGTTGATAAAATTTTAAATGACCTGGAATCAAGCAATAAACCGATGTTAATGACATTTAATAAAATCGATATTGTTGATGACATTGAACTTTTGCATAATCTCGCATCACGTTTTCCCAATAAGGTATTTATAGCTGCAGGCAAAGGACAAGGATTGCACGAACTTGGCGATGCAATTATGAATATGTTAAGAGCGTCTTGGGTTGAGATAGATAATGAAATTCCTATGAAAGAATCAATCTTATCTGCAGAACTTCATGGTCGCGGCGAAGTAATCGAGGTGGAATATAAAGAAAATACGATTTACTTGCGAGGGCGTGCTCCGGCGGATTTAGCGTCAAGGATAAAAGCAAACTCAATTTAAAATGATACATCTGTGAGTTCAACTGTTTATAATCATTATTTCTCAGCGATAAAACTGTAAATCGCATAATCTGTATCTGCAAAAAACGGTATATAAAAGGAAAACTTATAACTTAATGTATTCTTATCAGTATTTATACTGCAGAATAAATTGCAAAATGTACCCGAATAACCTGAAGCATTTAAACCAGGCATCTGGTCAGAAGATATTGAATCTGAAGAAATAACCTTGGGCACAATAAAATTCGTTCCATATATATTTCCTTTATATGCTTTGCCATCTAATTCCGGCATTGATATATAAAATTTAGAAATGTCAGATGAAACTAATAACTTTTTAATTGTATTATCAGGATTGTAAACAAAATTTTCATGATTACCCCATATGATCACAGGAATCGGCGGAAGACTATTAATAATCAATAAATTATTCTTATCGGATTTAACACTGATTATATTAACATTTCCATTCCAGCTATATGAATAATGATAAATGCTTTTGGAACTTTTTACTTTTATCTTCACATCGCGTGTTTTATAAAGCAAAGGGATTTTTAATTGGTTAACTATTTTCACTTTGCCATTAATCTTGTATTCTAATGAAGATGAATCATCAGTAAAAAATGCAATATTAAACTCATCATCTGGAACTTTCGAAAAGAATACTTCACCAGATTTATTTCTAATAAATGAAGGCACGAAAATTTTTGTTAAAGATTTTTCTAATATACTATTTCCAAAACTCAAATAATCCGAAATTGATTTCGCTTTATATTCCAGATGTGAAACAACACCACGAATTTTTGGAGGATATATTTTGGAGTTTTTACTGTTTGTATAACTAACAGATGTTGTCTGAAGTTTTGGCAATACAATTTCGGCTACTTTCCCACCATTACCATTTTCTAATTTAACTTCCTTTAAAATAGTATTTCTAAATATCTCACTTCCATATTCAATAGATACTCTTATCAAATTTGTATTTTCCGGGCATTCTTTTAAAAGAATATTGCCATCTTCACTTAATTCTGGTATCTCGATTTCTCGTTTATTCTGATACCCTACTCTTACATCTCTTACTATCTCAGCCGCATTTGAATTATCAGCATATCTAACTTTTAACAACACCCCACTTATTTCAGTTGATGGTTGAGAAAAAATAGATAAAATGAAAAATACGAATACGGCAAAAACAACAAACTTCATTATAAGATGCCTTTTGTACTCGGTATTCCTTTCTCTCGAGGATCATCAGATAATGCTTCGCGCAATGCTCTGGCACATGCCTTAAATGCTGCTTCAACAATATGATGAGTGTTTGTCCCACTTAACATTTTAATATGTAAAGTTAATCCGCCATTTATTGCAAGAGCACGGAAAAAATCTTCGGCTAATTCAGAATCCCAGTCACCGACTTTCGGTTGTGGCATAACTACATCCCAAACAAAAAAAGGCCTACCGCTACAATCAACAGCAGCAATCATTAGTGTTTCATCCATTGGCAGTATTATATCGCCATAACGCTTGATACCTTTTTTATCACCTATTGCTGAATGAATTGCCATACCTAAAGCTATGCCTAAATCTTCAGTTAAGTGATGTGAATCGATATGCAAATCACCATTCGCCTCAATTTTCAAGTCACAACCGCTATGCTTGGAAAAAAGTTCCAGCATGTGATCCATAAAACTGATGCCAGTTTTAATGGCTGCTTTCCCATTACCATCAAGATTTATTTCTAAATTAATCTTTGTCTCATTTGTATTACGAACAACATTAGCTTGTCTCATAATATTACTTACCCCTTTTTTGATCTTATTTTTATTGAATTAGCATGACCTTCTAATCCTTCATGTTCTGCAAAAGTTATTATCATCGATTTATGATAATTCAACCATTCTGGAGTAACACGAATAAGTGATGAACGTTTAAGAAAATCTGTAACACCAATCCCACTATTAAATCTTGCTGTTCTACCAGTAGGCAATATATGGCTTGGTCCTGCACAATAATCACCTATTGGAACCGGTGTGTAGCCGCCTAATAATATCGAGCCAGCATGTTTAATCATAGGCAATAAATTTTCAAAATCTTCAACAGCTAACTCAAGATGCTCAGCAGCAAGTAAATTTGCCATTTCTGCGGATTCAGCCATATCGGAAGTTATAATTATCGCTCCACGATCATTTAATGCTTTGCCTAAATAGACTCCGCGACCAGACTCTTTTAATAAATTATTAACTGCATCCATTACCATTTTTGCATATTCTTCATTAGTGGTAATTAAAATAGATTGTGAATCTTCACCATGTTCTGATTGACTTACCAAATCAGCGGCAACCCATTCAGCCGGAACGGTACCATCAGCGATAATTACTACTTCGCTAGGACCATATAAACCATCTACACCGACATCACCGTAAAGAGCCTTTTTAGCCATTGTGCCATATATATTTGCCGGGCCTACGACTTTATCTACTTTGGGAAAAGTTTCAGTTCCATACGCCATCGCTGCCATTGCAACTGCTCCACCTAATTTATATATTTCTGTAATTCCCAACAAGTTTGCCGCGGCTAACACACCAGCGGGCATTGTTCCATCCTCTCTGCATGGGCCAACTACTACTATTTTTTCTACATTCGCTACCTGTGCTGGTACAACAGACATCAGCAATGATGAGGGAATTGAAGCTTTTCGAGTAGGCACATAACATGCGGCACTATCCACAGGCGTGTGCCTTTGTCCTAAAAACATTCCCATTTCATATTCACCCATAAAATCTGTCGGTAATTGACTCTTATGATAACGCCGAATATTCTCAGCGGAAAATGTCATTGCGGTAATTAAATCTGTATCAACTTCATTTAATGCGTTATGCAGTTCTACTTCAGATACTTTCAATTTATCGATAGTTGCATCCGGCCAATCAAACTTGCGGGTTAATTCCAGTATTCCGGCGTCACCTTCATCGCGAACTTTCTTTACAATCCCTTCAACAATGTCTTGAACTTTATCAAGATCAGCCGCCAAAGGCATCAGGGATTTGTTTATATCAATCATTTTAATTTCAGATGTTTTAAATATTCTCATTTAAATTACCTTATTTTAACTGCAATATTTTTCTGGCATTATTACCTGTTATTAATTGTATATTATCAACACTTAAAGGTAAACTTTTGATTAACTTTAATTCTTCAGACTGATTCTTCCATGGAGAATCAGTGCCAAAAAGAATTTTATTTAAACCATGCTTCTTCATTAATGCCGTTGATTTTTCTATTCCTATTTCTTCAATTGAAAAACACGTATCTAAATAAACATCAGTTCCAATAAGATACTTTTCTACTTCGTCCCACATCTGATAGCCACCCATGTGAGCGGCTACAACTTTTAATTTATCATTCTTTTCCATTAAAGATAATAAACGTTGTGGTGTACAATGTATTTCGCCTGGCAACCCTATATCTACTCCAGAATGAAACAATATAAATAATCCGGCATCAGCTATTACCTGGTACATCATGAAAACATTTTTATCATCAACAAAGAAATTCTGGTAATCAGGATGCATCTTTATTCCTTTTATATTATTCTTTGAAAGATAAGCAACTTCCTGCTTTATTTCATCAAAAGACATGCCGGGATGCATCGTACCAAGGCTAATAATATTTTTACATTCATTAGATAATTCAACACCCCATTTGTTTATTTTTTTAACTTGCTCAACTCTTGTTGCAATATTGGCTATTACAGAATAATCTATTCCTGCTACCGCCATTGATTCGATTAATCCACTTGCAGTGGCATCAGTATGCGGATTTAATTTTGCACGTTCAGCCAGCACAGGCAAAGCGTTTTTTGCAACACTATCCGTAAATATATGAGCATGAAAATCTATTATCATTTACTTTCTCTGTTAATGTGCTGGAATTAATAATTATTAAACCATCTTCATTAATTTGGAACAACTTTACCAATAATTTGACTAATATCATTTATACCCTTATTAATCAAATATCTCTCTAAACCTTCTATAATTTCTAAAGGAGCGTATGGATTATTAAACAATGCTGTCCCTACAGCGACAGCGGTTGCGCCTGCCAGTATCATTTCAACAGCATCGCGCCAATCAGATATCCCACCCATGCCAATTATCGGAAGCTTTGTTGAATTTCTCACTTGCCAAACCATTCGTATTGCAATTGGTTTTACCGCGGGCCCAGATAAACCACCGACATTATTAGCTAAAATCGGTTTTCTCGAATTTATATCAATTCGCATCCCTAATAACGTGTTAATCAACGATAAAGCATCAGCTCCACCTTGTTCAGCCGATTGAGCAATTGCGACAATATCAGTAACATTTGGTGATAATTTAACAATTAATGGTTGACGACAATTCTTTTTTACGACTGATGTTATTTGATGAACTGAATCACAATTAACACCAAACGCAACGCCCCCTTCTTTAACATTTGGACACGAGATATTTAATTCTACCAAATCAGTATCAGATTCAGATATTTTTTCCGCCATTCTAATATATTCTTCGATAGTATTTCCGGCAATATTTGCAATTACTACACATCCTTTATCTTTCAGCATGGGCAATTCTTCGCGAACAAACCAATCAACACCTGGATTCTGCAATCCTACGCTATTTAAAACCCCAGAAGGGGTTTCGGCGATTCGTGGCGGCGGATTGCCTAATCTCTCAGAAAGAGTTAATCCTTTAACACAAATAGCACCTAATTTTGAAATATCGTAAAAATTACTATATTCTTTACCAAATCCATAAGTTCCTGATGCGGTAATTACCGGATTTTTTAATTTTACACCTGCAATATTGACGCCGAGATTAATCATCTTACCACACCACCTCTTCAGATTCATAAATTGGTCCATCTTTACATACAAATGAATGTGTTTCACTGCCATCTTTTTTATATGTACGGCATGCGCAAACAAGGCATGCCCCTACCCCGCATCCCATTCGTTCTTCCATTGATACCTGACAGCGAATATTATATTCTCGTGCAATCTCTGCAACTTTCTTCATCATTAATTTCGGCCCGCATGTATAAATCATGTCAGATGTAGATGTTTTTAAATGCTCTTCTAATAAATTAGTAACCAATCCATGATAACCAGTACTGCCATCATCAGTTGCGATATCAACTATTGCTCCATAATTCACAAAATCATCTATTAAAGTTATGTATGATTTATTTCGAAATCCTAAAAATACAGTTGGAGCCTTATAAGTTTTACATGTTGCTAACAAAGGATAGATACCAATACCACCACCGACAAATATAGCTCTTTTATCAGAAGGCAATATTTCAAATCCTTTTCCAAGTGGACCTAATATATCCAGAGTATCACCTATTTTTACTGTAGACAGCCATTCAGTGCCATCACCACGCACGTCAAATAAAAAACGAACAATACTATCGCAATTTATATCACAAATGCTAATCGGTCGTCTTAAAATGTAATTTCCGCATTTAACATGTAAAAATTGACCGGGATGAGAGTTTTTTGCTAATTCTGGTGAATTAATTTTAATGTCAAAAATACCCTGTGCAACTGTTTTTTTCTCAATTACAGGACATAAAGCAACTATGGGGTTCATTTTTATATTCACCTCTTTATATTTTTTCGCTATAATGTATATCATAACCTGCAAAAATGCAGTGCAAATTAAATTTACTTGACTAAAGGTATGAAATTTGTGGTAAATTTAAATGTAAGAAAAATTATCGCGAAGTCAGGTGATTATGTCAGACGAATTAGCCAAAAAAATATTAGTTGAAGTAACGCGTTGTGTTAACGATAGAAATTGGGACTTAGCCGTTAACGCTTTTGAGCGTTTAGCGCGTATACGTCCTCTTGACCCCAAAGTCATTTATAATAAAGGCGTGGCATATACCAGATTATTGCGTTTTTCTGAAGCAAAAGCAGATTTTGTTCGCGCTATCGAATTAGAAAATAATTATCCATTAGCACGTAATAGCTATCGCGAAATATGTATTGAATTATCAGAAATACCAAATCCTTTGTTGATGCCCACTGAAGAGCCTGTAAAAGTGGTTGAAAACGAAATTCCTGTTATACAAGAATCAGAAATACCACCTGTAATCCCAATTGTTGAAGAACCTGCTGTAGAAAATATACCTGCTGTAGAAAATGATACAGCAGTAATTGATTGGGATAAATTTGAAGAATCTGGTGCAATTACTATTGGCTCACCAACAACAAATAATGAACCTTATGTGGAAAATACACCTGCTCTTGAAATACCACAAGTAATGATCCCTACAGAACCAGAATTTAATATTTTTGATGATGGTGGTATTGGAACATCCAATTCAATAGCAAGTTTTGAGGGTGAATCATCGTTTATTTTCAATAATGAAGATGATGACGTAATAATTGACAAAAAAGAGCCAATTAATGACTTCGTTATCTCAACAAGTAATGGGATATCATTTGATTTAAATGATGATGATCTTGCAACTCCAGAACCTGAAGAATTTAAAACACCACTTGAAACTAATAATCTTGATTTTCTGCCTTCAGAAAATGAATTAACCAGTTCTATTCCCTTTAATCCAAATATACCAGAACCTGAAGAATTCGATTTTAAAACGCCACTGGAAACAGTCAATTTAGATTTCATCCCTATAGCACCGGAAAAAACTAAAAAAGAACCCTTAATAACACCATTTCAATTTGAAGAAGCACCTGCACCCTTACAAATTAATGATAATGATGATGACGACGATAATGAAGGAAAAGGAAGAAAAATCATATTTGATTTGGATGCTTAGCCAATATTCCATCTTTTCATTTTCTCAATCATAGAATAGCTTGTCATATCTAAATGGTGTGGTGTGATTGATATTTTATTTTGTAATAAAGTATGAATATCAGTGCCAATTTCACAGCAGTCATCAGCTAATTCACCACCCATCCAATAATATGTTTTGCCTCGTGGATCAACTCTTTTTTCTATCCTTGAATTGTATTTTCTACACCCTTGTCTTGTAATTTCAACACCTTGAAGTTCATTAAAGTTGCATGAGGGGATGTTAATATTAAAGAAAACTCTATCTACTGTGAGATGTGATAAGTTATTCAATATAAATTTCTTAATATAATGTGATGCGGCATTGTAATTAGGATTTTCATAAGCATTTACTGATAACGCAATTCCTGCTTTATTGCATATTGCAGCTTCCATTGCCGCTGCAACAGTACCAGAATATGTTAAATCTTCACCTACATTCGGCCCGCAATTTATACCTGATATGACGACATCGCAATCTGGCAGTAATTCTTGAAGTCCTATTACAACACAATCACTTGGTGTACCATTACATGCATAACCCGACCATTGTCCCAGAGATTTATATTCAACTCTTAATGGTTTATGCAAAGTTATGGCATGACCGACAGCTGAACGAGGTTTTTCAGGTGCTATAACAATAACATCAGCTATCTCTATAAGAGAAGCATATAATTCAGATAATCCGTCAGCATTTATACCATCATCATTAGTAAGTAATATTTTCATATTATCTCCTTGAATACCTGTTTATAATTAAAAATAGAATGTATAATAACTAAAAAGATATTCATTCATTATTTCAAGGTTTACATGTCACATTTAATAGGCGATTTATTTTTAATAGCATCAATCATCTTGTTTATTTGTGCATTTACTGCATTTAATATAAACAGAAAATCACCTTTGAATAAAACTC
>Ga0194053_10001119_pt1 | contig 17714 bp, 8 predicted proteins | sample SepL228m_MetaG_FD_161684 | JGI IMG/M metagenome (GOLD analysis project Ga0194053, IMG submission 161684) | Anoxic zone freshwater microbial communities from boreal shield lake in IISD Experimental Lakes Area, Ontario, Canada - Sep2016-L227-8m | ecosystem: Environmental > Aquatic > Freshwater >... | reverse complement strand
CACTGGAAAATATCAGGAAATTATACGACGGCACTGGGGACTTTTCACGATCAGAGTGCGGAAATCTTGACCCTTTTCATCAGATTTAATTCAGGAACGGCACACGGTCATAATTCGGTTGGCAACAATTCATTCGGATCCTATCTACTGGCGCATAATGAGGATGCCCCCAAGACCGCATTACAGATGGGACATTCCCACGTGGATGTGTTGTTCAACCATTACAGGAACCTGGTAAAGAAATCGGAAGCTGGGAAGTATTGGGAGATTGTTCCGCAAGATAAACCAGGGATCATTCAGTTTCCGATTGCGAAAGCGGGTTGATTGACGAAGGCCTGATTGCCGGAACGGGGAACGATTACGGCAAGAATGAGTTTGTGGATCCGGCATTGGTTAATGGGTTTGTTGGTATTGAATTCGTATCCTCTTCGGCATCTGGAAAGTTCGTTAACGTGAAATAATCAAACCCATAGCCATAGCTGCACCAAATTATTTCCGATTGTTCATTTGTATGAATCACTTCTAAGTGTCCAAGAGACGGACTAACAGCCTTGCCGTCCACAGCGTTCGTTATTTGGGATTCAGCAGACTGTGACTGAACGGAAATTTCTTTATCAGTTACTGACGATACAGTGCTTTCTGTCTTTGCATCGTGATGTTCGCAACCGAACAGAGCGGTTAGCACCGTTAAGAAAATTAGACTTTTCAACATCTTCATATCGGACCTCCTTGAACACGCACCTTCGACTAAATGGAACCAATCCTGCATCGTATCATTTTTGTTTTTTTAAATAGCTATCCGTGGGCCCGGAACAAACGGGCCTTATCATGATCCTCAATACTCAGGCGCCCATAGTCAACATCGATCATAATATTTCGGTATTTACAGTGAGTGCTGTCCACTGGGCGCGACAGAATCGACTCGCAGCAGCGGAGGCATTCGCAGAATAAATCTGATTCTTTTAGCCTTTCTTCGTAGACCCGGTACGCTCAGCGATTATAAATTCCGTCCAGTACAGGCCGCCACCAGGATGATCCTCACCCTCGACCACGACATAGCGTTCCTTCTCGATTCTCAAAATCTGATAGTTACGATCAGGAACAAGGAAATCACCTTCCTGAAGGCCACGACCCCGAATGCTGGGTTTATAGCATACCCAGTCGCCAACCTTGAATGGACACTCGTTTATCATATGTTGCTCCTAAGGGATTCGCACCGGACCCGATACCGTCCCCGGTTGCGTACCCATGTAAAACTGAACTTCCGGAAGCCCACCAGGTTGTCCGAAAGCGGGTTGTGTCACTGGGTTAACTCGGATCGGAGTTCCAGGATTTGGAGTCACGCTGTAAACAGCATTGGGCGGTAAATCACGGGGCAAGGCGAGACCGCTTTGTGCTTCACCGCCGGAGAGACCCTGCACTGGTGTAGCGTAGCTACTACCTACCCGTAAGCCGTTTCCAAAACCCGCAGATTGTTCGGCGTAGCCATAATGGGAGAACGATTCTCCCGACTGTGTATAGCGATACGGACTTATTGCTGTCGTCTGGGATGCCGCTGCACTTGATGATCCCAAGGCCGCGTTTGCAAACGGCAAAGGAGCCATGCCGGCCGCCAGCACGCTCGCTGCGACAGAGACGTCCATGAGCATCCCAGGCGCCGTCCGCCAGCTTGGATTGCCGGCGAATGTACCGGAGCCTTCGCCCAGATGTCCGATGGTCTGTGGCGTGGAGACAATGCCTTGTGCGATCTGCACAACCGTGTTGAGCGCCCCGGCAACTGGCCACGGATAGGTTTCGATCATGGTGTTCTGAATGGAGGCGGACGCTGCAGCGGCTGAGGAGCCGAGTTGATCAAACCACAGTCCCCCGCAAAGCCCGAAGGGATCGATGTAACCAAGCGGATTGCCCAGACAGTAGGCGTACAGATTCGCCCCACCAGCAAGACCGAGCGGGTCCTGAGAGAGAAAACGCTTCAGCGTCGTATCATAGGCACGGTAACGGGTTAGATAGAGGGAACTGCCGCCGGCGTGAAAGACACCGTGACCGCCGAGCCAGGCGAAGGGTGTGACGTTCGTCCCGGTGGTGCCCCACGGTTCGCCGTATGGTCCGTAATTCGCTGTGAAGAGCACCGTACCGTTCGTACTGGTGAGCGCCACGACGCTGCCCTGATCATCGCAGTGGGCATATCGTGTGGTTCCATCTGCGTCAATTGCGACCAGCAAGCGCCCCGCACCCCAGACGTAATAGCGAACGGGCGTGCCGTTGGTGGTGGTTTCCATCAAGGGGCGCTTGAGCGGGTCGGCATGGTCCACCACCCACAACCGGGTAACGCCGTTGACGGTGGTCTTGACGCGGTTTCCGAGTGCATCATAAATTGCCACCAGCGACAAGTTGCTGGCGCTGGCGGCAGTCATGCGCCCTGCCAAATCGTACGCATAGACATCGTTCGTTCCGCCGCTACGCACAACGTTGGTCACGGCACCGCATAGGTCGGACCGGTACTCTTCGGTGACCGTGTTCGTGCCGATCGTTACTTGCGCGGATGTCAGGCGGTCCGCCGTATTGAACGTGTTCGCGGCACGGCGGTCGGCGGCGGGTACCGGCAACGGTCCGGATGTGATATCTTCGCGGGTCTTGAGGCCCATGGTGTCACGGGTTATGGACCGTCCCGGCAATCCTGCAGCGCCCGAGTAGGACCAGTTCGAAACGGCGTGCGATGCATCGTATTGCCACGCACCAGAGACGCCGTTGGAGTAGACAAGTGACGTCATGCGCCCCGCCGCATCGCGGGTGATGCGGTAGGAGCGTTGCGCCCAATCCACTACGTTCGTCACGCGGCCGTCCGCATCGAAATCGTAGCGGACCGTCTTGCCGTCCGGGTAAACCAAGTTGGTCGCCAGGCCACCAAGGTCGCAACGGTATCTGTTTGTGAAGGCCACGCCTGACACGCGGCTGACTGAGGCGGTGAGGCGATTCATAAGGTCATAGGCGAACGTGTTTGTCGTGGTCGCGTTTCTGGCGGTAAGAAGGTTTCCGGCGGCATCAAAGGCGAACGCTTCAGTGCTGCCATCGGTATAGACCGTGTTCGTACAGCGGTTAAGGATATCGAATTGGTTGCGGATGGGGCGGGACGCCCCATCTATTTTGTTGGTGAGGTTGCCATAAAGGTCGAAGGAGTTGCGGAAGACCTGTTCCCCCGCCGCGTTCGTGGCGGCGACAACGCGTCCCTGGCCGTCATGGGCGAGCCGGTACACATGACCCTCGGAGTTGGTGAAGGCGGTCATTCTGCCCAAGGCGTCCAAGCCAAAGGATTCGGCACGGACGCTAGGATATGCGATCCCGGTGCGGCGCTCCATGATGTCGAGGCTGTACGCTGTGGTACGGTGCTTGGGGTCAACCGTTGCGGTGAGCGTATCCAGCGCATCAAATGCGTTGGTCCAAGTGCGTGACAGCGGATCCTTAATCCAGACGGGGCGGTTGAACGTGTCAAAACCGGTGTCGGTACGTCCGGAGACGGCATCGAGGCGGGCGGTCGCGCAGCCGGCAATGTCGAACCATGTCTGTTCCTGCCAGTTGGGCGTGGAGCGTCGCGTGACGCGACCCATGGCGTCAAGATCGAGAGCCACACGGTTACCGCGAGCGTCCTTTGACGCCACTAAACGGTCGGCAATATCGTACTCGTTCGTTGTCTGGCCCCCATCGGCGAACCGGACACCTGCCAGATTGCCGCTCGCGGACCAAAGGAACGTGTTGGTGTGCAGCAACGGATCGATGATGGAAGACAGTCGGCCTACGGAATTGTACGCACGAGCGGTGCGGCCGGTTAAAGAGTCAAACGTATTGGTGGCGAACCCACGCCGGTCGTAGGCGAAGCGGGTGGCATGATTGAGCGCATCCACGGCGTTGGTAACGTTTCCGGCGTTGTCATACGCTAACTGGTTTGTGCCAGCGTCCGTGGACGAGACGGTTGTGGCGAACCCGCGGTTGTCGTACCCGAACGAGGTCGACGCAAGGGTCTGACCGGCCACGTCCAGAACCTTTACGGACGTGGGCAATCCGTGACTGTCATAGACATTGGTGGTAATCGTTTCGTCAGGCGTAACGCGCGACGTGAGGCGATGTGACGTATCGTAGGTCATGCGGGTTGCGCGCCCGAGCGCGTTGGTGACGGCGACCAGACGATGTTGGTTGTCATAGACGAAGACCGTGGCGCGGGCATTGGCGGTGTTCGCGGCCTGGGTCAGTCGCACAAGTCGATTGCTGGCATCGTATTGACTGATCGTGACGCGGCCGATCACGTCCACGTTCGAGACCATTTGCCCCTGGCCGTCATAGAAGAACAGGTTCGTCGTGTTGTCGCGATCCACACGCTGCGCCAGCCGGCCGTCGTCGCCGTAGGCGTAGACGATCCGGTTGGTGAACGGGTCGCGTTCCCAGGCTCGGATGCCGACGGCGAATCCGAATGGCCACCGGCTTCCGTTGGCGGCAATCTGATTGGTGACCTGACCTAGAGCGTTGTAGGCATTGAAAACGTTGGTGACTCCCGCCGGATCGGTCTCAGAGACAAACGCGGCGTTGGTATCGTACGTCATTGACCAGGGGTAGTTCGCCGCATCGGTAACTCCCGTGAGGCACCCAGAAGGACTGTAGCGGTAAGCCACGCTGCGGCCGGCGCTGTCGCTCACGGAAGCGACGCGATTGCCGGACCAATTGAGCGTGAACTTGCGCCCGAAGGAATTGGATACGGTCACGAGGCAAGTACCATTGCTGTAGGAAAGCGCCGTCGAGTTTCCGGAAGGATCGACGATGCGGGAAAGAGTACCGTTCGTGGCGAAAGTCCATGTGCGGCCCAGTCGCTCCTGGAGGGTGAATTGGCCGTTAGTGCCGCGAGAGAGATTAGCTGTAACGCCTGGTGACGATACATAGGTTCCATCTGGGGCGCGGGTGAAGGAGAGTGCCTCGTTCTCCGTCTTTACGGTCACGGCACCATCCACGTATTGGTCGGTCCACCACTTGACGACAAGACAGGCGGTAGCCAAGTTCTTTGCGCTTTCGCCGGCGGCGATCAGGTCGGCCACAACGGCGCTTGCAACCACCGATGGCGCGCAGGCCTCGGGCGAGCCGCGGCCGAGAAACGCATCGGGGTCTGCGTGGACGCTCGCCTTGGCGTCATACCCGTGTGTCCAGCCGCGACCGAGGGGCCCATCAGCCCATCGCGCACGGGAATCGTAATGGCGGGACCAGGCGAGCGGCATCGGGCCGGCCATAGCGAGGTCGGTTCGTGTGATGAGACTGGCGCCGTCCTGCATGTCGACAGGATCGGATGAACGCGGGGTGGAGATCGAGGAATCGGACAGAATACGGGACTCATACTCATTGTAGCCATCGATGGAGGGGATCGAGCCGTATTCGCTCGTGAACCCGCCGCTCAGGCCGCCACCAATGATCATGCCGGCGCTGTAGTAATCTCCGCCCGCAGGACCGTAGTCGATGTATCCGCACCCGCTCCAGTGGTTGAGGGTGACTTTGCCGTCTCTGGGCAACAGAATCTTGCGCCCGTTGTTCATGTCCGTAACAAATCCCGCCAGCGTCTGGGCGCTGTAGTTGGTGAGCGTAGCGCTGATCGTGGACCAGTTGTTTGACGTAACGAAATAGATGGGCAGGTTGGTGGCGTTGGCCAAGGCGATGACGCGGACCGTCGAGACGGCCGGCTTGTTCGTCCCATTCATCTGGTCGAGCACGCCATGCTCGAGGGCACTGGAGAAAAGCATGTAGCCGTCGAACTTCGAGGGATCGGCAATGGAGTACGAGAAGTTGTTCTTGAGATCAACGTAGGGGGATTCAGCCTGTCCGGCGATGCCTATATTGTAGAAAAAATGCTGCCCGGAGCTCTTGAGCCGGCTGTCGAGCGTGTTCATCAAGGCGGTCTGCGCCAGCCATTGCTGGCCCACGACCTCGAGTACTCGGGAACGCAGCGAAACGTCGCCCTCCGACACGCCGACAGCGCGCAGGCGCCCGAGTTCGTTCTCGGCGCGTTCGCGCATTCCGCCTCTGTGGTCGCCGCCGAACCCGATCGGAATGGTGTACACGTTGCCGTTGCTCCGGGTGAGACTGTACTGTGCCGGGAATACGCTGTAAGCATTGCTGACGGTAATGATGGCGGTGACGGCGGACTGAGAGGAACCGGCAGGTTCGTTCGTCACCACGGTATCGTCAAGGTGTAAAACCGCCTTGGGGTAGGTCTGAGCAGAGTTCGTATACGACATCCAGAGGTGGCGCGCACCGATCTCGTCCAGCCAGAACGTATTGGTAAGGCCGCCGTGCTTCAGCGTGACGCTCGTACGCAAAGCATTCTTGTAGGCGTCGGTCTGTGCGAGAAAGTCCACAACCACGCCGTTGGTCGCGCCATGGAAAGTGAGCGCATCGGCGGCCAGGTCCTGGGGAGCGATCATGTCGCCACCGATGAAATACGAAGCTGCGGCGTTGGTGCTGGAGGCCCGCCAGTTCGCGGTGAGATTTGTTGAAAGCCGACACAGTTCGGCTGCAAGATTGGTGGTGGCGAGGCCGGATACGAACCAATCGTTGGTGACGGTTCCCCCCGCCTTGGCCAGCAGGTTGGTGCGAGTATAACCCATGTCCGTCAACAGGCTGGCGCTGGTAGACGTGACGCGACGAGGCTTGAAGGATGGATCGAGAAAATAATCGTTACCTCCAAGCGTTAACCGCACCCAGAAGTGCGGCACCCGGACAGTGTAGCCCGCAGGGCCGCCTGAACCTCCACAACGGGAACCATCGAGAGAGGCACTGGCCAGTATTTTACCCACCAGATCACTCCAAATGGTGAAAACCGTGCCCGTAGCCGGAACGCCCAGCCAGGAGGCAGCATCGTAGCCCGAGGTCGTGCCGCCGAGGGGCATGGCAAATCCGCCCGTGAAGGGGTCGGTGGGCGGCGGGGCATACATCACGGTGGTTGTATTGGTGTAACCGCTGGCTCGCAGCAAGGCCAGCAGAAGGAACGCCTGGTCGCCATCGCTCCCTTCGCGATCAAGCAGAGTACGTTCCGGCCCACGTGAAATCCCCGGGTAAGGCGTGAAGACAATATGGTTTCGGACGAAAAGATAGCACTGCGCCCAATTGCAGTCGAGGCCGCGGGCTGTCTCCGAAATCAGTTCATTTGACATTGGTGCCTGGCCCAAGCCAAGGTTGATGAGCACCTGCCCAGATTCGGTCAGCGGCACGGCCAGCGCTTCAACCAGGTCTGACGGCGAATAGGCGGGATCCGGGTCACCCATGGCCGACACGCCCTCGTCCTCGACGGCCGCAACCACGTTGGTCTCAGACTGGTTACGCCAGCCGGACCAGTCACCCCCCTCCTGGGGGTCGGCGGCCCAAGTAAGGGAGCGAACAAGCGACATGACGAGTGACAATGCAACCGATGCGGATAAAATGCTGCGCTTCATGGCGTCCTCCTTTCGGCCGTCGAGGAAATGTTACCGGCCGGCGTTATCGTATATATCCCTGACCCGCCGCCCCCATCCGCGCCTCCATAAGCGCCGGTCAAGCGATCATCCGTATCGTAGTAGTAGCGAATTGAGGTTGTGGAGGCACCGCCGTTCGGGACGGTTGGATTCGTGCCGGCAAGCAGTTCCTCGTCATCATCCATGCCGTCATCATCGGTATCGCGTTTGGCAGGATCGGTCCCGTAAGTGAACACTTCGGCATAGTCGGACAGCCCGTCCCCATCCGTATCGCTATTGGTCGGATTCGCACCGTGCTTGTATTCCTCTGAGGTGCTGAGCCCATCATGATCCAGGTCAGCTCCAAGTTGATATATTGCCACCACATCATTTGAAGGCCATGCGCCCGGGCCGATTCGCACATCATCCAACGTACCGGCAAACAGGTTTGTGAGGATCCCTCCGGAAGCTGCCCCGAGCTTAAGCGAATTGGTGCCATTTTCAATGCCTCCAATTTCCAACCCGAAAATATAATTCGTTTGGGCGACAGGCACACCGTTGACATAAATTTGCTGGTTGCCACTGCTGTAAGTACTCACCACATGCACTGGCACGTTGGCTGTAAGCGCGCAGGAATATCGCAGTGTCTTAGCCCCCGATTTGCAAATCGTGAAAGCCAACGCCCCGTTCTCGCAACCAAGCCCGTAACCAGTTGTCCCACCTGGCACCCGCTTACTGACAAACGTCGCCGTACCATTGGTATAAAGGCGATCCGGTTTTACCCATAGCCCAATACTGATACCGTCAGACTTCAGACTGGCACTATCAGGCACCTCAATATAAGTGTTGGTTCCATCGAAATGGAGGTTGTTGCTAATGATACCTGTAACCCACGCATTGGTTGCAAAACCATAAAGGATTCCATTATTGGTATTGGCCGTGGAATCAAAGGCATTGGTGCCTGTGCCCTCATCGAGCTTCCACCATGCAGATAAACCACTCCCGCCGCCTCGTGTCGGATCCAGCCCATAGAGCACTTCCCACCAATCAGCAAGTCCGTCCCCATCTGCATCAGGATCGGCCAGCGTGATATCCTGGCCGGTGAGGTTGTCATCCAGAAATACCGGGTTACTGTTATGGCTGCCCCAAGCCTCCCAAGATGTCGGCAGATTATCATTGTTGCTATCCCGCCACGCCCGCATCCAGTAATAGGTATTGGGAGGCAAATGGGTGATGGTATATGTCATGGAATTTGTGAGCGTATCGGCATAAACCCAGGCCCAGTCCGTTCCATTGGTGCAAGCTACAACATGGATTATCCCGGCCTGGGGGCCGGTGTAGGTGATCGTGCCGCTTAGATTCCATGGATGACTCGAAATATCCGTCGGGATTGTGTCGGCATCGTACTCTTCCTTATTCGTGTATTCATCACTATCAGGATCGCCCACCGCCGTGTTGGTTCCGGTCCCGAAATATGCGATTTCCCACCAGTCGGGCAGGTTATCACCATCAGCGTCAGGATCTGCCAGCAAGAACCCTTTTCCTGTCACACGGTTTGTGATGACCGTTAGAACATTGGTAAACACTCCCCGCGCCTCCGTAGCATTGGTCTGGCCGTTTCCGATACTATCCACCCAGGCCTTGAGCCAGTAGTTCGTCTGCTCCAGATCGGGAATGAAATACGTCAGTGGGAACCCACTGATGGCAGAGGTGTAACTATGGCCGGTTGACCAGCTATTGGAGTCTGTTACCGCGATTACCCAAACGGTGCCCGTCTGACGGCCTGAGTAGATTAACGTTCCTGAAACATTCGGGGGATCGTTCGGATCAAGAGGATTATGGCCATGTGCAACCTCCCAGCCGTCGCTCATCCCATCCCCGTCAGTATCCCACAGCGTCGGATCAGTCCCCAGAGAAAGTTCACCCAGCACCATTGTGCTTCCATTTGTCGTCACACCGCTAGGATAAGCGTTTGTTGAAACTACCCCGCTATAACCATCCACCAGCCCATCCCCATCGGAATCTAAAGCGTCGGGATTAGTGCGGTAGATGATGGCTTCGCGCCCGCCAGGAATCCCATCTCCGTCCGTATCCTCCGAATTACCCACCGAATAGAAACGCAGGCTAATACCGGCCCCATTCGTCGAGCCAGTATCGACCCACTGCAATGAATTAGTGCCAGCCGTCACAAGATTGGTATCAGCGACCCACCATTGCCTTGGCATCAGGTTGGAACTAATCATCATTTCAAACCGGTTCGTCAGTGTATCCGGGTAATCCACCTGCAGAAGCATTCCTGAACTTACCATCCCAATTTGAGCTACCACGATATTGGTATCGGAACCGGCCATCCGCATCATCGCCATCCCACCCGACAATGACCTGCTTGCGGAATCAGCCAGCAGAACATCCATTAATGAGGCAATACGACCCTCGGCATAGACTTCCACGTAATCATCAGGAATCAGCGTGACTTCCATCTCCACATGCGAAGGATCCAGGCCCTCTTCATCCGTTGCCCGTTGTTCCGCGGGAAATGACGCCGCATAAATCTGTGGTCGTTTTTGACGTGCCAGCCAGCGCGGATCATAATCAGAACTGGGTTTGAAAACATAGAAAACCTTGCCATCCGCATTCAATACCTCAATCTCGCGTGTCGCCCTCATCTCCCGGAGTTTCAGGTGATAGACCGGACTCCCGTGCTCAACCTCAAACACAAGCCCGCTAAGGAATGATTCGGGGAAAATCTTGGGGTCAAAGGAAAACAGCCCTACCGAAAAAGAAACCGGTATTTTCATGCCCGGAACGAACAGGAAAATATTGCGCAATTGCAGATCGCGCAAGCGCTCGACCAAGGACGCGGGACTGTCGGCAACATTTCCCCTGAGTTCAGCCACCAGTTTAGCCTGACGGTCATCAATGATTTTCACACTGAGGGTAGTCAAAGCCCAGGCGGCTGCTGAAAGGAGACACAGTGATGTCAAAGCATAGAGAAACAGTGAACCAAGGCGTCGTTGCGGGTAAAGGCGGGAGCGTTTGTTTTCCATAATAACTTCATCTCTCTCCCCCCTTCACAAATCTATGAATTAATGGACTATCCTATTCTATGAGGCAAGGAAAAAGAGCGAGAATCTAAAAAACTCGAAATATTTACGTCCACCAGCAATTAAACACGATCAAGTGTCTTGTTTCATCTGGAATGTCTGACGACAGCGCGGATAAGAAGGGCAGCCCCAAAATTCGTTCCCCGGAGTGCGACCTTTACCGGCCTGACGCCGAACCATTTTACGATCGCATTGAGGGCAGGTCGGCGTTGTGTAATCCCCTGCTGTCACCCTTGAAAAGAGATCGGACTGAATTTCCGGCGTCAACGATTCAAGCCGTTTTCGCAGATCACGGCCGTCAATCAGTGTCATGGGTTTGCCTGACGCAAACGACTGGGCTTCGCTCGTATAGTCGCCGGAGGTGACAAAAAAGCCTTCGGGGACACCGTCAGCTGCCATAACGCCGAACAATTCGCGAACCGGTTTGACGCCCACGGAGTAGGTATTCCAAGCCTTGCATTGAACTACTGCGGCGGCTTTGTCCTGATCTGGGCGGAAGAGATGGACATCCACTCCACCGTCTGCACCTGTCCTATGCGGGCGGGTTCTCCACCCGGTTTGAGCGAAATATCCCTCCACGAGTTGCTCAAACCTTTTCCACTCTAATTCTTTCAGCAGATCGGAGGAAAAATGACCAGAGCGTTTTGAGGAATAAAAACTCGTCATGTCGGGGAATTTTATGACGGGTTTGGGAATGAGGAACGAATGCCGGCAACCTTCGCAGGTCACCGGTTGCCCAATCATCGATTCGGGGGCTACCAATACGGCCTTACACTGAGGGCATGCGACATCAATATCAGCAACCGCCGCCCTCCGGTTCACCGGTACAGCCGTGACCTCCGCCACTGGGCGCACCGGCATGTAGTCCATAGTTCGCCGCCCAACCGATGGGGGCCGCTTCATTAAGGAACGGATTGCGGAGATGGCGGCTGAAAAAAGGCAGGCAACGGCGAGCCATTTACCTAGATCTGGACACAGACCCGCTATTAAAGCCCCAAAAGGGCTGCCGGCCAATGTAGCGGGCAACATAATAGCAACCATGACATAGAAGAGAACTGCCCCAATGACCCCCATCCACCATGGGGCATCCATCAACATTTCAAATATTGACTCGTTCTTCCTACGGCGTGCCATTTTTCACTCCAAAGCAGGGCGCTGTTAACACCTCAGTCCTTGCTCGCAGCTGCTTTCGCGATTTCAATGATTGAAGTGGATGACTCTTCTGCGCTGGGGTCAACAAGCCCAGTCGACTGAAGTGCAAAAATGGATCGAGTCGCCTCAAGGAGAACCGCATTCTTCGTTTGGTTGTCAGTTGCAGCCGCAGAGAATGCTTGGAAAGTTTGCAGGGCCAGTGCTCGATGCCGATTCGTCACCGCTTGGTGTCTGAGCGCCTTATACATTCGGCCACACCAGATCGTAGCAGTGGCCAACACTGATAGCGCGATCACTTTACTGGCGATTTTTTGTATGATCTGTCCGTTATCAAGTTTATCCTGTGTCCAGAACCACGATAATACTGCTGCAATAAGCGTGGCAATGCCACAGACAATGCCCCATTTTAACCATGGGAGCGCACGCTGTTCCAACTTATCAGATTCATTATTAAAGTCTTGAGTAAAAACTGCGGCACCAGCCGCAGCCGATGCCTCGCGGGCCTTGATAGTTATGTCATCAATCTCTTTGGCCTTACCCTTAGCATATGCCTTAGCATTTTCGAGAATGCCCCCTCCTTGTTCAACTGCGGCAGACAGACGAGATATGTTCTCCGCAATGTCACCCTTTTTGTATGCGAGAAAGGGAATCCACGGTGCCGCAGCCTCAAAAAAAGGATCAGATGCTTCGTGTACGTGTCGCGTGATTTCATCACGGGCACTAGACGCGCTATTTTGCTCAATGGAAAACTGATCGAGGCGCTGAAGAATACTAGGAAACTTGTCTATACTTCCCCTGATGCGATCACAGGCTGAATCAGTGAGGTAATCCAACGGAAGGTCCTTAAGCATATCCAGCGTAGTCATCACGCGCGCTATATCTGGTTCGGCGTTACGAAAGGACATCGTGCCCCATTCGGGCCGAGAGATAAGACTTTTGTTCTTGAAATTGAGAACCGCGGAAATCGAATTGGTGAGTTGAGTCACCTTGTTCTGGTCAGCCATCTGTCTCTCCTTCTGATTATACGTTTATCCTGTCGCCTGCGTTGATATGTTGTTCCGGAAATTAAGGGGTACCCACCTGCATTTTCTCCCGCCAGTCATTTTCCAACAACAACTCAAATTTCATTTGCTGTTGTTGCAAGCCGAGTTTCAATTCACCGACCGACAGCGCAGATTTTGAATGTGCCGTTAGAAGTTCAAACAATTTGGCTTTGTAGGCGGTATCTTCGTTCCCCTTCAAATGGAGCCCCTTGGTTTCGAGTACGGTAAACTGAACCTTACCGTCGCCCGCGTCATGTAAACAGGCGAGAAAATCAGGATACACCTTACTGCGTTGCCACCCCTGTAAGTGCCAATCCGGCGACTGGGCTGCGATGCGATGCCACCAACGGACGGCTTTGCTGCCATCGAGATACCAGGCCATCTCCTTTTCAAGCCCATTCACCTGCTTCTGATAAACGGTTTTGAAAATGCTTTTCTTTAAAGGTTCGCCAGTCTTCCGGTGCAATGGCCTATCTTCATCGGTCACATCTAATGTCAACGTCTCGGCCAATTCCCAATTCAATTTTGGATCGTTGGAGGATTCGAGCCGGAAACACAATTCATTGTCTTCCAGCATCCGTCGAAATTCGATTTCCGTCGCTTTATGAACTTGCTCCTTCAGGTTGTCCCGCATCGTCTTCACCAGAAACAGCCGGTTTGCGATGATCCGCTCTTCCTTGATCTTTCGTTTGCGCAGTTCGGCCAATGTTTCCTGCAAAATACGCGCGCCCTGCCAGGGATTGGGAATGACATCGAGCAGCAAGCGAACGAGCGCGGGAACATCCAGCTCCGACTCAACGGTTTCCTCGGTTATCTGCGTTTTGAGTAACTCATCATCAACGTTCCCGAGATTTTCGACATCCACACGGGTTAATGTGCGTTGAATCGTTTCTTTGTCGTCCGGCGTGTAAGTGCTGGAGTTGGCGTAACTGAATCTTGACCAGTCCAACCGACTCAACAAATCCCTATCGTAATCGAATTGCCGCCAGTCGCCAGTGGCGTAATGCCGGGACAACACGCGCGGCAAAAACACTTTCAGGCCAGCAAATTCTTCACGCCGACGAATCGTCTCCCGCCGGGAAGCGGCTGCAGCGCCAGCACCGGTTGCTCGGACTTGACTGGCGAGATCCCCCATTCCCTCCTCTTCCAATCCACGCCGCACGCTTTCCACGGCGGCCTGAACTTCCTGATCAAAAGTAAAAACGTAACATTCATTGAGTGACGGCACGCCAGTCAATTTGGCGCCCGGCTGACGGAGCACCCGCCCAATCATTTGCGTCAATGCCGTGGCCGCCGTCGTCTTTGACAGCACAGCGAGAATATAGGCGAACGGGCAATCCCACCCTTCGCGAAGGGCGTCCTTGGTGATGATGTAGCGCACTTTGGAAAACTCTGACAGCAGGTCTTCCTTCCCGAGTTCATCCATCTCCGCTGACTTCACTTTGATTTCGTCAGGTTGAGCACCCAGTTTTTCAACAAGGTATTCCCGCACGTCTTCGGAATGGATGGTAGCCTTGTCGCGTTGTTCTTTGCCGGTCCGCTCAACGCGAATCAAGAGGATGGGCCGGATATAGCGATTTTCGTTGTTATGGACCTTTAGTGCGTCCTTCTGCAGATCCTCCAGTTTGTCCTGGGCTACGGAGAGTGTGTGTTTCCAGTCTGCCCGGTTCTGGTTATCCAGATTGATCGGCAACTTGATCATCTGCTCGTCTTTTAACGCCGTGCCCGAAACGTTCACCAGCACGTTGCTGACGTATTCCTTGCCACTATTGGGTGTAGCGGACAGTTCCAGCAGGAACCGGGGGTTATAGCCGGCAATAGTCTCGAATGCCGTGTTTGAATACGCCTTGTGCCCTTCATCAATCAGCACCAGCGGGCGAACAAGCCGCAGGACATTGCCGAGACTTTGTTTCACGGTCAGTCCGCCAATACGAAAACCTTCTTCGGTTAAATCAGTCGCGTCGAGATTCGGCACTTGGCGGAATAGTTCCTTGTTCGCGATGGCATCATCCACATCAGGGAAAAAACTCGGAAACTTCCCGCTCTCCTGGAACATCTTGCGAGATTCTTTGCTCTCCTTCTTCACGGCACCCGCCTGTAGCATCATCAGCATCACGCAGAGTTGCTCCTCAACATCTTGCTTTGTAAAGCTGTCGCTTTTCTCCAACAGTTTCACACGGCCACCGGAGGCACGTTCCAGCATCTGGCGATAAGGATGCTCCCTGTTCGCGAAAGCCTTCCACGTCTGCGAGTAAATGGCATCTGACGGCACAATCCAAAGTATAAAACCGGTCTGCTTCTTGAAATACTCAGTATTGATCCGTTCCACCGCGACCGTGCCGAGCAAAGTTTTCCCGCCGCCGGTCGGAACTTTCAGGCAGATATTGGGCACGGGCCGATCTAACCCGTCTTTCCGGGCGACATATTGCGGCGCGCTTGTGACACCAGCCTTATCCTTTGTTAGCGGCAGGGCTTTTTGAGTGTGGAGAAAATCCCAGGTCTGACGACAATAGTCCGCAAGTTTGGCCTCCCGGCCTTTGCCTCGCTGGAATTCCAGGATCTCCTCCGCCTCTTCACGGCGTGACAGAAGTACTTGAAGATACCGGCTTAGGTCTTCCAAAACGGTTGTCTGGTAATCTTTTAATTGCATAGCCGGTCAATCGCCCAGGATACGGTGAATAGCATACGGCAACTGACAGAAGTCCAAACCTTGCCGGGACAGTTCACGCTGACTCATAAACTTGGCAGCGGCAAACACCAACAGTTTCTTTTTGTCCTTATTCGCGGCAACCAGTTCATCCACCAGTTTTTCCGTGAGGGCAGCGTCATTGCTCTGAAGCCAGTTCTTGTCCGGTTGGTAATGAAGATGGACACGATAAACGTCTGTTTCACCAATAAATCCGAGCATGTTGGCCTTTTGCTTTGGCACGTCACTCAAAGTGCGTCCGGTGGCGGTGAAGAAAACGTATTTGGCCAAGGATTCGAACGCAGGTAAACCGCCGGACAGTAATTTATCGAGCGTCATTTCCGGACCAAGTGTAGCGTAAGTGAAACTGCCCCCGAGACCCTCCACCTTTTCGGTGATCTTTTTCTCGCCGGTTACAACCAACGCGCCGTTTTCGACGGTCTTGGCGATCCGGTCGAAACGCTTTCCGTCCAAAAGTTCAAAGCTATCGGCCTTTTCCAGCAGTTTGCCGGAATTCTTCAATGAAGTGAAGTTGAGGGGCTCCCGCCACAATTCCTCGCGTTGCGTCCCATTGAACTTGTAGCCTTGAATGACACGCCGAACGCGTTCAGCCGTGAGTTTGTCCGCATAATTCTCCGTTTCGACGAGAATGAATTTGCGGTTTCCACCGTCTTTTTTATTCAACGCCAAAACGGCTTGCGCTGTCGTACCGCTGCCTGCGAAGGAGTCGAGCACAAGGGAGTTCTCATCAGTAGCGATTTCAAGGATGCGCTGAAGAAGGCGGACCGGTTTTGGGGTAATGGACTGAAGCACTTCCGGCAAGTCTGACAAAATGTCACGCAGTTCCTTTTTTGCCTCATCTGTGTGGCCAGCAAACTCATGTGGCCACCAAGTGCTGGGCACCGTCCCACCGCCACCTTTCAACAAGTGCTTGTAACGTTTATAACTGGGAACCTTGCCTTTCCCATCCTTGCCCCACCAGACAAAGCCATTCTCGACATTAAACGCATGGCGTTCTTTTGAATAACGCCACACCGCTGTTTTTTTTGGCCATATTTCTTCACCGGTTAGCGGATGGGTAATGGGATAGTAAAGATTCGGGCGCTCTGCGGCCGTTTTATTACAAGTATAGTCCCCGGAACGAAACACACCCCTTTCGTCCTCAAGCCGATAGTTGGCGTCATTGCCTTCAGTTCGCTCCATCAAGTTACGCGAAAACTGCGCGCTCTTTCGATAGACCAGAATATGATCGAACATAGGAGAGAAACCGAGCGCGTCGTTGGCAGTGGCATATTTTTTCTGCCAAGCTATCTGGGCGTAAAATGACTCTTCCCGCACAAAGATTTCGTCCATCATGGAGCGCATCTGATGCTGCTCGTTATCATCAAGAGTGATGAATATGACCCCGTCATCCGCCAATAAATCCCGTAAAAGACAGACCCTCGGCCACATCATGCAGAGCCATTTATCATGGCGCTCCAGGTCTTCCTTCTCTACTGGATTTGCCGATTTCTTTAGCCATTCACGCATAAGCGGGCTACGAACATTGTCATTGTAACACCAGCCCTCGTTGCCGGTATTATAGGGTGGATCGATGAAAATGCAGTCCACCTTCCCCGCATAGACAGGCATGAGGGCCTTCAAAGCATGCAGGTTATCGCCGTGGATGATGAGATTGTCATCCAGCGATGGCTTATCCCCTTTAAGAGGAAGCGATTTCTTTGCATCAACTATCAGTTCCCGGAAAGGCACCGAAAGATGATGCGCGTAAACGAATGATTTTCCTTTGAAATCAAGAGTCGGCATAAAATCAGGTCTCCGTCGTTTCCAGGGGTTCAGGAACATAGACGCGTTTCAAGGGAAGCAGACCCTTATATTTTGAATCGAATTGGTCGTAATGATTTAAAACCAGATCAATCAGTTCGTCGCCATCAATAAGGCGTAGATTGCTCTTGTTTCGAGCAAAACTCACCGCCTGATTCGTGAAAGTACCCAGCGTAACAACCATACCGAATTCCTTCTGCTCAACCTTACCGTAGAGTTGAGAAACGATCGGATCGCCGATGCTGCCTTCCGAACTCTTGACCTGAACTTTAATGATCGGTGGTTCAAACCCAAGTTCATCCTTGTGGGCAATAATGTCAATGCCGCCATCCGGACCTTCGGGCGAAACCCGGCTTCGATACCCCATCGCCCCCAGAAGATGCGCAACGAAATCCGCCAGAGCGTGCCCCTTCAACTCCTGGGCCAGTGTTTTTAAGATAAAGTCGCG
>Ga0194053_10001114_pt1 | contig 17798 bp, 17 predicted proteins | sample SepL228m_MetaG_FD_161684 | JGI IMG/M metagenome (GOLD analysis project Ga0194053, IMG submission 161684) | Anoxic zone freshwater microbial communities from boreal shield lake in IISD Experimental Lakes Area, Ontario, Canada - Sep2016-L227-8m | ecosystem: Environmental > Aquatic > Freshwater >... | reverse complement strand
TGTGTAGCTCGGCACAATGACTTCGTCCCCGGGCCCGATGCCGAGGGAGTTCAGGGCGACGTGCAGGGCGGCCGTGCCGGTGGCAACGCTGATGGCGTATTTGCTGCCCTGCCACTCGGCGAATTGCTTCTCGAATTCCATGCCCCGCTTGCCGGTCCAGTAGTTTACCTTGCCGGAGCGCAGGACCGACTCGACCGCCTTGATGGCGTTTTCGTCGAATTGGGGCCAGCCCTGCAGCTTGTTGGTGACGGCCTTTGGGCCGCCGTTAATCGCCAGTTCTATGCTCATGATGCTTATTCTTCAGTTTCTGTCAGTGAATCAAACAATCCAAAACGGGATTGGGGCGTTGGGAAACTCAGCGCGTGCGGGATATCGGACCGTGCGGTGGTCAAATCGTCAAGCGCGAAATACGGGGCATGGCGGAACAGGGCGCAGCTCGTGTTATCGGAGCGCGGACATTCTTGTCCGCGCGGGGCTTCGCCAAACGTTCGGCGCACGAACAGTATCCAAATCCGCTGTAACCCGATCGAAGGCCCATGCGTCTACAGTCCTGAGTCTGGCACGGGAAGTATTGGTTTGTGCGCGCGGCAGTTGTTGCTGCCGTCTGGCGCCGCCTCATTCAGGGCGTGCGCCCCATGGGCTCGAATTCGCGTTCAGCCTTGATCTGCCCGGCCTCGATGAAAAGCCGGTATTTGACGCCGGGTTCCAGTGGATCGGGGATGGCGCCTTTAACGCTGGGTCGCATGCCCCGGACGGGCACGCCATAGATCAGCTCCTTGGTCGGCACAGAATTGGAGTCGGAAGTCAGGTGCCAGATCGGCTGCGGGTATTTGTTGGTTTCAATCTCGTGGACGGCGATGACTTTGATCGAGGTGAGCTTGAGATTTCGGTTCCACCAGAAGAAAACCGGATTAACCGCCTGCTGGGGGTCCGGGCGTTTGTTGCGGCGCGACAAGAACTGGCGCGCCGGGCGTGAGCGGTGATGTATTTGAATATTCTCCGTGGCGAACCAGTCTTGGTTTAAGTATAGCGAGATGCAGCCGAGCAACACGGCAAGCGCGACTAGCATCCATTGTTTGCGCGTCATAGGGTGAAGAGCTTGACGCCGCGTAGGCGAGAATATTCGAGAGAATAGATAAGAACTGTTATGAATCGTATAGGTTATCGTGGCTTTGGCTGGGTTTGCAGGCGCGCGCCAGCGCGTGTGCCGACAAGCGCCGGGCCTGTTTGTGCGTTCACGCTGATCGAACTGCTCGTGGTTATTGCCATCATCGCGATCCTGGCAAGCCTGCTCCTGCCGGCCTTGGCGCGTGCCAAAGAGGCGGCAAACCGCATCAAGTGCGTGAACAACCTCAAGCAATTGGAACTGGCGGTTAAGACCTACGCCGACGATTTTGATGGCCGGTATCCACCTCGCACCAATGCCTGGCGCTGGCCCACACAGTTGCTGGAATACTATATCAGCACGAACCTGCTCATTTGCCCCACCGATGCGATGCGCGGCGCTCCCCAGTCCGACACCAGTTCGCCCACCCCGGCCGACCGCGCCAACCGCAGCTACATGATCAATGGATGGAATGACTACTTCAGCGACGCGCTCACCGAGTCGCGCTCGATGAAAGAGACTGCGGTTATCTATCCCACGGATACCATCATGTTCGGCGAGAAGAAAGGCCAGCCAAACGCCTCGCCGCAGTATTTCATGGACTTGAACGAGGGGTTTGGCAATGACGCCGACCAGATTGAGCATGGCTGCCACTCGGTGGTCCGCAAGACACCGAATTCCGGCGGATCCAATTTCGCGTTTGTGGATGGCAGCGCCCGCTTCATGCGCTACGGCAGCACCGTCAATCCCTTGAACCTTTGGGCGGTGAACGATACCAACCGGGCCTACTTTGCCTGGAAGCCCTAAGTCCAGCAGCACCGGACCGGAACGTTCCAGTAGTCCTGGATTGGCCTGCCTGGCGACCGCCGTTCGGCGTTCGCCAGCGCAAAGCCCGGATCCCTGGCCCGAGCCCGATTTCCCCTCCCGATTCCCCAAAATTACCCATTGAAGTTTTCAAGGCAGGGATGCTAAAGTGATGCTGTCGGCGTCGCAAAAAGCGACCAGAGGCAGCACTCAGCCGCGAATGCCAGCCTCCATTAAATCGTGCCGCTGAAGGGATCGGGGATAAATCCCATGATGCCCTGATGAATATTGAATCAGGACCGAATTGCTATGAGTAAGGCCTTTACAAGTTACCTGCACTTCGTATGTGCGGGGCTGGTAAAACTGCGGCAAACGGGCGCAATCGTCCCCTCGCAGCGCTTCTTGGTTTCAAGGATGATCGCCCCGGTTCCGGAGGACTACTCGGGAGAGATCATAGAATTGGGCGCGGGGAATGGGGCGCTCACCTTGCGATTGGCGCAGAGGTGCCGGAAAGCGCGTGTCCTGGCCTGCGAGATTAACCCGGTCCTGGCCCAGAGCACCCGTCATAACCTGAGCGCAGCCGGCCTCAGTTCCAGGGCCGAGGTGGTTTCAGATTCGGCCGAACACATCCTCTCTGAAAGGGCCAGGAGAGGGTTGGACAAGGCGGATTACATCGTGTCCGGCATTCCCCTCGGAAACCTTGGGCGGGAGCGGACCCTTGCGCTAATAGACCAGGTCGTCCGATCGCTCCGGGTGGGCGGCATGTATATCCAGTTCCAGTATTCGCTGGTGGACCGCAAGAAGATCCGGCAACGGTTTTCCAGTTTGCACACGGTGCCCGTGTTTCTCAACTTCCCCCCGGCCGTCGTCTATTACGCAAGAAGGTGATTCGCGGCTCGAAGCGGCGCATTTCTCTTTTCCGGCCAAACCCCGCAAGCCGGCATTTGCTCCGATCATTGAGGGGATTCGCTTCCGGGATGCTTGTCAGCAGTTGACAAAAAGGCGCACCAAACAGGGTGCGCCCGGATACACACGGTCAGCCGGAATTTAGCAGCCTTCCGGAATTTGGCAAACGTTTTGGGCGAGATCTTTTGGGCTGAATTCCGCTATTTTCTCTTTGTCCTGCACGCCTCTTTATGGCTATAATATCACCATGCTAAAGGCAGGTATCATTGGGCTTCCAAATGTCGGGAAGTCCACGCTCTTCAACGCAGTCACCCGCTCACACAAGGCTCCGGCGGAAAACTATCCGTTCTGCACCATCGAGCCCAATCTCGGGGTTGTCAGCGTTCCGGACCCGCGATTGGCGGAGCTCGCCAGGGTGGTCAAAGTTGGCGCGCAGATTCCGACCGCTTTCGAGTTTGTGGATATCGCCGGGCTGGTGAAGGGGGCCTCGAAAGGGGAGGGGTTGGGGAATAAGTTCCTGAGCCACATCCGCGAGGTGGACGCCCTCATCCAGGTAGTGCGCTGTTTCGAGGATCCGGACATCGTTCATGTGGCTGGGGAGACGGATCCGGTGCGGGACATCGGAATTGTGGCCACCGAGCTGGTGCTGGCCGACCTTGAGACTGTCAAGAAGCGGTTGGAGAAGATCTCGCGGGATGTCAAACGGAGTGACAAGCATGCCCTGCTGGAGGCGCATCTGCTCGACAAGATCGGGGCGCACCTGAACGAGGGCAAGCCTGCCAACACGCTCGTCATCCCCCTGTCCCCGGAGGAAAAGTTGATGATCCGGGGGTTCTTCCTGCTCACCGACAAGCCTATTATTTTCGTCGCCAACGTGAAAGAGGGTGACCTGGCGGCCGCAGAAACTCATCCGCAGTTTGTCAAAGTGCGCGAGTACGCCCTGGCGCATCATGCCTGCGAGACGGTGGTTGTGAGCGCGCAACTGGAGAGCGATGTGGGGGACCTCTCGCCGGAGGAGTCGCAGGGATACCTGAAAGAGTTGGGTGTTGGTGAATCGGGGACGGTTACATTGATCCGCAGCACCTACCACCTGCTCGGTCTGAGGACATTCTTCACCTTTAACGATAAGGAAGTCCGTGCCTGGACCATTCGCGCAGGTGAGACGGCGGTGAAGGCCGCGGGGACGATCCATACCGACTTTGAGCGCGGGTTTATCAAGGCTGAGACGGTGAATTGGGAAGTGCTGGTCAAAGAGGGGTCGGTAGGCCACGCACGAGAGAGCGGGCACTACCGGATCGAAGGGCGGGACTACGTGGTTCGGGATGGGGATGTGCTGCTGTTCAGGTTCAACGTGTGAAGGTGAGGGAAGGAATTCCCTGATTTGGGGCTTCATTTCCGGCGGGGAGCTGCTAAGGTGTGCCTCATGCGTATCGCCGTCTATCCGGGAAGCTTTGATCCCATCACCAACGGGCATCTGGACGTTCTTCAACGGGCGGCGAAGCTCTTTGACCGGGTGATTGTTGCTGTGGCGGTGAGCGAGAGCAAGCATCCGCTGTTCAACCTGGAGGAGCGCGTGCAGATGGTTGCGCGCGCTGTCCAGCACCTGCCGAATGTCGAGGCGGATTCCTTCCAGGGGTTGCTGGTCGAATACGTGGATCGGCGCTCGGCGCAGGCGGTCGTCCGCGGTTTGCGGGCGGTGTCGGACTTTGAGTTTGAATTTCAGCTCGCCCTGATGAACCGTAAGATGAATGAGCGGGTGGAGACGATTTTTATGATGCCGAAGGACACCTACACCTTCCTGAGTTCGCGCATTGTGAAGGAGATGTCGCAGCTGGGAGGTGACGTCAGCGCGTTTGTGCCGGCGCACGTGCGGGCGGCCCTGTCGGGCAAATTCAACCATCCGCCGGCTTAGCCGGGACTCTTATGCCTTTGCTTGTGAACCTGCGGCATTTGGAGGCTGGCAATGTCCGCCTGCAAGGCGAATTACCGGCGGATGAGCTGGACATTGACGCGCGCGATGATGTCGTTCGGGCTAACCAGCCCCTGCACTACGACCTCGATGTGCAGGAGCTTGAGGATGCGCTGCTGCTGCAGGGACACCTGCGCCTGGTCCTGGATTGCCTGTGTGTGCGCTGTCTTAAGCCCTTGAAGTATTCCCTCGACCTGAAGCCGTGGGCATGCCATATTCCGCTGGAGGGCGAGGATCAGGCCCCCGTGGTCAACGATTGCGTGGACTTGACGCCTTTTGTGCGGGAAGATATTCTGCTCGAGTTTCCGCGGCATCCGTTGTGTAATCCGGAGTGCCGCGGTTTGCCCGGAGTGTCCGCGGGCAAGGCAAAGCAAACCGGCCGCATTGACAGAACCGAAGCCGGCTCGCCGGCGTGGTCTGAGTTAAACAAACTAAAATTATAACGCAGTTGATTTATGGGTGTACCGAAGCGAAAGCCATCGAGAAGTCGTCAACGCATGCGCCGCGCGTATAACAGCACGCTGACGCTGCCACAACTCAGCACCTGCCCCCAGTGCGCGGCTCCCTACGTGCCGCACCGTGTCTGTCCGGCCTGCGGTTTCTACAAAGGCCGCCAGGTTCTTACGGTTACGGTCGGCACCTGACCGTTGGTGGCGCGCCCCTGAGGATTGTCGGGGTCGGTTCCATTATGCGAATCGCAGTGGATGTCATGGGTGGCGACCACGGCTGCGGGGTTGTCATCGAAGGCGCCAAGCGGGCTCTTGAGGCTGACCGTAGGATCACTGCGCTCTACCTGGTCGGCAACCGGGCCGAAATCCATGCCGCTCTCCCCGAGGGAGGGTTCCGGGATCACCGGGTGCGGGTTGTCCACGCCAGCGAGGTCCTCACCATGGAGGACAAGCCGGCAACGGCCCTTCGGAAGAAGAAGGATTGTTCGATTGCGCGCGCGGTTGAGCTGGTTCATAACGGCAAAGCCGATGCGGTGATTTCCCTCGGCAACACGGGCGGGATTTTTGCCGCAGCCACATTCAAGCTCGGCCGCATTCCCGGCGTGGATCGCGGCGGGATTGCATCCGTTATTCCCACCCCGGACCAGGGATTCGTCCTGCTGGATTCGGGGGCGAACATTGAATGCAAGCCCCTGCACCTGGCGCACTACGCGATCATGGGCAGCGTTTACGCGCGCGAGGTTCTGGGCTACCCCAACCCGCGGGTCGGCATTTTGAGCATCGGCACCGAGGAGGGGAAAGGCAACGAGCTGACCATCGAGGCATTCAAGCTCTGCAAGCATCTGGACCTCAATTTCATCGGCAACGTCGAGGGCCACGACTTGTTCCAGAACCACGTGGATGTGGTCATTTGCGACGGGTTTGTTGGAAACGTGGTGCTTAAGACGTGCGAGAGCCTGGCAACGGCGCTCTTTTCGATGCTCCGGCGGGAGCTGACCGCCAACCCACGTCGCAAGCTTGGAGCGTTGCTGGCCCAGAACGCCTTCCGCGCCATGAAGCGCCGCGTGGATCCCGAAGGGGCGGGAGGGGCGACATTCCTTGGCTTTAACGGCACCGTGATGAAGGCGCACGGTTCCGCCCGCGAGCGCACCATTGCCAACGCCATCCGTTTTACCACAGAAAGCATCCAACACCACGTCAACCAGGTCATCGCCGATGAAATCGCGCGGGCCAACGAGCGTTTGCTCGCTGCCGAAAAACTGGTTTCGACGCCTGCCCCCTCATGAGCCCCACCTCCAGCAAGAAATTCAAGAACCCCAGAGCGAAGTACAACTTCCAGGGCAGGAGCTGCTCCATCAGCGGGGTGGGATCCTATGTTCCGGAAAGGATCCTCACCAACGCGGACCTCGAGAAGCTGGTTGACACCACCGATGAGTGGATCACCAGCCGCACGGGCATCAAGGAGCGCCGCCAGGCGGCGAAGGACGAATTCACCTCCGACATGGGGGCGCGCGCGGCGTTGAGCGCGATGCAGAAAGCCGGCGTGACCGCCGAGCAGATTGACCTGATTATCCTGGCGACCATTACGCCGGACATGCCGTTTCCATCCACCGCATGCCTTATCCAGCGGAAGATCGGCGCGCACCGCGCCGCCGGGTTTGACCTGGAAGCCGCCTGCTCGGGCTTCATTTATGGCCTGGAAATCGGCCAGCAGTTCATTATGTCGCGCACTTATGACACCGTGCTGGTCATTGGTGCCGAGAAGCTTTCCTCGATCGTGGATTGGAAGGACCGCAACACCTGCGTCCTTTTCGGCGATGGGGCCGGGGCGGCCGTGCTTCAGCACCGGCCCAATGCGCATGGCCTGCTCACCGCTGTCATGGGGGCTGACGGCCGCAAGGCCGACCTGCTGTTCATGGCTGGCGGCGGCAGCCGCTGCCCGGCGACCACTGAATCCGTCGCCGCGCGCCAGCATTACCTGCGCATGGAAGGCAAGGAGACCTTCAAGAACGCCGTCCAGGCCATGCAAATCGCGGCGGAGGAGGCCTTGCGCCGGTGCGAGCTGGACATCAGCCGCATCAAGTGCATCATCCCGCACCAGGCCAACCAGCGGATCGTGGATGCCGTGGGGGATCGCCTGGGCGCGAAGCCCGAGCAGCTGTTCGTCAACCTCCACAAGTACGGCAACACCTCCGCGGCTTCCGTTGCCATAGCTTTGGACGAAGCCGTTGCGTCCGGGCGCGTGCAGCGGGGGGACTTGATTCTGATGGTTGTCTTCGGGGCTGGTCTGACGTGGGGCGCCGCCGTGATCGAATGGTGAGCCTCCGCAAGCCCCGGCTGAAGATTCTTCGTCATTCGACAATGATGATTTGACGGCATTCGGTCGTGTGTTATTTTAGGCATGTTATATGAGCGCGAGAAGCATTGAAAATACCGGCCCGTTGCAGCAGGTCACCGTCGAGGCGCGCCAAACCCGGCTGAACCTCTCCCCCGGCTCGGTCATCATCCACAAGAATGGCATCGAATTCCGCAGCTCCACGCCCTTTGCCGCGTGGACCGAGATGACGATGACCCTCCAATCGCCGGTGGACGATGGCCGGATCAATTGCAGCGGCGTGGTTATTTCCTGCACGGGCAACAAGCACGCCGGTTACCAGGTCTCGATGGTATTCACCAGCGTGTCCAAGGGCGCGCAAGCGCGCCTTAACACCATTGCGCAAGCGCGCCTTGGCTAGTTCTTGCTGCGGAAAACAGCCACATTTTTCCGGCGCTGGCAGCCTGCTGGCCTGGGCGGCGGACATTCCTGTCTGCCTTGGTAACACTGCCACGCATCATGATTGAACGTTTTTCCGCAAGAGTTCTCCTGCTCATCCTGAGCGCCTGTTGGATCCCGGTCCTGCGCTCCGCAGAGCCGGCTGTTTCCGTCGCTGCCATGCCGGCGGTCTTTCCGGACGGGACCACCAACTCGATCCGTCACCTGGTGCCCGGTCCTATTGATGGCCGGGTCGCTTTCCTGACTGCGGCGATGCTCGAGAAGCAGCACTACTTGAAGCGGACGTTCGATGCAAAGGTGTCCAGCAAGTTCCTCGACACCTACCTGGAGACGCTCGATTCGCAGCACATCCATTTTACCCAGGCCGATCTGGCAGAGTTTGAGCATTACCGCACCAACCTCGACCACCTGACCATTACCGCGAGCCGCATGGGTGATGCCACCCCCGCCTGCGAGATCTTCAACAGGTTCTATGAGCGGCTTTCGCAGCGCACGGCCTACGCCGAGCAGTTGCTCAAGAACGAGAAGTTCGTCTTTGACGGCGATGAGCGCATCCTGATCAACCGGAAGGATAGCCCCTATCCGAAGGACTTGGACGAGGCGAAGAAGCTCTGGCGCGAGCGGTTGCGTTTTGAGTATTTGCAGGAACGCCTTGGCAAGCTGGGCGCCCGGAAGAAAAAAGAAGCCTCGGCGGCAAAGAAGAAAACGGCGGCGCCCCAATCAAGCGTCACGCCGCGCGCCGCTGAGCCGCATGTGGTAACCGCGGGCGCAGTTGAGCCCGCCGGTTGCAGTTCCACCTGTGCCTCCGGCGCCGACTGTCCGATGGCGGGCTTGACGGCTTGCGGCCGCGAGCAGGCCCAGACTTCACTGCAGTCCCCCAAGGGGGCAGAGCAGGGCCCCTTCCCGGGAGTCAGGTCCACCCATAACCGCCAGCAGGATGCAAAGATTGCGCCGGCCATCCCGCCGGCAGGACCGGGCAGCCAGCCCAAGGCTGCCTCCGCAGTTCAATCCTCGACGAATAGCGCCGCCGCCCCGCCGAAGAAGACGGACGACGAGGAGATCGTTGCCACCCTCAATCACCGCTACCATCGCAACCTGCGCTTCTTCGCCGATTGGAATAACGAGGACGTCCTCCAGGCCTACCTGACTGCGTTGGCTCGCGTTTACGACCCGCATTCCGATTACCTCGGCCGCGCGCAGTTGGAGAGCTTCGCAATGCAGATGAACCTCAGCCTTTTCGGCATCGGCGCAGAACTGAGCGCCGCGGACGACGGGTATTGCACCATCCGGCGGCTGCTGCCGGGCGGCCCGGCCATCAAGAGCAAGCTGGTCAAGGAGGGCGATCGCATCGCTGCCGTGGCGCAGGGCGATCAGGCACCGGTGGACATTGTGGACCTCAGCCTCAACAAGGCGGTTCAGCTCATCCGCGGCCCGAAGGGCACCGAGGTGCGCCTGACCATGATTCCCGCCGGTGCAGGAGCCGGGGAGCGGAAGGTTGTAAGCCTGATCCGGGATGAAATCCCGCTTGCGGATTCGGCGGCCAAAGCCAAGGTGATCGAACTTCCTGACGGCCACGGGGGCAGCCTCCGGCTTGGGGTCATTGACCTGCCCTCTTTCTACGCCACTTTCGAGGCGGTGAATACCAAGGACAAGCCCGAGCCCAAGAGCACCACGACCGATGTCGCGAAGCTTCTCACCAAGCTCAAGCAGGAGAAGATTGATGGGGTGATCCTGGATTTGCGGCGCAACGGGGGAGGCTCCCTCGAGGAGGCCATCAAGCTCACCGGCCTGTTCATCAAGACCGGTCCTGTCGTGCAGGTCAAGGAGGTGGATGACACCGTGCAGGAAGCCGACGATACCGATCCGTCGGTTCTTTACGAAGGGCCGCTTATCGTCCTCACGAGCCGCGGCAGCGCGTCCGCCTCGGAGATCCTTGCTGGCGCCTTGCAGGATTATGGCCGCGCATTGATCGTCGGCGACAGCGCCACCCACGGCAAGGGCACGGTGCAGAGCGTTAACCAGTTGCGGCCCTACATGCAGATGCTGGACAAGTCGCTGACCAACGATCCAGGCGTCTTGAAGCTCACGATCAAGAAGTTCTACCGCCCCAGCGGCGCCTCCACCCAGTTGAAAGGGGTTGTCCCCGACATTGTTTTGCCGTCGATTGCCAACGAGTCGAAGGACATCGGCGAAGGCTCCCTCGACAACGCGCTGAAATGGGATGAGATCCGGAGCGCCAAGTATGATTCGCTGAACCTGGTCCAGCCCTACCTGGCGGATCTGCGGAATCGTTCCACCCGGCGAGTGGCCGCCGACAAGGAATTCGCCTACGTGCGCGAGGACATTGAGCGGTTCAAGAAACAGCAGGCGGATAAGACTCTGTCTCTGAACGAGCATGTGCGCCTCAAGGAGAATGAAGACCTGGAGGCGAGGAGCAAGGCGCGGGACCAGGAGCGCCGGTCACGTCCCGAGCCGCCGGAAAAGGTTTATGAGCTGAGCCTCAAGCAGGTGGATCTGCCCGGGCTGCCGCCCCCGGTCGCCCGGACTAACGCCGCCCTTTCCAGTGTTCCTGCCGGCGCGCCGGCCGGGCACCCCGCTGCCAGTGCGGGTTCGGCCTCTGCTGTTGCCGCGGAAGATGACTCCGAGGATCCGGCCGAGCCGCCGTCTCCGGCGACCGATGCGCCGTTGTCAGAGGCGGAACATATTCTGCTGGATTACCTTTCCGTTCTGCCCAAGGGCAACCTGGTGACCGCTGGCCACTGACCGCCTCTTTCAGCCTATGAAAACCACCCTTGCATTGCTTGGCCCGGCTCTCCTCCTGGCCGCAACCGCGTTTGCCGGCCCGGATGTGATCATCAAGCAGCACGCTAAGGATATCCGGGACCAGAATAATGTCCGCCAAGGGGTGGCCCCTCCCGTTGCGACGGTTCAGCCGGCAAGGCCATCCGCCACAACCGCCGCCGCCCCGACTCCGGTGCAGCAAAGCCTTGTCAGGCTGCGGGCCGACCTCGTGGCCATCAAGCCTAATGCCCCCGTCACGCCTGAGCAAAAGCAGCAGGTTGCCAGGGATCTGCAGGCTACGGCCCAGGGAGCCAAGAAACTTTCCTACGGGACGGCGGCCGGCCTGGCCAATGAATTGTCAGCCGCACTTGCGCAAAAGTCCTTGTCCGACCCAGCCCTGAGCCGCCTGCTCACGGACCTTGCGGCTGTTCTCAACCCCGCAAACATACAGACGGCGCAGATGCAGGCCATTTGCTCTGACATCCGGGCCATCTTCGAGACCAACAGCCTGGCGCACAAAGACGCCGTCAAAATCGCCGATGCGGCCAAGGCCATTGCCGCTGAAACCCACCCCTGAGAACTGCCGCGGAGCAATCTCCACCGCCTTGGGCTCGGTCGGTTTGCCGGTCGTCCCCTTTTGTGCGAGGTTTGCGCCCAATCCATGCAACAAGAAAACCTGCGTCCAAAGCCAAGTCCTCACAGCCGCCCGGCTGCGGATTCGGAGGCTTGGAAATCCCTCGGCCTTTCCCAATTCCTGTCATCGTCTTTTCTTTTGCTCCTCACCCTTGCGACGGGGCTTTCCCAACCCGCCAATATGACCAACTCGACCAACAATACTGAGATCGCCACCCTCGGCGGCGGCTGTTTCTGGTGCACCGAAGCGATTTTTCAAATACTGCCCGGCGTCAAATCCGTGGTCAGCGGCTACGCGGGCGGAACCAGGGAGAATCCGACCTACAAGGAAGTCTGCTCCGGGGAGACCGGTCACGCTGAAGTCATCCAGATCACATACGACCCCGCGCGGGTCTCCTACGAGAAGCTGCTCGAGACCTTCTGGGAAGCGCACGATCCGACCAGCCTGAACCGGCAGGGGGGCGACACCGGCACCCAATACCGCTCCATCATTCTCTATGGCAACGAGGCCCAGAAGGTCGCCGCCGAAAAATCAAAGGCCGGCGCGCAGAAGCATTTCGCCCGGCCCATCGTGACGGAGATTGTGCCGCTGAAGAAGTTCTACCGGGGCGAAGATTACCACCAGGACTACTATCGCGGCAATCCCGGGCAGCCTTACTGCCGGGCGGTGATTCGTCCCAAGGTGGAGAAGTTCGAGCAGAAGCTCAAAGCCGCAGGGCATTGACTCGGCACAGCAGCCCGGCGCAACAAACTCCAGCGCGGCCGGTCAGCTTCGTGAGTGCCGCAGCCGGTGCGAAAGGACTGCCAGGCCTTCCGCCAAGTCCTCTTTTTGCACCACTACTCCCTCGGGGACCTGGAGTTTCACGGGTGTAAAGTTCCAGATTCCCAGGATTCCGGCGCGGACCATCAGGTCGGCGGCCTCCTGCGCCGATGCGATGGGCACCGTGAGCACGCCGAGCGTGATCCCGAGCCTGCGAGCAAAGGGGAGAAGCCTGGGCATGGACTGCACCTGCCGGCCCTGTATCCAGGTCCCGATAAGCTTCGGGTCAGAATCAAAGGCCCCGGCAATCCTCAACCCCAGGTTTTCGAATCCGCGATACCCCAGCAGCGCTGTGCCAAGGTTGCCCACCCCGACCAGCACCGCCTTGGTTTGATTGTTCCAGCCCAGGAAAGCCTCGATGGCGGCGATGAGCTCGGTGACGCGGAATCCGAGGCGCGGCGTGCCCGAGATGCCGGTCACCGCCAGGTCCTTGCGGACGATCACCGGCTCGAGATTGTGCGTGCTGGCCAGGACGGTGCCCGAGACGTGCTCGTGCCCCTCTCCCTGGAGCACGCGCAGGAGCTGCAGGTAGGCGGGCAGGCGCCGCACACACGCGGCCCCGGCCTTTTGGACCGCCTCGGGTGAGGGTGTGCCGGCTGGAGTGATCGCCCCCTGCAGGAGGGGATCTATGGCCTGGCTGCGCGGGCCGGCCTTGACGATTTGCGGTTTTGCTTTCATCGGATCATGGCGCCGGCGGCGTTGACAGCGCTTCCTGCTGTCGCTGGCGGCGGCGCGCTGGAAAGGATATTACCCTGCTCAAACGGTGCATGACAACCGGCGAATGAGGAATCAGCGGAGCAAAAGCATAAATTCTTTGGCGGCCTAACCTGTTTGGGTCAAGGCGCTTAGGCCCGCGGCCTTGCGAGGCGGCAAAATCCCCGTTGACAGGGTGACCCATTCGCGCTTTATATATCGATATATAGTTCTCGATAGATGTATAGCGATATGAGTGTAACGAAGCAAATGGCACCGGACACGGCGAAGGCGGTGCCGGAGCCGACCCTGAAGCGCCTGCCGCTGTATCACCGCTTCCTCAAGGAGTGGCGGCAGGCCGGCAAAGAGTCGGTTTCCTGCACCGACATCGGCGAGGAGCTGAAGCTGGATCCGACGCAGGTGCGCAAGGACCTGGAGGCGGCGGGGATCAGCGGCCGGCCGCGCATCGGCTATGCCACCGCGGCGGTGGTGGATGGGATCGAGCTATTCCTGGGGTGGAAGAAGGTCAGCGAGGCGTTCCTGGTGGGGGCCGGGAGCATGGGCTCGGCGCTGCTGGGCTACCGCAAGTTCGAGGAGTGTGGCCTGAAGATCGTGGCGGCCTTTGACCGTGACCCGGGCAAGATCGGGCGGAAGATCCACGGCAAGCATGTGCTGGCGCTGGATAAACTGGCCGACCTGACGCGGCGGATGCACATCCTGATCGGCATCATCACCGTTCCGGCGGCGGAGGCGCAGGCGGTGGCGGACGTGCTTGTGGCGGGCGGCGTGCGCGCCATCTGGAACTTTGCCCCGATACGGCTGCGGGTGCCCGAGCACCTCATCCTCCATAACGAAGACCTCTACTGTTCCCTGGCGTCCCTTTCGCAGAAGCTGGCCCAGGCGCTGGAGGCAAACCCGGCCGAGGCCGCGCCGGTTCGGAAAACACGAACGGCCACTTTCAATTAACCACCCTTTAGAAACAGAGAATTACCTATGACAGCCAAACGAAAGCCCGAAGGCACCGGCCGCAGATTTGTCAAAGTGTGCCATATACTGGACCAGCACAACCGCAACCCGGCGCGGCTGGTCCCCATCCTGCAGGCCGTGCAGGAGGAATACCGTTACCTGCCGCAGGAGGTGCTGACGTATGTCGCGACTGCGCTGGGCGTCTCGCCCGCGCGAGTCTATGGCGTGGCCACCTTCTACGCGCACTTTACCATTCAGCCTAAAGGCAAACACCTGGTCCGGCTGTGCGACGGGACGGCGTGCCACGTCAAGGACTCGGTGCCGATCCTGCGCGCGCTGCAAAAGCGGCTCGGAGTGGATGACCGGCGCAAGACAACCGAGGACATGCTGTTCACGGTGGAGACGGTCGCATGCCTTGGCGCCTGCGGCCTGGCGCCAGTCGTGGTGATAGACGACCAGGTTTACGGGCAACAGTCACCCGAAAGCGCGGTCAAGCTGGTGGAAGTCCTCATCACCCAGGAGGCCCAATGAGCGCGCAAAGTCTGCCCCACCCGAACGGAAACAACGGCCACACGGCGCAACGGCGGGTCATCGTATGCGCGGGGACCGGCTGCGTGGCCAGCGGGGCCTACAAGGTTTTCCAGGCCTTGGTGGATCAAGTGCGGGCCGCCGGCCTCCCGGTCATAACCGAGTTCCGGCCGGAGCATGAAGCCGACGCGGTGCGCCTGAACAAGAGCGGCTGCCAGGGTTTCTGCCAGATGGGGCCGCTGGTGACGGTGCTGCCCGAGAACCTGCTGTATAACAAGGTCCGCGTTGAGGACGTGGCGGCGATTGTGGCTGAGACGCTGGTCGCCGGTCGGCTGGTCGAGCGGCTCCTCTACGTGGATTCGACCACCAAGAAGCGATGCCGGGGCGTGGAAGAGATTCCGTTTTACCAGCGCCAGCAGAGGTTTGTGCTCCGTTCCTGCGGCACCATTGATCCGGAGAGCATTGACGAGTATGTGCACCAGGGCGGCTACGCGGCGGCGAAGAAGGCTTACGTGCAGATGACGCCGGAACAGATTTGCCAGGAGATCACCCGATCGGGCCTGCGCGGCCGGGGCGGCGGCGGTTTCCCCACGGGGCGCAAGTGGGAGGCGGCCCGGAGTCAGCCCGAGGGAAAGAAATATGTGATCTGCAACGCGGATGAGGGGGATCCGGGCGCGTTCATGAACCGCAGTGTGATGGAAGGAAACCCTCACAGCGTGCTGGAAGGGCTGATGATTGCCGCGCGCGCGATTGGCGCGGACGAGACGCTGATCTACGTCCGGACCGAGTACCCGCTGGCGGTGCAACGCATGCGCAGCGCGGTCAAGGACGCAGAGGCGCGCGGTTTCCTGGGCGACAACGCTTTCGGGACCGGCCGACCGCTGCGGTGCGAGGTGATGGAAGGCGCGGGGGCGTTTGTGTGCGGCGAGGAGACCGCGATGATCGCCTCCATCGAGGGGCAGCGCGGCATGCCGCGGCCTAAACCGCCTTTCCCGGCCCAGAGCGGCCTTTGGGGCAAGCCGACCATCATCAACAACGTCGAGACCCTGGCGCACGCGGTCCGCATTGTCAACGAAGGCGCCGAGCAATTCCGGACACTGGGCACGGCGGCCTCTCCGGGCACAAAGACGTTCGCACTGACCGGCCACGTCGCCAACACCGGGCTGGTGGAAGTGCCTTTCGGGGCCACGCTGCGAGAGGTGGTATTCGATATTGGGGGCGGCATTACGGATCGCCGCGGCAAGGTGACCCGGGATGGCTTCAAGGCGGTGCAGATCGGCGGGCCGTCGGGCGGCTGCCTCACGCGCGACCACCTGGATCTGCCGCTCGATTACGATTCCCTGCGCGGGGCAGGGGCCATGGTTGGCTCCGGCGGGTTGGTGGCGATGAACAGCAAGACCTGCATGGTGTCCATCGCCCGGTTCTTCATGGACTTCACCCAGCGGGAGAGCTGCGGCAAGTGCGTGCTGTGCCGCGAGGGCACGCGCCAGATGCTGGCGTTGCTCGACGACATCATCGAAGGGCGCGCCACCGCCGGGACGCTGGAGCTGCTGCAGAAGCTGGCGTCGGCCGTGCAGAAAGGCTCGCTCTGCGGGCTGGGCAAGACGGCCCCCAATCCGGTCCTTTCCACCCTGCGCCACTTCCGCGAGGAATACGATGCGCACGTGTTTCACAAGCACTGTCCCACCGGACAATGCAAGGCGCTGGCAAAGCCGAGCATTGACCCGGCCAAATGCAAGGGCTGCACCGCCTGCGCGAAGAAGTGCCCCGTCAATGCCATCACCGGCGAAAGGAAGCAGGCGCACACGATCAACCAGGCGCTCTGCATCAAGTGCGGTGTCTGTGTGGACACCTGCAAACTGGACGCGGTCATTGGCGTATAGGCCGCCTGCCAACAGAGCATGAAACCGACAGACATCAAACCATTTGAAGGCAATATGACTACCACTGTAGCTGCAAAGACATTGACCATTGACGGGCGCGAGGTGCCATTCAACGGCGAGCGCAACCTGCTGGAGCTGATTCGAAAAGCGGGCATTGACCTGCCGACCTTCTGCTATCATTCGGAGCTCAGCGTCTATGGGGCTTGCCGCCTCTGCCTGGTGGATATCCAGGGGCGCGGCATCCAGGGCGCCTGCTCGACGCCTCCTGAAGCCGGCCTGAAGGTGCGCACGCAGACGGAAGAGATTCGCGACATCCGGAAGATCACGATTGAGCTGCTCCTGGCCAACCATGACCAGCAGTGCCCGACCTGCCCGAAGAGCTCGGCCTGCCAGCTCCAGGATATTGCCCGCAAGCTGGGCATCCGCAAGGTCCGCTTCAAGCCCGTGCACCAGCCCGCGGAGCTGGACCTCTCGTCGGTTTCGCTGGTGCGCGATCCGAACAAGTGTGTGCTATGTGGGGATTGCGTGCGCTTCTGCGAGGAGATCCAGGGCGTTGGCGCCATTGATTTCGCCCATCGGGGTCACGAGGCGGCCGTGCTGCCCGCCTTTGGTAAAGGTTTGGGCGAGGGCGAGTGCATCAACTGCGGCCAATGCGCCGCGGTCTGTCCCACCGGTGCGCTGACGCCGCGGCCCGAAGTGGACGAGGTCTGGCGCGCGCTCAACGACCCGGTCAAGACCGTGGTAGCCCAGCTCGCCCCGGCGGTGCGGGTGGCGATCGGCGAAGCCTTCGGCCTGGCCCCCGGCATGTCGGCCAGCGGCCAAATCGTGGCGGCGCTGAAGCGCCTCGGGTTTGACAAGGTTTACGACACCGCCTTCAGCGCCGACCTGACGGTGGTTGAAGAGGCCAACGAGTTCCTGAAGCGGAAGGCCAAGGGCGAGAAGCTGCCGCAGTTCACCAGTTGCTGCCCGGGCTGGGTCAAGTTCGCCGAGCAGTATTTCCCCGAGCTGCTGCCAAACCTGTCCACATGCAAGTCGCCGCAGCAGATGCTCGGGGCGCTGTGCAAGGCCACCCTGCCGGGCGAGATGGGCATTCCGAGGGAGAACCTCGTCATGGTTTCCATCATGCCCTGCACCGCCAAGAAGTTCGAGGCCAAGCGGCCCGAATTCGCCGAGGACGGGGTGCCGGAAGTGGATCATGTCCTGACAACGCAGGAACTGGCCCGGATGATCGAGGAAGCCGGGTTCCGCTTCAAGGAACTCGATCCCGAGTCCTTCGATATGCCGCTCGGCTTCAAGACCGGTGCCGGGGTCATCTTCGGCAACTCGGGAGGCGTGAGCGAAGCGGTTCTTCGATATGCCGCCGAATCGGTCACCAAGCGGAAGCTGGAGAACCCGGATTTCCACGCGGTGCGCGGCGAGGACGGGATCCGCCTGGCCACGGTCGCCCTGGACGGGGTGCAACTCAAGCTGGCCGTGGTGCATGGATTG
>Ga0194053_10001113_pt1 | contig 17814 bp, 15 predicted proteins | sample SepL228m_MetaG_FD_161684 | JGI IMG/M metagenome (GOLD analysis project Ga0194053, IMG submission 161684) | Anoxic zone freshwater microbial communities from boreal shield lake in IISD Experimental Lakes Area, Ontario, Canada - Sep2016-L227-8m | ecosystem: Environmental > Aquatic > Freshwater >... | reverse complement strand
GTCTTGATCCCTGACTGCGCACCACGGCACTCAATGCTTTCTCCGGTTGTTCAGTCTTGAAGTATATGAGAACCTTTTCTTTAACGATTCTATCATCATGAGGAAGGAGTTGTTCAGCCTGAGAATAATCCGAAAGGGCACCGGAGAAATCCTTTAGCTTGGCGTGAACCTGTGCTCTCGTAATGTAGTGCTCTGCCTGGCGAGGATCCAAGCGGAGCAACTGGTTGACGTCCTCAAGGGCCTTGCGGGGTTTTCCCGTTTTCAATCTGACCTTTGCCCTCATTTCCAGAGCTAATATTGATTGGGGCTCGTAGTAAACAGCACGACTAAACTCATCCTCAGCCTTTGAAAGGAACCCTTCCTTTTCGTAGATCATTCCCTTGAGCACGTAGGCTCTTGCTTCGCCCGGCTTTGAGAGTAAATAAAGTTCCAAAACACGGGATGCTTCATCCAACTGGTCAATCCGGATCAAACACTCGCTTTTTTCGATAAGGGCTGAAAAGGCGCTTCTAGAGTGCGCAAGAGCCGAATCAAAATCCTCTATGGCCCGAAAACAGTCATTAATTTCCTTGTAAGCAATGGCGCGTTCAAAAAAAAATGAGGAAAGTGTTCTGCCATGGAGGGATTGATTTCTTAGGACCACGTCCAGAAGTTCAATCCGTCTGACCGGATCTCTTTCAGATCTTGTTTGCTCTAGGATTCGCGCAGTTGTCTGTGAGTATACACAACGGGGTGGAACAAAGGGGAAGATTAACATAAACAATACGATAACAGTGACACAGCCCCGCATCATTTCCTTTCCAACCTTGAAGTGCTGATTCAAAGCCTGGCGCGGCCCTCGGATTAGAATCTACTGCAAAACTTTTCCCTATTGCCTGCCTTCGACACCATTAAATCTCAGGTAACCTCAATTTTAGTTCCTTAACAATAGCTTCCAAGATCTGGTCAAATTGCCTCTGCATACGTATCATATTCTCTCTCATCTCCAAAATCACTTCCACGCCGGCCAAGTTAACTTCCAACTCACTGACAAGATTGAATATAATGCGTATTCGCTCGACCTGATCTACAGGAAAAACCCTCTCCTGGGTAGATTCCAATTCTTCACAACTAACCAGTTTCTCAGATTCAAGTTCGTCAAGGAAATTTTCCTTAAACCCGAAAATTTCAATGATCTGTTCCCTGTAGTAATAATCTTGTGCCATGGTAATGTCCTGACTGTTTATGGATCCACCGTTTGATGCTGTGATTTCAGAGTCGGATGTCTCTTCGGATGTCTCCCCGGTAGAATCGATCAAGGGTATGAGCCGCTGCCAGCGCCTCAGGATTGTCAGTAGAAGGGGTCTGAACCCTCACAGTTACATAAAGGTCTCCCGGGACCTTGGTCTTAAGATTTGGAACCCCCTTTCCTTTGAGCCTCAGACGCTGTCCTGATTTGGTGCCCTTGGGAATTTTCAACTGAACAGGGCCCTCCGGAGTAGGGACGGTGACCTCGGCGCCGATCATTGCTTCACTGACGGTAACGGGGATTTCCACTCGTAGTGAGTCACCTTCCCTCTTAAATATCGGATGCGTGGCTACACGAGTTATAATATACAGATCTCCGGGTGGCCCTCCGGCTCTTCCAGGACCTCCTTTCCCGGAGAGTCTAATGCGGGAGCCGTCATTAACTCCTACTGGAATATTCACATCTATTGTTTCGGCTCCTGCAACAACTCCAGTCCCTTTACAACTCGGGCAAATTTCTCCAGACCGGCCTGTACCACCGCATTCCGGACAAGGCTGGCTGAAGTTGAAAGGTCCTTGGGCTACTTTAGTCTGTCCTGTGCCTTTACAAGTCTTGCACACGGAATCTTTGGACGCGCTTACGCGGCCCGTTCCTCCACAATTTGCACAGGACAAATCCATTTGGAGGGTGATCCTCGTAGTAGCTCCTTTGATAGCGGTATTAAAGTCAATTTCCAGGGTAGATTCAATGTCTCGTCCCTTTGCCGGTCCGCTTGCTGCTCCAGCGCTTCCACCCGAACCGAAGAGATCGCTGAAGACATCCTCAAATCCGGAGTATCTGAACTCGCCCTGGTCTGAAGAGAATCCGCCGCCAAAACCCCCCGCCCGCTTCCCAGATCCCCCGGCATCCTGCCACTGACGGTACTGTCGGGCCTGTTCCGGATCAAAGCCGGCCCTCATTCCTTCTGATCCGAATTCATCGTAAATTTTTCGTTTTTCCGGATCAGAGAGTACTTCGTGAGCTTCGGAAAGCGACTTGAATTTTTCTTCTGCCTCTTTGTTACCTGGGTTAACATCAGGGTGATATTTCCGGGCAAGCTTTCGGTATGCCTTCTTTATCTCCGAATCAGCGGCATTCTTTTTGACGCCGAGAATCCCGTAGAAGTCCTTACTCGCCATGTCAAGGTCTCCTCTGAATCGTTAGCTCAACTGAATAAGAAGCTCCTTGTCGAGTTCCGTACTTTCAAACAGTACTGTCATAATTGCAACTTCTCCCAATGGCCCAAACCAGCCTTACTCCAAAATAATTAAGTATTCTGGAGGTATTGTCAAGCTTAAGCGCTCGTTGTAAAATCCTGAACAAGAGCAATTCCAGGCATCAGCAACAAGGTGTGCACAGCATGATTATTGATGCGCATGTTCATCTGCTCCCTCGAAAGGTACAGCGCGACAGGACTCCTTTCTGTAAGAGCGATCAGCCTTTTGGTTCAATCTATTCAACGGAGAAAGCCAGAATCGTCTCCGAGGATGAAATTATCGCGTATATGGACGACTCAGGCATAAATCGGGCTATAGTATTCGGGTTTCCCTGGGAAGATCGAGATCTTGTCAAGGAAAACAATGACGAGATCTGGTCGTTTCACCAAAGCCATGCGGAACGAATCATTCCTTTTGCCGTACTCTCGTCAGATTTAGGGGAACCAACGTACAAAGAGGCCGAGCGCACACTCGAGGGAGGTTTTGCGGGTCTTGGGGAGTTGGCGGTTTACCACAGAGGATGGAGTCGCATCGACCTCGATGCCCTTTATCCAATAATTAGATTGGCGGCCATGAAGACAGTACCGGTGCTTATCCACGTCAATGAGCCCGTAGGGCACAATTATCCGGGTAAGATTCCCGTAGATTTTTCTGGATTGCTCCAGGTAATTTCGGATAACCCGGATGTGGATTTCATCCTTGCCCACTTTGGGGGGGGGGTCTTCATTTACTCTTTAATGCCGGAGATCCGTAGCGCTTTAGCCAGGACATACATCGATACTGCAGCCTCGCCTTTTCTCTACGACGCCAAGATCTACAATGTGGCCTGCAGTATCATGGGATCGGATAAGATCCTTTTCGGAAGTGATTTTCCGCTGCTGCCCCTTGTCCGCTATCTCAAGGATTTCGATAAGGCTGGAATCCACGGAAATGTTCGAGAAGGCATACTGGGAGGAAACGTAAATAGACTGCTGGCTGGAAAATTCCAATGAGAAGCTTAAGCACAGGCACTGACTTTGAAGAGGGTCGTTCCGGGTAAGGTGAAGAATTTCTCATAAATGCACTGAATCATCGTAACTTCCAGTGTAAAGGGTTACCCGCTGTTGTCTAATGCTGACTCTGCCGGACCTGTTGAGAGACTTGACTGCGCATTATGCCTTGACTTACCCTCTATTCTTATTATCTAATTGCGTTCAGGCAGTCTGAACAAGTCCGGTTTACTTTCCGGGACGTGCATCACATTCATTTTCAGAGGTGATGGAATGTCATTCATTTTGCGCATTGGTATCTGCTCCTCAATACTGACTCTTTTAGCGATTTTGCCTTGGCATGGGACACCTGAGGCCTGGTCAAGGGACACCTTTGTACAGGAACTGCTTATGAGCCTTGCAGGGCCTGTGGAAGTAAAAGATTCTAATTCGTTTGGGAGCCTGGATCTTGAAAGACTTATTCTCGGCCATCGACAAGGGATTAAGGAGTTGCCATCTGAAGCTTTGTTTCCTGGCAGCATGTCGTTTCAACGCCTACAGAAAGGTTTGGTCAGGCTTGCCTCTTTACATCCCGGAACTTCTGCTGCCGGCAGGGACGGAATCAGGGTTCTCGATTCCGGTGAAGCACTTTCTTCTAATGGTCGCCTGGTCGGCGATCCGAGAAGGTTGTTCTCCAGTTTTGAAATTCAGGTGGATCGCGCGAATTACTCGGTGAAGCTTTTTGGAATGAAAATCTCACAGGCCAGATCCCTGTTGTTTGAATGCAAAGCAGGCCTTGGGTCAGGCGAATTCCCCACGCCTCGCGGTTCGTTCTACATCATGCGCATTTTTGACGATAAACCTTTGTGGATACCTCCCCAGGATCGGGAGTGGGCTTGGGGACAAAATCCTAGCCGTTCCGTCTATGGTGGTCACATGCTTCCTTTTTTCAACAAGCAGCCTGTCAATACCGGCAGCAATGCCGATGAAGCCGGTGATGGTTTGGATCTGATAGCATCACCAGTTAAAATGATCGACGCCGGCATGTATAGAATACACGGGACGGATTCTCCGTGGAGCGTTGGATCCAGCCAGTCCCATGGCTGCGTAAGGTTACTCAACAGTTCCGTTGCGCGCCTATCGGATATCCTGAAGATGTACGTGGGTACCACCGCGAGAGGTGAGAGTCCCAACGGCCCCTACGTGAACCTGGCTCGTCCGGTAAGGCTGATCCTTTATTGACAAAAATTTATCCAGTGTAACGAATATCAAGTTGTTGGAAGGGAGCAACAGGTTCCTCGCACAAATTCTCTTTATCTTCTCCCCATCTTCCTTCGTATCTCGTCGAATGGGAACCGGACGATAAATGGACGCCCATGTGGGCAAACTTCGACGGAACCAGACCGGTCCAACTCTCTCAGGAGAGTTCTTATCTTTTCAGGTTCCATGCTGCCGGACTCCTTCACCGAAGCTTTACAGGCCATACTCTTGAGCAGTTCCTCTCTGAGCAGGGAAGGGTCTCCGCGTACCCCAGTGTTGAGCATCACTTCCACCAGATCTGAGAAAAATCCTTCGAAATCTGTATTCTTAAGCCATACGGGAACCCCCTTCACCACAAAGTCGTTTTCTCCAAATTCCTCGATCCGGAATCCTACCTCGGCGAGAATACTCAAATGCCCGGCCAGGATTCTGGCCTCGACCGGAGAATATTCAAGGACAACCGGGATCAAGAGGTCTTGCGACTCAGGTGGAGCCCCATCCTGTTCGGATCGTTTGATACTGTCGAAAAGTATCCGCTCGTGGGCGGCATGATGGTCCATGATTACAAGCTCATCATCGCTGTGCAAAACCAAGAAAGAATTAGGCAGCCTACCCATGATTCCCAAAGAAGAAAATCTTTCTGAAGCGAGGTTCTCTTGCAAGCAAGGACTCTGATTAAAATTTTCTGGAGTAGGATGTGCTATTTCAGCGCTTTCCGAGGAAGCGAACCCATTTGACTCTCGCTCAAAGTAGCGAGGGATTGGAGTTAGAGGAGGCCTTGGAAACAGCGATTCTCTAGGGCCGGGAGGAGGATTGAAGGGAGCCCCCATCAACGCTTGATGGACTCCATCGAGGATCATGTCGAAAACCTGTTTAGACTTGACAAAACGGACCTCGGACTTCTGAGGATGGACGTTGACGTCCACTTCTTCGGGCGGCACTTCGATGAAGAGAATGGCAAGAGGATATCGCCCCCGCTCCATGAGATTTGAAAATGCACGGGTAACCGCTGCGTTTATAAGGCGGTCCCGGACCGATCGACCATTGACGAATGTCAGAACCGAGCGCATCGTGGAACGAGCATAGGGAGGCCGAGCCACGTAGCCCCTCACTTGTGCCTCTTCCAGGGAGTAGTCCACTTCGATCAGGTTGTCCCTAACGTCTTTCGAGTAAAGAGTATGAATTCGTTCGAATGTTGATGTTACCGGTGGAGTGTCCATCTTCAATCTTCCGTCTTCGGTGTAGGTGAACCCTATTGACGGAAAGGCCAGAGCAAGCCGCACCACGAGTTCCTGTATGTAGCCGGATTCTATCTCGGCGCCTTTAAGGAACTTGCGCCGGACCGGAACATTGTAGAAAAGGTTACGCACCTCAACGAGAGTGCCTCTTACCATGGCCACGCGTTCCGATTTGCGGAGTATCCCGCCCTCAACCACAATCTCCATTCCAAAGTCTTCGGAGGCATCGCTGGTAACCAGCCTGAGCCTGGATACGGATGCAATGCTTGCCAAGGCTTCTCCCCTGAAGCCCATAGTAGCAATCCCAAATAGATCTCTTTCCGAATGGAGTTTAGAAGTTGCATGGCGCTCCACTGCGAGGAACGCATCGTCATGGCTCATGCCTGAACCATTGTCTTTTACAACGATACTCTTTTTCCCGCCGCTTTCGATATCCAAACGTATCGATGCTGGATGAGCATCGATAGAGTTTTCAATGAGTTCCTTCACAACGGAAACAGGCCGTTCGACAATCTCCCCGGCTGAAATTCGATTGATGACTTTTTCGTCGAGGACCCTGATTAAGTTTGCCATAAGGGTCCTTCGGGTAAGTTTTTCTTGAAATGTTCGTACGCTTTTCTGGTAGCCGTTCGTCCTCTCGGGGTCCTGTCGATAAATCCTTCTTTCACCAGGTAAGGCTCATACACATCTTCCAATGTATCTCGTTCCTCTCCCACTGCTGCGGCTATCGTGTCGATTCCCACCGGGCCGCCATCAAATTTGAATATTATAGTTTCCAAGAATTTGCGGTCCATTTTATCAAGGCCGGAGGTATCCACCTCGAGCATGTCAAGAGCTTTTCGTGCGCTTCCACGATCGATTATACCGTCGCCTCTCACTTGAGCGTAATCCCTGACTCTCCTTGTCAAGCGATTAGCGACTCGAGGGGTGGATCGTGAGCGAGCGGCGATTTCCGAGGCACCTTCTTGGTCGATCTCAACTTTCATGATCGACGCAGATCTTCTAATAATAATTTCAAGCTCATCGTTTGAATAAAAGTCCAGGTGAAAAATTATTCCGAATCGGTCTCGCAGGGGATTAGTCAGCAGACCGCTACGGGTAGTGGCTCCCACGAGGGTGAAAGGGGCCAGATCCAGTTTGATCGTCCTCGCGCTGGGGCCCTGACCGATGATGATGTCTAGTTTATAATCCTCCATGGCTGGATACAGGATCTCCTCCACTACAGGGGAAAGCCTGTGTATCTCATCGATGAACAGTACATCCCTGGGCTCAAGGTTTGTCAGAATGGCAGCCAGATCTCCGGGTTTCTCAACAACGGGCCCTGACGTGGACCGAATCTGGACACCCATTTCTCTCGCTATTATGTTGGCAAGCGTAGTCTTGCCCAAGCCGGGCGGACCGTGAAAAAGAATGTGATCAATAGCCTCTCCTCTCGCTCTGGCAGCCTCCATGAAAATGGATAAATTCTCCTTGATTTTTCTCTGCCCCACGTACTCGGCAAGGAGTCGAGGACGCAAACTCCCTTCTGTTTCATCATCGTCTTTCTTAAGATGACCGTTAATAACACGTTCGGCGGTCATTTGGTTTCCCCCGGCAAACGCAAGTTGGCATAAAGTTTTGGACGTAACGCATCTAGTTTATCACAGGAGTGCTGATCCGGGTTGAAAGTTCTTCGAGTCCATGATAGTCAAGATTTAAAGGTGTAAACTCTCCAGGGATAAAGGAACGAGCCGGCCGCACAAGTATGAAACTTTGGGATAGAATAAAGAGACTGAATTCATTACTCCTCGGATTTGAAGTTATCACTTGAAAGTTAAGAACAGTGGAGGATTATAGGTATGTCCGGCCATAATAAATGGAGTACCATCAAACATAAAAAGGGGGCCGTGGATGCCAAGCGGGGGAAGATGTTCTCCAAGATTATTAAAGAGATCAGTATCGCCGCTCGCATAGGGGGGGGAGATCCGGATGGAAACCCGCGTTTGAGAACAGCCGTGAACGCAGCTCGAGCCGCCAATATGCCCAAAGATAATATCGACAGAGCCATCAAGAGAGGAACGGGTGAAATAGAAGGTGTCTCTTACGAGGAAGTTATCTACGAAGGTTACGGTCCCGGGGGAGTTGCAGTCCTGGTCGAGGCGCTCACCGATAACAAGAATCGCACTGTGGCAGAGATTCGACACATTTTCGATAAATATAACGGCAATCTGGGAGAGTCGGGCTGCGTGGCGTGGATGTTTGACAAGAAAGGTTTGATGGCTATTTCAGCAGCGAAACTCCATGAAGATGAAGTAATGGAGCTGGCTCTAGAATCCGGTGCTCATGACGTACAAATTGAAGGTGATACGTTTGAGATAACGACGGAACTCGGAGATTTTGAAGTAGTGCGAAAAGCTGTTGAAGATAAGGGATGGAAAATCGAAATGGCCGAGATCACTATGATACCTCAAAACACGGTGAAGCTTGAAGGGAAAAAGGCCGAGCAGATGCTCAAAATGATGGACTCTCTGGATGATCACGACGACCTCCAGAGGGTTTTTGCCAACTTCGACATTTCCGAAGATGAAATGATGAAAATATCCGCGTGATACTGTTGCGTTAAGAAATGCTGATACTAGGAGTAGACCCCGGCAGCACGGCTACCGGGTACGGAATTATTCGGAAGACCGGCGCTCGCTCAACCCATGTGGACAGCGGGGTCATTCGTGCATCCAAAGCGGCAAGCCAATCTCAGCGCTTGTGGGAGATCCACAACAAGCTAGACTGTGTCATACGTGAACAAGTTCCGGTGGTGATGGTTGTAGAATCACTATTCCATTTTAATAACGTCCAAAGCCTTATGAAACTCAGTCAGGTTCGAGGGGTGATATTACTCCTGGGTGAAGCCTATGGCATGGAGATCGTCGAGTACAGCCCTATGGAAATAAAGAGAGGTCTCACCGGGTACGGGGCTGCGGAAAAAGGGCAAATGATATTTATGGTGGCCAAGATCCTGAATCTCCCCACTCTCAAATCTGCTGACCAGGCAGATGCTCTGGCCATGGCCCTTTATCATTCGCATATTTGTCGGCCAGGAGGGCGCATTCAATGATTGCTGCTCTGCGCGGACAAATTCTCTCAAGAGGTTCTAATAGGCTGATAGTGGATGTTCGAGGCGTGGGTTACGAGGTGGCTGTTTCACTCAATACCATGGAGTCTCTGCCCCACGACGGAGAAGTGTTCCTGCACGTTTACACAGCCCTGCGTGAAAACTCGCTGGAGCTTTACGGATTTCTCGATCAGGATGAAAAGCGTCTTTTCGAGATGCTGCTCAGTGTGGCCGGCATAGGTCCTCGCTCCTCGCTTAACATATTATCAGGCATCTCACCGGCCGGATTCCAGGAAGCGGTTCTGAACGAGGATCTTCACAAGTTGACATCCCTACCCGGCATAGGGAAGAAATCCGCTGAAAGGCTGCTGGTAGAACTGAGAGAGAAAATACGGAAGATCTCCCCGGCAAGGCCGTCATATCGAGGGGCTGCCATAACGTCTTCCCTGGAAGAAGACTTGATTTCCTCTCTCGTCAACCTGGGCTACAAAGAACGGGTTGCTTATGCTGCAGCACGGAAGGTTCTCAAAGGCGCCACCTCTGATCTCGAACCTGCACAGGCAGTAAAATTGGCTCTCCAAGAATTGATTAAATAGCGAATTTTCTCGAAGATTTGTGAACGAGGAGACCGTCCCATGAAGTTCGTAATAATCGGCGGAGACGCGGCGGGGATGAGCGCTGCTTCCAAAGCAAAAAGAAATGACGACAAACTGGAAGTCACAGTCCTCGAGGCTACTGCTGACGTTTCCTACTCCGCTTGCGGAATGCCTTACAATGTTGCGGACGCAGGACGTGTAATGGATGATCTGGTAGTGCGTAGAGCAGAGGTGTTCCGCGAAAAACAGGGCATAGATCTGAAATTGGGTTATGTGGCACGTGCGATAGATCGGGGGCGGAAAAAGGTTATTGGCGTAATGGCCGGCAAAGATCCTTTTGAAGTCCAATATGACAAGCTCTTGATCGCCACAGGAGCCAGACCAGTCACGCTTGACATACCGGGGGTGGATTTACCGGGTGTGCATGTGCTGAAGACTCTTTATGACGGGCGTGGCATCAAAGACTATCTCGTGTCCAAAAAAGTGAAAACTGTTTTGATCGTTGGGACAGGCTACATCGGCCTGGAAATGGCAGAAGCTTTCCACGCGCGTGGGATCAAGGTGGTAATGGTGGATATACTATCCAGATTGCTCCCCTGGTTGCCCCAGGAGATGGCCGGTGTGGTCGAAAAGGAACTTGGAGACAAAGGGGTTGAAGTGCACCTGGGCGTCAAGCTTAAATCCTTAGAACAGTATGGCAGTGGTCTTAGGGTGTTTCTGGAGGATAAAGAATTCCTCGTGGACATGGTCCTTATGGCCACAGGGATCGTGCCTAATTCCGAGTTGGCTGCCGACGCCGGGTTAAAGATCGGACCAAAGAATTCCATAGCAGTGGACAAATCCTTACACACGTCCGACGACGATATCTTTGCCGCAGGAGACTGCGCTGACGCCTTTCATGTGGTGACTGGCAATAGGGTGTGGATACCCCTGGCTTTGAGAGCCAACAGGGCTGGATGGGCCGTAGCCGACAATGTAACCGGCCGTGATGTGAAGCTTGAAGGCATTGTGGGAAGTGCCGTCTTCAAAGTCTTGGATATCGAGGTCGCCCGTACCGGACTCAGTTCGAGTGAAGCCGCTGAAGCCGGGTTTGATCCCGTCGAAGCCTTGATTAAGAGCCGTTCGAGGGCACATGCTCATCCCGGTAACCAGACCATTCACGTCAACCTGATAGCAGATAAGAAAACCGGGAAATTACTAGGCGGTTGCATTATCGGCAAGGAAGGCGCGGCCCTCAGGATTGATTCTTTAGCTGTGGCACTGCATGCGGGAATGACGACCGAACAATTTTTCCAGTGTGATATGGCCTATGCACCTCCGTTTTCACCTGTGTGGGATCCGCTCCTTACTGCGGCCAACCAGTTGTTGAAGAATTTGTAAAAAAAATCCAACCAAGTCAAGGCCTTTCAGCTTTTTTAACAAATTGACGCGAATTACTATCTTGGAGGGAGTCAGTCCACCGGGTCGATGCCGCCGGGTATGTCGAATGTTCCCGGCGCCAGACCGTCCATGGAGTTATCATTTGCTCTGAAGAGCAGGCCATACTCCTTGGCCTTTTCCACATAAGAGCCTTCAGCCAATCTCATTTGTCCGATAATATTAATTCTGATTGCGGACGTCCCTTCAACCGGGCACTTGGACTCACACCAACCACAGCCGGTACACCTGTTGGCAATTACAAAAGGGACAGCATTGCGACGCTCTGATACTGGCCGAAATGAAACCGCGTTATAAGGGCATACCTCATCACACACCAGGCACTTCTTGTCCTGTTCCCATACCAGGCAGTTTTCACGGGCAATCCAAGCGGTCCCTACCTTGGCATGGTTTTTCTCAATGAGAGTAAGATCACGGATTGCGCCCGTAGGGCATACTTTACCGCACACGTTGCAGTTGACGGCACACGCGGCCAGGCGTGGAAGCATTACAGGAGAGAATAGTCCCTCGAGTCCTGCTTTCAGCCAGACAGGTTGCAGCGTGTTTGTGGCGCAGGCCTTCATGCACTCGCCACAACGAACGCACTTGACTAAAAAGTCCGGCTCCGGGAGGGCTCCCGGCGGTCGAATAAGCTCTCCGTCTACCAGGGCCCGTTCCCTGTCGATGGGCTTAGGCTGGTTTACACTCGTACGGAAAAGGCCGGCCGTGATTAGTCCGGAACAAAGTGCCCAAATAATTCCCCGCCTTGTAGGATCATGAGCCGAAACAAACCTCGGGGTTACAGTTCCTCTTATGGAGAAGGAGATAGCGGACTGGGGACAAATCTCCTTACAACGTAAACAGACAATACACTCTGAATGGACTGTTTTCTCGGGATCTTCAGATATGGCCCCAGTAGGACATTCACTTACACACAGACCGCAACGGTTACAGGAATCACTCACTGTGCGCTTCACAAGGGGATTCCGTGAGAATAGCGACAGTAAGGCACCTGAAGGGCAAAGATTTCGACACCAAAAACGCGGCTGAATCCAAGCTAAGCCCGCGATCCCTAAAAACAAAATGAAGACGAAGACATTTGTGGCAAAAACCTTTTGGTGGAATTGCAGATAAGCCATATCCGGAAACGTACCTGCGAATTGTGACAGAACTTGAAGCAGGGACTCGCTTGCCAGAAGAATAATGGGATAAACAGCCAGTCCGTAAAATCGAGTGACCAGGGAAAGCGGCGATCCCAGAAATATAAGGGAAACACCGGCCAGCCCGGCGCCCACGATCATAACAAGGCCCCAGTATTTCAAATTGCGGTATGGAGAAGATGCCTCATAGGTACAGATCTTTAGAGAACGCCGACGTCTTGAAGCAAAAGGCACCTGCATCATGTCCAGAGTCGTACCCATAGGACAAATGTGGCCACAGAAGTATCTTCCCAAAAATAGGGTAGTTAAGGCTAAGATAAGATCCGGTATGAGATAAGCCGACAGCTCACGGGAGGCAACAATGGTCCCTAGCCCGATTAAAGGATCCAGGCGCAAAAAAAAAGCTACCGGCAGCCCTTCAGGAAAAGGGTACCATGCAACAATCAACAGACAGACGAATATCCCGAAGGTGGCTGCCTGAGCCAGTCTTTGGAATCGTATCACAATCTGATGTTTTTCACGTTTAGTTTATCGAGATCCAGGCTTCCTAAGCCGCGCTCCGCAGCTACGCGAATATGTCGGACCTGGTTAGGTTGTATTTTCCGGTCATACCATGTGCCCAGAGCTACCATTTGGGCGTCTGCCGCAACCATGTCGGTGGAGGCGATAACCAGGTTCATCGGAATAACCTTGCCGGGTCCACCTGGACCGCCAGTACCGAGAATACGCGTACCATCTATTACTACTAGATGGGGTTTAAGTACGGTTACCATGTCCACTATGGCCTCGTGAAGATTGTAACGGCTGTGGAAGGACAAACGGTCGTAAATCAACCCCATCATCCCTTTCATCGAGAGGCTCACCCCGGAAGAAGAATGAGATTTGCCCACTGGTACGGCGATCAGAACATCTGCATCCAGAGCGTCGGACACAGCCTGCATTGATTTGAACTCCCGCCCGTCAGGTATCTTGACTTCTCTGAAAAACCTCTGGTTCTGGACGATGCTGACTACAGTGTTCTGGATATCTTTCAGATGGGCCGGTATTTGCGACAGTTTAAGACAATCCTGAGGGGAGTTGAGCACATTATCCAGGACCGCGATCCGTGAAGCGCCTGCTTCAACGCACATACGAGCAACTTCTCGTACAACCAATGGGTCCGTGTTGGACGCGCGTTCAGGTCCGCTCGCAAAGCTCATATTAGGCTTTATAACAACCTTGTTGCCGGGTTTTACGAACCGCTTCATTCCCCCAATTGCCTCGACAGCGGCTCGAGTGATGGCTCCAGCGTCTTGCCCGTGCGAGATAGCTACATCAGGAACCTGTTGCGCACACACGTCCTTGGTACTGAAAAGAGAACTCGCCGCACCGGTTGCTACCGCTGCGGTGGTTAGGAGACCGGTCTTCAAAAATCCGCGTCGGTCTGTTTTCTCAATCATTTCAGTTCGGTCCTCTCTTGGTATTTTCCGTATATAATTCTAATTAAAGTCATTCATTGTCCCAAAGTCAACAGGACAGAATGGCAAAAGTGAGAGTCAAGCCACAGTAAAACCGGCATGGGAACATTCGCTATTTTCAATCGTTCAGAGGAAAGGCGAGTGATTGAATCCACGACAACATGAGGCATTCATCATAATCGCGATGAAATAAAAGAAGTTTTTGTTTATTATTAAAGTAGTACATTAATAAACACATTGACTTGTCGGATGATCAGAATATAGAATGTCATGTAATGTTTTAATTGGATGAGCGATTGGGATGAGCACGCTTACTTAGCTAACACTGGGAGCGGGACACGAAACTGGAAATTTCTTTGGGACCCAAACCTCTGAGGCCTCATTCGGTCGGCATTCCTGCCCGGTCGAGAATATTACTGCGTCTGGCAGGCCCCTATAATAGAGGAGATTTTATGAGTGTCTCTCGCCTCATTGGATTCTGTTTTTCTTTTCTCTTAGCTTTTTTCTTGCTTGCAGCGATCTCTTTTGTCTTGGTCCGCCCTACGCTCAAGGAAGTCAGATCCGAGGTCCAAAATGAGTGGCAAACATTTCTCCGTGAAGTGAGGGACCGCAATGATCTCTTGCCGGGTCTTGTGGAAGCGGTGAGAGGTTTTGAACCCGGTCAAGGAAAATTGGCCGAGAAGTTACTCGAAGCACGCTTGATTTCAATGCGATCCACTGATCCTGACGCCATCGTCAGGTCGGTCGATGAAATAGAACAATACCTGAGGAGAATAGAAAGACTTACCCAATCAAACCCGGATATCGTTCAGTATCGGCCGTTTGCTGTGTACTGGGACAGAGTTCTCAAGATTAGTCGACGGATCTCCTTGACCAGGATGGCATACAACAGCACTGGTAGCCAATATAATAGACTCCTCTCAGTGTTTCCTCAAAATCTATTTACTTCTATCTTCGGATTTGTGCCCATCAACAACTATCCTGTGATCAGAGCAATTGGCGAGGACTAGAAGCGCGTCGGCTTTCATGATCGAATGCGCAACCATGTTTCTGAAGGGTGACCGATAATTAATGGATTTCAGAGGTGTTGGGAATTTCTTCTTCGCTGACTTTGGTTATGTTGCCCTTAACAAAAGCGAAACTGGCAAGCACTAACTTGTCTTTCTTGGACGGGTGGAGATAACGCACGCTGAAACCCGGCTTGCCTTCGTAGTGGTAATTGGTGATCGGGAGCACGCCGCTTAGTCGCAATTGCCAGGTTATAGACCGTCGCTTGATCCTGGGAGACCAGTTCATAAGGTAGAGCCTAGTGTAATCACATCCAGCGTCTTTTCCAATGGGGGCATATGCTACAACATAATTATTCTTCGCACCGTGGTCGGGGTCATCCGTGACATTGACACTCCGCCAAGCCACCATGCGCATGAAAGGAACAGCGCGGCCTATATCTTCCGGAGGCGTGAGCTTCATATTGTGAGTATAAATATAGCCGACTCGTCCATCCTCAATTTTCACTTTATACCAAACATCTTTTTTCACATCATCCGAAGTCTCTTCGACAGGAGAGAAATCCTCAGTTGAAGAATTTTCATTACTCGCGCGTCCCCTCGTGGCAGTCTTTTCAAACTGAGCATGTCTTCGTACGGTCACCACTCTTTCATAGACTTCAAGCTTCTTGCCGGGGGGAAGGATTTCAATCACTTCTTGTTCACGTCCCGGGCTCAGTCTAAAATTAGCTTTGGTTTTAGTGACGCCTTCGGCCTGAGGAGGCATCCCTTCAATTGATTTTCTCAATTCGTGGGTTCGAAGAATGATCTCCTCTCCCCCAACAACCTTCTGTTCTACGTACCCTTCCCTTCCGTCGCGAGTACGTGCCCGGTAGTATTCACCTACCCTGTCAATTAGATGCACAGGGGTTTCTGCAGGGAGTTTACGAATTACTTCTGAATTAGGGTTTGCCGTATGATAGAGAGAACAGGGCCGCATGGTCATGCCATCCCTGGGAGTGAACAGGCTTTTCTTCTTGAGAATCTTTGTTTGAACCGTTTTTAGCAACTCTCGCTTTAGCGTCTCCACTTCCTGACACGCCGTGGCAAGGGGCCAACAGATTGCCAATAGGACTATCAGGTAGTAAAGTCCCGGTCTGCTCGTTCGGTTTTCTCCTTGACCTATCGGCATAGCTTGCAAAGCCTCTCCTGGAAATTCACTTTATATCTTTTCACAGGATAAATCAACACCATCCTGATTTATCTTAGGAAAACGTTTCCAGACAAAGGTCAGAGATGGCAGTTTATTGGCTCTTGACAGCAAGGCCGATTCTGTGGTTAAGTCTGCAGGATGGTCACCTATGACTGAATTCCATAAATTGGCATTGCCGTAAATGGGAAATGACATGAACTGCATGCCGACGTCAATGGTGCGGGGCGGTAAAATTCAGCCGATCGGCTAATGATTTCCATTCAATTTGGGAACGATCACCAATTAAGGGCCGTTAACTCAGGAGGTAGAGTATCTGCCTTTTAAGCAGAGAGTCGCTGGTTCGAATCCAGCACGGCCTACCAAAACGTAGATAAACTCAGAAGTAGCCTGATTACTTCTGGGATCGGTCAAGAAGGTCAGTTATTTTATAAGCATGATTATCAAAACGTCCCCATCGTCTAGCCTGGCCTAGGACACCGGCCTTTCACGCCGGCGACAGGGGTTCAAATCCCCTTGGGGACGCCAATAAAAACAGCCAGTTAAGTTTTTTGCTGCCAGGAGTTGGATGAGGTTTGTTCCCATTTTGTTCCCGGATTTTTCCCGGTGGAGGGATGCGCTCCTTTGCCGGGTCTTTTATTTCTGAGCTACCCAGATCTCTGTCTCACCATGGTCAAAGGTCATACGGTCAATGGCCTTGATCAGTTCCTGATCCCCAATTCGACCATAACGCTCATGAACATTCATTCCTCGTTGAGAATGCCCCATAATGGATTGCTCTATTTCCGGGTGCATCCCAGAACGCCGAGCGTTACTTTTCCAAGTGTGGCGTAGGTCATGGAATCTTGGGGGTTGATCCAGTTCGATTTTGGATACTTTCCTATCCCAACACCATCTCAGCTGATCCTTGTGAATTACTGGTCTTCCCTGGTTGAGGAACACATAGTCATTATTGAGAGCCTGAACTCGCAATACTTCCTCTAAGATTGGCACAAGTTCCTTGTGGATAGGTATCCGTTTCCATTGCCGTTCCTTAACATCTTCGGGACCGAGGAAGATCATCCGTTTGCTAAGGTCTATTTGTCGCCTCTCTAAGTTTACTATCTCCCCCCTTCGCATCCCGGTATAGTAGGCTGTTAGAGCTATTGGTCTGAACCAGGCCGGCAAGTGAGGAAGGATTTTCTGGAAGTCGTTATTGCTAAGGTAGACCTGTCTTTATCCCGACTTCTCAGACAAGTTTTTCACCAGTCGAGCAGGGTTTACGTCAAGATGCCGGAGTTCCACTAAGATCTGGAACATCTTGGACAGAGCGGACTTTTCCTTGTTCACGGTGGACGGAGCAGCCCCTTCTCGCAGACGCTCAATCTGATACTCTTTTATTTGAGGAATCCAGATTGATTTAACAGGGAATTCCTTACCCAACTTCTCCACCAGATGAACGAAGCATTGTTGTAGACGCTCTCTGTTCTCGCTCGTCCTCAACTCCGGATACGTGAGACAGAGTTCGATGGATCTCCACAGAGTTAGCTCATCTTTCGGTTCCTGATCCACTTTGAGACCAGAGGGAAGCTTCCAGTCCTGATTCTGAAACATCCTGATACAGACTTCCCTTGAAACAGCATCCAACGACCTGTAATCTCCGGAACGGCAAGCAGTCAGCAAGCCCATTTCAATCCGCTCTGCATCCTGTTTCAACTTGGCGTTTGTAGACACACCTACTTCCTTACCGAATACCCTGATCTTAAAATGCCACTTCTTTCCACGTTTTTTTACTGCCATTGGCTCATCTCCTTTCGGAGATCTGCCCGAGAATCCCCAACAGATTTCGATTTCCTACCTCCTTCGTGGCGACAGGTTATCCTAGGTAACTGTTTGGCGTCAACAGTTCGAGCTGTGGTGTTTGATTCAATATATTCTTGCACCTGATCGACGGTGAATCTCCGATCTCGAC
>Ga0194053_10001111_pt1 | contig 17828 bp, 18 predicted proteins | sample SepL228m_MetaG_FD_161684 | JGI IMG/M metagenome (GOLD analysis project Ga0194053, IMG submission 161684) | Anoxic zone freshwater microbial communities from boreal shield lake in IISD Experimental Lakes Area, Ontario, Canada - Sep2016-L227-8m | ecosystem: Environmental > Aquatic > Freshwater >... | reverse complement strand
CAATAAAATAGTAAAAAAACATAGATTTTTACATCAAACTATTGCATAACAAATGAAATTTATGTATACTTTATTGCGTTGTGCCCGATAAAACAACGGGCGATATTAAAAAGGAGAACTCTTTACCATGGCTACACGTTGTGAAATTTGCGGCAAAGGAACACAGGCGGGCTACAGCGTCAGCCACTCACATATCCGGACCAGACGTACCTGGAAACCAAATATCCAGCAAGTTCGCGTCCGTAACGAGAAGGGCACACCCAGTCGCGTAAATGTATGCACAGGTTGTTTAAAAGCAAATAAAGTAATTAAATCATATTAATAACCTGAAAATAAAGTTTTTAAAATACCGGCTTTTTTTATAAGTCGGTATTTTTTTGTGTTTAAAAGAAGATATAATCGGATATATATAAATATACTTGACAAGAAATGACTCAAGTAATATTATTCGAATGCAAACAACTGCTATAAGCAGATAATTGGAGGAAATTAAAATGGGTAAAGTTATTGGAATCGACCTAGGAACGACAAATTCCGTGGTCGCTGTTATGGAAGGTGGCGAACCAACCGTAATTACAAATGCAGAAGGTAGCCGGTTAACCCCTTCAGTAGTTGCGTTTACAAAAAGTGGTGAAAGATTAGTCGGTCAAACTGCAAAGCGTCAGGCCACCATTAATCCTGAAAATACAGTATTTTCAATTAAACGCTTTGTCGGACGCAGATTTGACGAAGTAAGCAGTGAGCGCGGCATGGTACCTTATAAAGTAATTTCAGGAACAAGCGGTGCCGTATCAGTAGAAGTTCAAGGCAAAACATATACCCCAGAAGAAATCTCGGCAATGATTATACAAAAATTAAAATCAGATGCTGAAACATATCTTGGGGAAAAAGTAGATTCAGCAGTTATTACCGTGCCTGCATATTTTAATGATGCTCAGCGAAATGCTACAAAAGTTGCCGGCGAAATCGCAGGTTTGAAAGTATTGCGTATCATTAATGAGCCAACCGCTGCATCACTTGCTTATGGTCTTGATAAAAAGAAAGATGAAACAATTTTGGTTTGGGATCTTGGCGGTGGAACTTTTGATGTATCTGTTCTGGATGTTGGTGATGGTGTATTTGAAGTAAAATCAACCAACGGCGATACCCACCTGGGTGGAGACGATTGGGATGAAAAGTTAGTTCATTGGATGGCTGATGAATTCAAAAAAGAACAAGGGATTGATTTGCGCCAAGATCGTCAGGCATTGCAAAGATTACGTGAAGCGGCTGAAAAAGCAAAAATCGAATTATCAAGTATGGTTCAGACTAATATCAACCTGCCTTATGTAACAGCTGACCAGAATGGTCCCAAACATCTTGATACGACAATTACACGTGCGAAGTTCGAGGAATTATGCCAAGACCTGATTGATCGCATGGTTGCGCCTTTCCATAACGCTGTAAAAGATGCTGGACTTAGCATTACTGATCTTGATGAAATTATCATGGTCGGTGGTTCAACGCGTATGCCAATGGTTGTAGAATTAGCCAGAAAATTGGCAGGTAAAGAACCACATCGTGGTGTAAACCCGGATGAAGTAGTTGCTGTAGGTGCAGCAGTACAAGGTTCAGTACTTGCTGGTGAACGGTCTGATATTGTCTTGTTAGATGTTACCCCATTGTCATTAGGTATTGAAACAGCAGGCGGTATCTTTACTAAGATGATTGACCGCAACACAACTATTCCTACCCGTAAGACCGAAACATATACCACTTATGCTGATTTTCAGACAGCAGTTACTATTATGGTATATCAAGGTGAGCGCGAAATGGCACGGGAAAATCGCCTGCTTGGACAATTTGATCTTACCGGTCTGCCATCAGCACCACGTGGTGTACCCAAAATTGAAGTAACATTTGATATTGACGCGAATGGTATTGTCAATGTTAGTGCGAAGGACCAGGCTACAAATCGGCAGCAGAGCATTACCATTACTGGTGCCGGCACATTAGATAAGAGCGAAGTCGAAAGAATGGTAGATGAAGCAAAGGCGCACGCAGAAGAAGATAAGCGAAAACGTGAAATAGCTGAGACAAAAAACATGGCTGATACTTTAGTTTATCAATCAGAGAAACAAGTAACTGATTTAGGTGAAAAAATAACACCTGATGAGAAAACTGCTGTTGAAGCGGCTATAAAAGCATTGAAAGATGCTGCAACAGGTGAAGATGTTCAAGCCATTAAGAATGAAATTGAAAATCTTCAAAAAGCGATGTCGCCAATTGCACAACGTATTTACGAAGCTACTGCAGCAGCAGAAACACCTGGTGCTGAAACAACAGGCGCATCTTCAGCAGATAAAAATGCTGGCGACGATGTGATTGACGCAGAATACAAAGAAAATAAATAATTAATTTAATGGGAGACGACGATGGCAGCTAAAGATTACTATAAAGTTTTAGGCGTTCCTAAAACCGCATCTGATAAAGAAATCAAGTCTGCTTATCGTCGTCTTGCCCGTAAGCATCACCCGGATGTAAATCCTGGCAATAAAAGTTCTGAAGACCAATTTAAAGAAATTGCTGAAGCTTATGAAGTATTATCTGATTCCGATATGCGGAAAAAATATGATCAATACGGTCATCTCGGTGATGGTTGGAAAAACGCCGCAGAAGCAGGATACAATTTTAATCCAGGTGGAACAGGTAGAACTGGTGGTGGTCAGCATAGAACATCTGAAGGCTTTAATTTTAATGCAGGCGGTTTCAGCGATATACTAAGTGACTTATTAGGTGGCGGTCACGCCCAATCAAGGCGTGGACCAACTAAAGGTGATGATTCAGAATATGAAATATCCGTTTCGCTGCATGATGCATTTCATGGTGCTGAGCATGGGATAACTATTCAAACACAAGAAAATTGCAGAATGTGCGGTGGTACCGGATATGCTAATAACACAGCATGTCCTGCTTGTGGCGGACGCGGTGCAACTATCACCCCTAAAAAATTGACAGTTAAAATTCCTAAAGGTATCCGGGAAGGTCAAAAAATACGATTGCAAGGTCAGGGATCCCCGGGAATGATGGGGGGGCAGCCTGGTGATCTGTACCTGATAGTTAAAATACATTCTGATAGTCATTTCGAGTTAAAAGATGATGATATATATTCTGATTTGAATGTTTCATACCTTGATGCTATTCTGGGTGGTGAAGTAACTGTTCATACAATTGATGGATCAGTAAACATGAAAATACCAGCCGGTACATCATCAGGTGCAAAACTAAGAATCCGTGGTAAAGGTATGCCAAAGAAAAATTCAGAAGAAAACGGCGATTTTTATGCACGAGTAAAAATTACTGTACCCAAAACAATTTCTGAAGCCGAAGAAGCATTGCTTGTAGAATTGCAGCGTTTGCATAAGGGTAAATAAAATGACAGATTACGATAAAGATATTCCATTATATGTAATCAGTGTGGTTGCCACAATGATATCTATACACCCACAAACTATCAGATTATATGAAAGAATTGGTTTGATTACACCACAACGCCGAGGGCATATTAGAATGTTCTCAATTCATGATATAGAACGTTTACGACAGATTCAGCGTTTAAAAGATGAGTTAGGGGTAAATCTTGCCGGTGTTGATGTGATTTTAAAATTACTCGACAAGATTGACGAACTGCAAGAAGAAGTATTGCGCGTAAAAGAACAATCAAAACGTCGGCTGAAACGTGTTACACAGGATTGGTAAAATGACAGATAAAATTGGCAAATTAATAGTGATAGCGACACCTATTGGTAATCTGGAAGATATAAGTATACGAGCAATTCGCATGTTAGGTGAAGTTGATGCATTAGCATGTGAAGATACACGCCATACGAAAATATTATTTGATAAATTTAATATAACAAGACCTAAAATTATTTTTTCCAATCATGAATATAATGAAGATAATGCTGCCTACAGAATATTATCACTTTTGCGCGATGGTTATAATGTAGGTTTATGCTCAAATGCAGGATACCCAGGCATAAGTGATCCAGGATACACAGCCGTTAATAGTGCCATTACTAATGGTTATGAAGTCGAAGTAATCCCTGGTGCATCTGCACTGCCTATTGCACTTATATCATCAGGTTTGCCAGTATCATCTTTTACATTTAAAGGTTTCCCACCTCGCAAAAGCGGTAAGCGACAGAATTTCATGGCGATAGACAAAGAACTACCGCATACAATGATTTATTACGAAGCCCCTACCCGTGTCATCGATTTATTAAAAGATGCACACATGGTATATGGTAATAGAATGGCTGCTGTATGTATTGAATTAACAAAAATTTATGAAAAAATACATCGCGGAACCTTATCAGAATTAATAGCAGCTTTCACGGATACTACTATAAAAGGTGAAGTTGTTATAGTTATAGCAGGAAATAACAAAAAATTTATCAAGGAAGAAGATCCTGATGTGAGGTAAATATCATGGATTTCAACAAATTTACAGATAAAGCACAAGAACTATTAATGATATCACAGGCCATATTAGAACGTTATGGCCACATGCAAATGGATACCGACCACCTGTTGTTGGCTATGATGGAACAACCGGAAGGAACAGTACCCAAGATATTAGATGAATTACATGTTGATGTTGTTACTTTTACAGACGAAATCAAAAGAACATTGGAAAAATTACCTAAAGTTTCAGTAAGTAAAAATTCCCGCCAAATGCAGGTATATCTTACTCCGGCAGCTCAGAAAGTAATCAGTGAAATATGTTGGGACATTGCTCGGCAAATGGGTGATGAATATGTCGCTACAGAGCATATACTTATCGCAATAGCTGAAGAAGGTACTTCACCTGGAGCAAGAATTTTAAACCAGTTTGGAATAAATAAAGAATCAGCACGTCGTGGTGTTTTATCAGTACGCGGCAGTTCACGGGTAAATAGTCCTAATGCAGAAGGACAATATAAAGCGTTATCTAAATATAGCCGTGATCTTACAACATTGGCGAGAGAAGGCAAGCTTGACCCGGTTATTGGCCGTGATAATGAGATTCGCCGCGTGATAGAGATATTATCGCGAAGAACAAAAAATAATCCTGCTTTGATAGGTGAACCCGGTGTAGGTAAAACGGCTATAGTTGAAGGTTTGGCGCAAGCCATTATACAAAATCAAGTACCACAGACTTTAAAAAATAAAAGAGTAATAGCACTCGACTTATCAAGCATGGTTGCCGGTTCAAAGTTTCGTGGTGAATTTGAAGAACGAATGAAAGCTGTAATGGATGAAATTCGCCAGGCACAAGGTGAAATCGTATTATTTATTGATGAACTTCATACTGTTGTAGGCGCTGGAGCTTCAGAAGGCGCTATAGATGCATCCAATATGATGAAACCGGCATTAGCACGCGGTGAATTGCAATGTGTTGGAGCTACTACTCTTGATGAATATCGAAAATATATTGAAAAAGACTCCGCATTGGAAAGACGATTTCAACCAGTTTTTGTTGATGAACCATCTATTGAAGATGCGATTAAGATTTTGCATGGTTTGAAGGAACGATATGAAAAACATCATGAGATAACATATACTGATGATGCTTTAGAGGCTGCCGTGACTTTATCTGCCCGATATATTCCTGACAGGTTTTTACCAGACAAAGCAATTGATTTGATTGATGAGTCAGGCGCAAGAAAGCATATTGAAGTGATTTTTATTCCTGGTGATGTTAGAGAATTAGAACAAAAGATATTGAATCTCGAAAATCTTCGGGACGAAGCTGCATTAAAACAAAATTATGAACAGGCTGCACATTACAAACAGGATATTGCAGCTTTGCAGGAACAAGTAAAAAAAATAGAAGCAGAAAAACGTCCATCCCCTATTGTTCCTGTTGTAACTAAAGATGAAATTGCTGAACTTATCGAAAGAGCAACCGGTATTCCGGTAAAACGGATGTTTGAAGAAGAGTCTTCCCGATTGCTGCAAATGGAAGAAGATTTGCATAAACGTGTCGTTGGTCAAGATTATGCCATCGGTGTCATCTCAGAGGCTATAAGGCGCGCAAGAGCTGGTTTAAAAGACCCTAAGCGTCCAATCGGCTCATTTGTTTTCATGGGTCCGACTGGCGTTGGTAAGACAGAGTTAGCTCGCGCATTAGCTGAATTTATGTTTAATGATGAAGATGCGATGATAAGAATTGATATGTCAGAATATATGGAAAAACATTCAATATCAAGGTTAATTGGGGCACCGCCAGGTTATGTCGGTTTTGATGAAGGCGGGCAATTAACTGAACAAGTACGCAGACGGCCATACCGAGTAATTCTGTTTGATGAAATTGAGAAAGCACATCCAGATGTATTCAATATTTTATTGCAATTACTCGAAGATGGCAGATTAACAGATAATGTTGGACGAATTGCTGATTTTAAAAATTGTGTGATTATTATGACCAGCAATATCGGTAGTCTTCATATAATTGGTCAACAGCAGCGATTTGGTTTTTCTGTTGGTGATGATGAAATATCAGAAAATAGTTATGAATCCATGCAGGAAAAAGCAACTCAGGATTTAAAACATATTTTCAGGCCAGAATTGTTAAATAGAATCGATGAAATCGTTGTATTTTTACCGTTAAAATTAGAAGAAATTGTACAGATTGTTGATATGATGATAGATAAAGTTAGAATAAATTTGTCAGAACGCAACTTACATCTTGAAATATCAGATGCTGTGCGATTGAAATTAGCAAATGATGGTTATGATCCGGCTTATGGTGCAAGACCATTGCGAAGAATAATTCAAAAACAAATTGAAAATCATATCTCACGAGGAATACTGGAAGGTAAATATAAAGATGATGAAATTATAAAACTTGATTTAGTTGATGGAAAAATTCAGTAAACTACCTCCCCTTTGAATAAATCCAAAGGGGAGAATAAAAGTTACTTATTTTTGGGGTTGGGTTTCGCTTTTATTTTATAATCACCATAAATAACTGGTTTTAAGATTTGTTTTTTCTTCTTTTTATTATTGTCAGCATTATCATCAGCATCAGTAAGTTTTTGCCATTCCTGCTCTACTATTTCGTCGGATCCCTCTTTAGTAACTTTATATTTTCCTTCGCCATCAAAATATGCAACACCAATTCCAAATGCAGTCATCTCTTTAATCGTTCCAATACATTTCATATAAAAACGATTATCGTTTAATTTTACTTCACCGTCTACGCCACGATAAATAAGATAACCTGCCTTTTTAGCGGCAGCTTTAGTCACTGCATTGGCAGCTAATCCTGGTAAATATTTGTCGATATCTTCATCTGTTAAAACTTCTGGCTTAATGGTATTACCGGTAATTTTAATTTTATCTTTTGATCTGGCAGTAATGATAATATCACCTGTCACTTTGGCACTGATTTGACTTACGTATGCATTAATAACAAGAGAACCTTCACCTACAGTTGTTAAAGTACCAGGTTTTGCACTATCAGAGGGTTGACCATTTTCAACAATCTCTGGTTGTGTAAAAGCAATAAAAATTAAGATTAAGGGCAATATTACTAACAAAAAATATTTTAACATTAATTTTTCTCCTCTATAGTAATTAGATACTTATTATTTTTCACCTTCTGACTCAAAATAATATTGACCGATAATATGAAATAAAAGTATAATTCACGTGTTACTGCCCGGTGGCGCAATTGGCAGCGCAGAGGACTTTGAATCCTAAGGTTGAACGTTCGACCCGTTCCCGGGCAGCCATACTTCATAAAACATTCAGTATTTCATTTATGAACAACGAACATTATTATACCACAAATCCAACCTCTTCCAGTGATATGCAGAAAATTACTTCTCGTATCCTTGGACGCGAATACTCATTTTGGACTGATCATGGTGTCTTTTCACGTGATCATGTAGATCCGGGTACTATAGAATTAATAAAAGCAATCGATTTTTCAAATGCATCTACAATTCTTGATTTAGGATGCGGATACGGAGTTATTGGAATCGTTACAGCATTTAATATGCCATTAGCTGCATTATACATGTCTGACCCAAATCAACGTGCCATTGAATTATCAATTAAAAATGCTGAACTTAATAAAGTATCAAATGTAATGATTTTAGAAGGTGCGGGATTTACAGCTTTTCCCGACCAACAATTTGATATGATTATCACAAATCCCCCTATTCGTACCGGTAATGCACTTGTTTTTGAATTAATACGAGAATCAGCAAAGCGACTGAATAATAATGGCAGATTATACCTTGTAGCCAGAAAAAAACAAGGTGCAGAAACATTTAAAAAAATAATGGGTGAAGATTTATCTGATATAACGCAAGTTGGACAAGGCAGTGGAGGATACCGGGTGTATGTAGGAACAAAAAGAAGTTAGTCTCTTGGAAGCATCTCATTTTTTGAACGTTCAGAAATGTGAAAATCTTCTTTTTTTACATCATCATCTTTATAAAACATAGATTCAATAACAATAATTCTTTTATCACAACGCTGACAATTAAATCCCGGGACATTTCCTTTGACTTCTGCGTTACAATATGGGCATTTTCCAGATAACGAAGAAGTACCATGAACAGCAGCAAGTGCAAGACCGCAAACAATTATTATTCCACCAAGGATCATTATAGGAAGTCCGAAATTTCCGAGTTTCCCAACCATTATCATTTGACCAGCAGCTAACATAACAACACCCAGCAAAGTACCTACACAACCTGCAGCAGCACAACCCGGAGTATTTTCTGATTGTTGCACATCAAAAATATTTACCCTTGCAGGTGTAGCACGTTTAAATTCAGGTTGTTTAGGTTTATTATTATTAAATTTTTCCAGAGGTGAACCTTCAGATGAAGAAGAATATTTTTGCATTTAATTCCACCAATTATATTGTAAAAATAGCATTTACCTCGAGAAATGTCAATGGATTTCAGGTAATGGTATTTGCATTTTTCACAGTTTAAGATAATATTAATACGGAAGGAGAATATTATGGGAAATAATTTGATGGTACCCTTATGTATCAGTGTAATCATTCTGGGGTTACTTGTTGTAATACAAATGATTGCACTTACAGTCTTACTCGTAGAAATGAGAAAATTGTTATTAGAAATGCGAATGAAGATAGACCCATTAGCTGAAAAAGCTATTATGTTAATTAATAGTCTGCAAGAAATTGTAACAAAGTTGCAGGAAGGTGTAGACCAAGTCGGTGATGCCAGAAAATCTGTTGATAAGCAAATTGGCAATGCCACAACATTCTTTAAAAGAATAGTTTCTGCCCCTATTATAGTTGCAGAAACTTTTATGGAAGGTTTAAAGAAAAGATTTGGTAAGAAGAATTCGACTGAATAAGTTCATTGCAACGTTATTGAGAATTATTCGTATAAAATAGTAAGGGGTGACAGATATGAAGAAGTCAATTTTAATTTTTGCAATAGCATTATTTGCTGTTATAGCATTTGCACAACCTGATCCGAATGTAATTGGCGCTGGGAACCCAGGTATACAACCTGGACAGCCAGGTATTAATATAGATTACAATAAAATCCAAAGTATGATGCTTGATAATGCTATGAATCAGTCGGAGCTATTAATAGAAGTATCAGATTCAGGTATTTTTATTTATAAAGCCGGAAGGTTGGCGAAATTAGATTATTTTACTCTAAAATTATTAAAAAAAATTGAATTATTTGGTCCTATGCCTGATAAACCAGCACCTCCTGCTCAAAAAGCAGGCATTGTCGGCTGGGGTGCAATGCTGCAAGATAAGGATAATCTGAAATATATTGAAGAAATTAATAAAAGAATCGCTCAAACTACAATTATTCCTGAAGAAAATGCGTTGATATTTATCATTGGCGAAAACTTTTTCAAAGTTAATACTAATACAATGAATATAGATTTACAAACAAACTTTTCGAAAAAAATTGCCACAGCTCAACAATTTCAAATAGATAATTTAAGAGGAGTTATTGGTGGTGCAAGTTTTCAACCAAACTATTTGAAAAACAATCAAGGGAATAATGTTATAGCGAAAACAAAAGATAATATGCTCGTATTCATAAAGCAAGATGAAATAATAGTTATTGATACTTTAACAGGAAAAATAATAGCACGTACTGCAGTTCCACAGGATTTTATATCCAAGCCGATAAACTATCAGGTCGGTCCAATTATAGGTGGACCAATAATGCAACCAGGTCAACCGATAGGACAACCCGCTCCAGGACAACCATTTATTCAACCCGGCGGGAAAAATCCTAATGTGCAGCCAGGCAATAATGTAGTACAAGCTCCTGCCGGATTAATCAAGGAGCAAGACATGACATTTTTAGCTGGTACTGTTAAAATGTCAAAAGGTTTTCCAGTATTGGAATGTGACGCCGGTGAAGTATATATTTTAACAGGTCCCAAGGTAACTGAATTAACAGATAAAATTAAACTTAATAAAAAATATCGTTTAATGGGTAAAATCTCTCGGGAAAAAGCACCGCCATTTGGAATTGGATACTTTGATGTTTTTTCCTACCTTGAATTAAATGGGGTTTAAATAGTTTATACCAGCTTTACCCTTTCATTTTTTCATATTAGATGAAAGGGTATTTTTTTGACAATAATCAATGTTATGAAAAATATTTTAAGTACCAGATTTCAATAGATGTATTAACTCAATAGCTTGAGAATAATCGTTAATTAAACCGTTTAATTGTGCATACCTTAGTTTATTGATTATGCAATGCATTTCATTGCCTGGATGAATCCCTTCAATAATTAAATTATCTCCATTTATCAAAGGTTTAAAATTTGATATTATTAATAAATAATCATTAATAACTTCTCTCTTGTCATTATCAAGCATTAACGATAAAAATAAAATTGTATCTGATGACAATGACTTAAATGCAACATCTATCCCCCCTAAGCTATTATCTTCATTCACTTTTGCTAAGCAATTATAAATTTCATCTGAGCTTATGAGATGTTTTTTTATAAACCTGCTAATTTTTAATCTGTTTGATATTTCGTTAATATCTTTTTTTGAATTAACCGATGATATTAACCAGGTTAATCGTAATAGTTGAGGAGAAATTACATTATTTTCACTTATAAGTTTTTCTATTTTATTAATATTTACTAATATAGGTGTATGCCAATTATCATTTATTGATGGTAGCAAATTGATTGATTTAATTCTTTTAATGACTTGTTCAGTGAACTTATTATTACAGATTTGCTTTATTTCATTAAAAATTCTTTCACCGCTTACTTTATCAACGATTCGTTTTGATATCGCATCTTTAGCTAGTTCAATTGTATGGTTATTAATTGTAAAACCTAATTTAGATTCAAAACGCACAGCTCTGAAAATTCGTGTAGGATCAGAAATGAAGGAGCTATCATGTAATATCCGAATTACTTTATTTTGTATATCATCAAGACCATTGAAATAATCAATAACATCACCATGGTTATTACCGCTTAATTTCATTGCCATTGCATTTATTGTAAAATCTCTGCGGTATAAATCATCTTGGATAGAACCTGGTGAAGTAATTGGCAGTGCTCCAGGATAAAGATAATATTCTTTTCTGCATGATGTAAAATCATATTTCCTGCCAGATGGCAGGAATAATACCGCGGTGAAAAAAGAATCGTGTATTAACAGCTTACCACCAGTATACTTTATTATAACTTTTACAAAGACAGTTGCATCGCCATCTACCATAATGTCTGCGTCTGCAACAGTCCTGCCAATAATGATATCTCTAACAGCTCCGCCAACAAGATATATATTTAGATCTTCTTTATTGGCTATATCTGCAAATAATTGTAGATCGATCTGCATTTCATTTGAAATTCTATTTTTATATTCTTGCCAAATATTCATGAGTTTTCTTTCAACAATTTTATATTAAGTGATTTTACTAAAAATATCATACCTATAACAGTTATACTGCCAGCACAAATTAAAATAATAAACTTATGTATTTCTGAAGTTATAAACATTCTACTGACAGAAAGTATTGTAGTCACAAGAATATACCAGGCATAATCAGCAAGAATATGACCGATGAAAAATACAGTCCATGCTTTATCACCACTCTTGTCTATTTGCGTTGTAATTAAACCTATACCTGCAGTACCCCACCAAATATACCATGTTGGATTTGTAACTGAAATGACAAAACCTGCTAACATTAATTTCCATATTGATAAGGGGTCTTGCTTTGTCATATTTAGAGCAAAAGAACCATTAATCGCAGTGTAAATCATGTTATAAGCAAAATATAGAAGTACAACACCGCCAACGATACCGATTATTTTTGAAATAACAGGACGTGTTAAAAAGTTGCCGGCACCATATCGAATTAAAAAAAGAAGTATTATTTCCCCTATTGCATGGCCATTAATAAGCCAAAATCCTGCTGTCCATCCTACTATCAATGCTTGTTGAATTGCGATTGCAAATAATGGTCCAGGCATTACTGCTCCAGATAAACCTACTAAAAATGATACAATTGCAATCTTGAAAAATTTCATTTTCTACTATTCTTTATTTCTTTAATAAAATCACGTGTTGCAGTTTTCATATTTCGCGCTCGTGTAATTGCGCTTATTACAGCGATGCCATCAGCACCGTTTTCTACTAATTCAGAAATCTTAGAGATAGTGATACCGCCGATAGCCACAACAGGTATTTTCACAACTTGTTTAATCTCTCGTATGATATCAATTCCAATAGGGTCTCCTGCATCACTCTTACTGTTAGTGCCATAAATACAACCTACGCCAATGTATGACGCGCCTTCTGCTTCAGCTTCAATAGCTTCTTCGATAGAGCCTGTAGATGCCCCAATTATCGCCATTGGACCCATTAACCTTCTCGCAACACTAACAGGCATATCGTCAGGGCCTAAATGAACTCCATCTGCCTTTACAGCTAATGCTATATCAACCCTATCGTTAATTATTAATGCTTTACCATATTTTTTTGCTATTTCTGAAATCGCACGAGCATTATTATACATTTCAATAGTTGAAACATTTTTATGTCGATATTGAACTACGCCGGCACCTCCAGCATAAGCAGCTTCAGCGATAGAAATATGGGTAACATCACCATAGTTTACTGTAACAACATATAGCGATAAATCAAGCGGGAAATTTAATAATCTTGCCATAAACTACCTATTCGACATTAAAGGTGTAACATCTTTACACTGTGCTTCACCATGATTCGCACAACCTGCACATGATTTTACTATCATACCGTTATATTCTGGTTCAATAACTGAGCCAGGTTCAATAACCTGGAAAATTTCCGGGTTCCAATTTCCATCAACAAAATCGTAAAATAGTTTAGGATCGCCTTTTACTTCGTCATAATTCCAGCCTAAATATTCCGCGCATTCACGGGTATATTTCTTATCAGATTCGGAAGTTACCAGTTCCCAATCGATATAAGTAGCCCAATTATAGCCTTTGTACCACCCCTGTTCTACTTCCATCAAATATTCAGCATTATCTTCACCATAAACGTCAACATAATGCTGAAATGTATTATCATAACGTTCTTTACCAGGTTGCAATGTACGCTCAATCCATCCACTACTATACCAATATATACCAGCATGGTTATCAAAATACTCCTGATACTTGTCTTTAGAACCTAATAATAACGAAACGCAATCGTGAGCACGTGGAATAACAAGCGGTACAGTATATGAATGTAACCCGACAACACCGTTACTGCATAAAGCATAACCTAATAATATCGCGTCAAACTTGCGTTCTTGTGCATTTGGGCCATCAATTCTATCAATTTCTTTCTGTACACCTGCACGTAAATTATCTGGGATATTATGTAATCCCTGGGGCATCCAAATTGCATCTAATACTACAGGCGATCTGGAAGCAGAGATACAAAACTCTCTGAATAAAACTTCACAACCGATAAATGCGTATCTCATTAATTATTTCCCTTCGTATGGTGCAAGCCAGTTTGCTGAAGAGCCTTCCTGACCTGGTAACATTAATGAAATTGAAGTTCCTTTATTACCATGAATTTCCGGAATAAATCTACAAATAGTTTTAACTTCTAATACACTTCCATATTTGGGATGGTTTATTATTTTTCCATTTTCAGGAATTTTATTACCTTTAAATTCATAATAAAAAGTAATTTCGCAATTTTTATATTCTGAATCATCATCTAACGGCCATGGCTGCCCACTTATTGAATCAATTTTCCAACCTTTCATTCTATACTTAAACATCTGATCCCAATAAACAGGCAAAATATTCTTAGTGTCTTTATAATACATTTCAACCTTTGCTTTATCCTGTTGTTGAACAGCATTTAATAAATCCTTAAAATAAGAATATAAAAACTTATTTTGGACGTATGAAGGATATCCAAATCCCATGATTGAACACAGTACAACAATAATTAAAAGAATGGTTTGTAATTTTCGTTTTTGTTTCATAATATAATCCTCTATAAACAAGATACCAAAAATAGAGACGATTAAAAAGATATTTTTGCATAAAACTTATAATAATATGGAAATCAAGTGATATTTTTAGCTGAAATTGGTAAAATATACATAGAACATGTTTAACGGAGAAGAAAATGAGAAATATTTATAGTGGTCAGTTAATAGCTGAAGGGTTGCGATTCGGGATAGTTATTGGCAGGTTTAATGACTTTATCACTGGCAGGCTACTCGCTGGAGCACAAGATGCACTGCAACGTCATGGTGTTGATATAGATACGCAGGTTGATGTTGCTTATGTACCTGGGGCTTATGAAATTCCACTATTAGTTAAAAAGATGGCTGAGTCTAAGAAATATGATGCTGTTATATGCCTTGGTGCTGTTATTCGCGGTTCAACACCACATTTTGACTATGTTGCAGCAGAAGTATCAAAAGGCGTGGCATCTGTAAGTCTTGGCACCGGCGTTCCTTGTATTTTCGGCGTTTTAACAACAGACACCATTGAACAAGCCGTTGAACGTGCTGGAACTAAAAGTGGTAATAAAGGTTGGGATGCAGCCGTAGCAGCTATAGAAATGGCTAATTTAATAAAACAGTTGGAGGGATAAAATCCCAATGGACACACAAACAACAAATTATAACCCGCGTCCCAAGAAACGCGGACCATCATCAGGCGCAGTTATATTTTTAGCTGTATTTTTTGGAATTATTGGTGGTATTGCTGGTACTGTAGGTACCATGTGGGCTATTCAAAACAATAAGATTAATATAGCATCAATGGGACCAAATCCGAGTGTATCACCAGGATTACCGCAAAATATTAATACTAATAAAACAAGTTTTTTCTCATCTGGGAGTTCATTTGCAGATATTGCTGATGAATGGAATGATTCCGTTGTAAATGTTAACACTATGAAACAGGTTAACGACCCGATGTCAATGTTTTTCGGTGGCGGCCCACAACAAGTTAAAGGGTTAGGAACTGGCGTTATAGTTGATAAAAATGGTTATATATTAACTAATTTTCATGTTGCCGGTGATGCTGATAATATAACTGTCACTGTATTAAAGAAAGATAAAAACTCTCCAGATAAAGTTATTTCAAAACAATACAAAGCAACTTTTATTGCTGGTGATAAAACAGAAGATTTAGCTGTAATAAAAATACAGGCATCCAATGATTTAAAACCTATTGTATTTGGAAAGTCTTCTTTACTTAGACCTGGCGACCCGGTAATGGCAATTGGAAATCCTTTTGGATTTGAACATACTGTTTCTGTTGGTGTTGTCAGTGCGCTTAATCGCAGTTTGCCGGTAGATGAATCAAATGTTATGCGCGGTATGATTCAAACAGACGCTTCAATTAACCCGGGTAACAGTGGCGGCCCATTAATGAATGCTCGTGGTGAATTAGTTGGAATAAATACTGCAGTTTTCCTTGGTCAAGGCAATGGTCCTCAAGCAACCGGCATCGGATTCGCGATACCAAGTGATCGTGCTGTATTAGTGATGACAGATCTGCGTACTAAAGGTCATGTTTCTCACCCATACGTTGGTGTATCATATCAATTAATTACACCAGAATTACAAGACCAACTTCATTTACCGATATCAACCGGAATATATATAAATGATTCTATGAAAAATAGCCCTGCTTCAAAATCTGGTATAAAGAAAGGCGACTGCTATACCGAAATTGATGGCATAGCATTATCAACCCAGAATTCATTAAGTGAATATATTGCGAAGAAGAATATCGGAGATTCAGTATCTTTGAAAGGCATGAGATGGGATGGTTCTAAATGGGGAGAATTTACAGTAAAGATTAAACTTGAAGAAAAGCCAAATCAAGCTGTAAAAGCACCGACTCAGCAAGAAACTCCTAATAATTTCCCCTTCCCGTTTACATTGCCGTAAAGTAATTAATGGATAAATATTTCGGTAGAACTGAATTAGTTCTTGGTTCAGATGGAATGAATAAACTGAAAGATGCCCGCATTGCCTTGTTCGGATTAGGCGGTGTGGGTTCTTTTGCATTTGAGGCATTGGTGAGAAGTGGTGTGGGATATATTCAGGTGACTGATTTTGATAAAGTTTCCAGTAGTAATTTTAATCGTCAATTGTTAGCATTACACTCTTCAGAAGGCATACAAAAAGTTGAAGTTGCTAAGAAACGTGCTGAGGATATCAATCCAAATGTAGTCATAAATGCACATGCAGAATTTTTTCATATTGAAACAGCTGATGACCTTCTTTCTTCAGACATTAATTTTGTTATTGATGCAATAGATAGTGTCGGGCCAAAAACAGAATTATTATATCAATGCACACAACGAAAGATTCCAGTTATTACTTCAATGGGTGCATCCGCGCGTACAGACCCAACTTTAGTCCGTATCGGTTCATTATGGCAAACAACCAATTGTCCCCTTGCAAGAGCGATTAGACGCAACCTGCGCAAACGTGGAGTTAATGCAGACATCACAGCAGTGTATTCTATTGAAGATTCTTTAGATACATATTCACCAGAAGAGATAAATGAACAACCAGATTTTTCATTTGAACGCGGAAGGAAAAGAAGAGTTTTGCCAAGTATGGGAATATTACCTGGTATAATGGGACTAATGTTAGCTAATTATGTAATATTACAATTGTCTGGATATAAACCACAAATAGAGATTTATTGTGTCAAAGATAATGAGGATTTATTATGAAATATTTGATTCTTTTATGCTGCCTTTTATGTGTAATAACAATTTCGGCATTAACACCTGCTGAAAGATTAAATCTTATTGGATCAGCAGATATAGTTGCAACCGGTAAAGTACTTGCAGAAACCATATCATATCCTTTACGAACTGATGAACCATTTAGAAACATAAGTGTGAAAGTTGATGAACAATACAAAGGTGGAGTTAAATCATTATTTAATATTAAAATTAGTGAAAATGAACCATCATTAAAAGTTGGCAGTAAATATATCTTTTTCTTAAAATATTCATTGGGTGCAAATAACATTATTCCATTACAAAAAAATAATTGGTGTTTTAGTGAGGGTGTGGATTATTTATTGTTAATTGATCTTGTGAAAAGATATCCGATTTCTATCGATATAACAAATCCTGAAGCAACATTTTTATATAGCAAAAAGAATTTTATCAAGTGTAAGATAAATAAAATTCCAGATGCTAAAGTTGAAATTACAGGTTTAAAACTCAACCTGATAGTATCTACTGAAGTTAAGAATGCCAGCAATGTAAATTTACCAGCTTTAATTGCTTTGGATAAAGTTAATATGATTAAAATAACTGA
>Ga0194053_10001108_pt1 | contig 17853 bp, 13 predicted proteins | sample SepL228m_MetaG_FD_161684 | JGI IMG/M metagenome (GOLD analysis project Ga0194053, IMG submission 161684) | Anoxic zone freshwater microbial communities from boreal shield lake in IISD Experimental Lakes Area, Ontario, Canada - Sep2016-L227-8m | ecosystem: Environmental > Aquatic > Freshwater >... | reverse complement strand
GCCGGGTTCCCCACCCCCGCCGCCCGCGCCACAGGTTATGGCGTTCGTTCAGTTCGAGAGCGAGTATCTGCCTACCACGCGGCTTGCGGCCTACTATTTTCGCGAGCGGGTTTTTAGTCAGTTGGTCGGGCTTGAAATGAAGGACGTGGCGGCCCAAGCAGACGGATATCCCAGCGAGGCTTGGAGAAGTTTTGCGGCTGGCGCGCCTCCCCTCACGAGCACAAGCAACTTGATCGAGGTAACGAAGTCCGAACGGATTCTCCACAGTCAGGTCTTCTTGGTCCAAAAGGCAGACCGGCCATTTGCACTGATCCAAGGGATCACCTGGAAACCTTTGGAACCGCCGACAGGTTTTCTCCAGGCCTATGAAACGACGTCTCTGCGGCTTCTTCCCAGCCAAGACCTCGATCTCGGCGATCGCAGGCAAAGACTCCGCAGCCCAATATGGTCAGATCTGGAAAACAGGCTCTATACCGCAAAACCCTCCGAGAGCAACACCGTCCACCTGGTCGAGGACATTCTGCAAGGTTTGCCGGAGGAGCAGCGGATTGCTGACACTCGGCGGGTGAGGGTAGTGTGTGGGTGGCTGAATACCAACATGGCTTTCTCTGCAAAAGCCGGGGTCGCTGCGAGCACAAACAGTATCACCGAGTTCCTCTTCCGCAGTCATGTCGGAGGTTCGCATCAATTTGCGCTGGCTGGCGTACTCATGTTGCGGACTGCTGGTATTCCCGCCCGGTTGGCTTCAGGTTACCGCTATCCGTTGGGCCAGAATGATTCAACTCGATCCAACCTCAAACTGACCGATGCCCACGCTGACACTTGGGCTGAGGTCTTTGTGGATGGCGGGGGGTGGCTTCCCTTACCCTTTCAACCATCCAAAATCCTGGACCGGCCGTCCCCGCAAGAGGATCCCGAGGTAGAACATCAGCTTGAGCGCAAAATAGAGGCTGCGACCCTCCCGAGTCCTCGACCGACGGAGCGCCCGGCATGGTTATTAGGTGCGCTGTTCTCGGTGGCTCTGCTGCCTTTGGCAACTTTGTTGTTGTGGAACCGGTGGGTCTACCACTGGTCACTTCTCTGCCAACCCAGCCGGGCTGCTGAACTGGCCCTGCGGGCTGCCCTCTCTATGGCGGCCACGGCAGGCTGGCGCCGCAAACCTCATGAAACCTACGCGGACTTTGCGCTTCGTGTGGAGCGGAAGCAGGGCGCTTCGCGCTTTGGAAAACAACTTGGGAAAGTGCTCAGCCTTTGGTGCGAGGCCTACAACTATAAGAAGCATCAATCACCGGAAGATCGCCGCCTCTGGACCAAAGCAGTGGCCGAGCTGCGACACAGTCTTATGCGAGACCTTCTCGGGCAAACCTACAGGCACCCATGGGCCGGCTGGCCCTCGAAAACTGGCGAACCCAGCCGAAGAATGTTATGAAAAACGCTGAACTGAATATCGATGAAGCTCGAAACAAGATTGAAATCCTTAAGTCAAATCTGACCGCTGTTTCTCACGGCCGATCAGGCCTGGTTGACGATCTAATCGTGGCGTTGCTCTGCCGGGATCATGTTCTGATTGAAGATCATTCCGGCTCGGGAATCGGACCATTGATCTATGCATTGGGAAAGTCCATCAGCCCTTCCCCCGGGGGAGACAGGAGCTATCAAAAGGTTACTTGCGAGCCCGGGGCTGATGTCGAGCGGTTTGGCGACGCGATTCGGTCCCATGCCGACCAACTTCCCCACGTTCTTTGGCTTGAGTCTCTGGACGAAGCGGAAAGGGATGTGCAGCTCGCGGTGGCGGCAATCATGGTTGGCCAGCCGGTTGTGGTGGGGGCATGGAACAGGCGCTCCCAATGCCCATTGCGGCCAGCGGCTACCGAAGCTGGCCAGCCGGCCGAGTCGGTTAAATGGAACATCCGTGTCCCGGAGGACGTTTTTACGGTGGTCGCCTCGATACGTCCGGCTGAGACCAACAAGGTCATAGTGCCGCGATGTCTTCGGCAATTCCTCTTCCGCCATGTGGCGGAACCGATCTCCGAGGACCAGGAGATAGCGGTGCTGCAAAAATACAGTCGAATGAACGTTTTTGATGATCCTGACAAAACAATCACTGTAAGTGATATCGCGGCAGTGGCCAAGGGGATCAACGGTTTTGTCCGTTGTGAAGAGAAGATTGTAAAAGGGATCATCCATTTGGCGCGCGCCATCCAACAAGATCCGTCCGTCCGGCCCGGCGGCAAGCCCAGCTCCCGGTCGCTTAGCCATTACGTATTGTCACTCAAGGCGAGGGCATTTCTTCAGAACGAGACCGAAGTAAAGTGGGAAATGGTCCACGAAACTGCCGAGAGTGTGCTCGGCCATAAAATCCTCTTTGCTCCGGAGGCGTCAGTCCAACCGCGCGTGTTCCTCAACACGAGATTTAAGCAATTGTATGAAGAAGACCAAGACCAGTGGCCTCTTGTCGTAACCAAACACGCAGCGATGGAGCTTGAGCGGGCTATGGGCATCTGCGCTCAGTTTCAGAATCACCTCTGCAAAGAAGTGCAAGGCCGGGAAAATGACGCAGAGCCTAGTACTATTCAACTCCTCCTTACCGCGTTGCTGGCGGATGGCCACATCCTTCTGGAAGACTTCCCAGGCTCGGGAAAAACCCGCATGGCCAAGAGTCTGGCCAGACTAATTCGGGACGACATCAAAGAGCCCGACGTGGATATTGAGCCTTACCACCGGATTCAATGCACGCCGGATCTGATGCCTAGCGACATTACGGGGTATTCCAAGCTGGAGAGCACCGGGGCCATGCGGTTCCAGCCTGGGCCGATCTTTGCCTATTTTCTATTGGTTGATGAAATCAACCGAACGACTCCCAAGGTGCAATCTGCTTTTCTTGAGGCTATGGCTGAGAAGAGCGTTACGGTGGACAACCACACACACTGCCTGAGTGATCTGTTCTTTGTCGTGGCGACGCAGAATCCGCTTGATCGTGCCGGCACTTTTGAACTTCCGGCGGCACAGTTAGACCGATTCCTCTTCAAGCGGCGACTCGAATCCATTGGTATCGAGTACGAGGGTAATCTCATGATTGAGGAGGCCCTGAAGTTTACCGAAGCCGTGTCCTCAGTCGCGCAGGGACGGGAAGCGTTGTCGCAGAAAATGAGAGAGGAACGACGGAAAGCGTTGTTGCAGAAAATGAGAGAGGAACTTAAGAAACGGGGCACGATGCTGACACCAGATTCTCCGCCCTCAAAGGAGAGACCAGTGACCAATGCTGTCGGAGTATCGGAGATCATACGGGCACGCCAAGCCATTCTGAGCCAAATGCCCATCCACGAAGACCTTGTCCCCAAAATCCTCGAGGTGGCCGACGCAATCAAGGCAAAGATCAAGGCCAACGTGTTTCGAAACGGGAGCCGCCCTTCGGTTCGGAGTATGATGAAGTTCATCAATGCGACCAAGGTTCTCGCTTTTATTCGGAGGGGAGGGGATGCGGCGAGGCGAATAGCGCTACCCGGCGATTTCCGCACCCTTGCATGCGACCTGCTCAGGCATCGTCTGATACCAGATCGAGAAAAGTTAACGCCTCAGGAATTGGATGAAGTGATCATAAACTTGGTAACGAAGATCATACCAGAGTAATCCTGATTCCCGCATGTTTGCCGCTAGACTATTCGGGTTGCGGAGAGTACCGTCGTCAATGCACCGGCAAGTGATGAACTGCCTGGCGCGATTGGGGCTTGGCTGCATCATCCAGGCATCGAGCGCCTTGCGGGCGGACACCAATGGCATCCCGTTGGCCACTCCGCAAGAACGGCATTTATACACCCAGGTGAGCGAATCTGATCTAGCTACCGCCGTCCTTACCCAGGAAGCCAGCCGGCTTCTGGCCGAACAGCCAAACTCCTTGGTAGCCCACTATGCCATGGGAAGCCTGCGCTTTCGGAATGGGCGTTACCCGGAAGCCATCCGTAGCTTTCAAACTGCCCGTCGGCTGGCGGAAAGTCGCCCAGGGTTTGATGCTCCACCACACGGCGAAGAACCTCCCTGGCATGCCGTGATTCTTTCGAGCCTCGCGAATGCGTACGACAGAATGGAACGGCTCCCGGAGGCGGTATCGGTGTGGGAAGAGATGCGCCGCCGAGGGTATGTGGAAAACTACAGCCAGCGGAAGGATGTGAGTGATCCTGGCAGTTCTGAAATTGCGGCGTTGCTCAAGCTCGGCAAGGTGGCGCAAGCCAGGGCATTGGCGGAAGAACGTTCCAATCAGCGTGGACTGACGGGGGCCGAAAAAGCGGGCCGGGATTTCGATCGCGCTTCGGTGCTCTTTGCGGAGGATCCCGGCGGCCAGAGAGCCTATGAGCTTTTCTCCGAGACCGCCAAGCGGGTCACTGCGACGGGTGAAGGCTTCATTCCCTACGACATGCTCGCCTTTCACGCATTACGACAGGGGCACCAAGCGGAGGCTGTGCAGTGGCTGGAAGAAAGCACCCGGCATCCCAACCCAAAGTCCGGTCGCCATCCATGGCGGCTCCTAGCCGAGATCTGGACTGCGAGCGCTCAGTGGGACAAGGCTCAACAAGCGTTGTGTGAATCCTGGGAATCGCTGGCCACTAAGCGCCAGGATGTGCGATACGATCTCCTGGCTGACACGCGAAAATCTCTGGCTGAATTCTACTTGGCAGTCGGCTACCCAGACCGCTCAGAGCAGCTCCTTTTGCCCTACCTTGAGCACCCGATTCGTGCCGGCATGTCGTCCCGCCCTGTGGAACAGTGGCTGGCTGGCGTGGACTTGGCTGCCTTGGTCGCTTCGCGCCAGATCAGGAGCCTCGAACTGGAGAACGTAGCTGGCGAGGGGCTAGGGGCGCGCCTGGCAACGCAGCGCAAACAAGTTCTTCGCAGGTACGACGAGTTCATGCTGGAGCGTCGCATTCGGGCGCTCGTCGCGAAGCAACTCATCCAGGGTCGATCTTTGCGTGATGTGCTGGAGGTTGTGGACGTCCCAGTCTGGCTGTGGGGGGATCTCATCACCGTGCTGGGTCCTCGGGAGGTTGAAGCGCTTCTGCGGCTGTATCCCTTGCGGGGGGTCCAAGCGAGCATGTTTACTGCCGCTCTTCAGGCAGAGATCGCGTTTGCCGATGGCCGGTGGTCAGCGGTTTTGCAGTCGGGCGAGGTCGCCCTCAAGGAGCTTCCGCCCGAGCAGGCGACCTGGGCGTTGCGCCTCCGGGTCCTGCTGGGCGAGGCGGGACGCCGATCAGGCGACCTTCAAGCTCCTCAGCGGTGGTGGGGGGAGCCGTTGCACTCGTACCGCTCGGTGTTTCGCCACTTGGATATTGCCCTGCCTGTGGTCTTTGAACGCCCCTCCCAAGCCAATTCCCAGAGCTATTTAGGAGTTCTGGAGTCCTCGCCCAGGTTCACAGCAGACGCTAAGGCACCGTGGCGGGTCGCCGCTGAGATCGAGGGAAAGATGGCATCGGCCGGAATTATTGAAGGTAACGCGAACCAGCTTGTGAGCGTCACGGTCGAACCCTCGACGAAGCAACAAGCTGTCCCCTTGCTTCTTCGTGCGCTCTTCGCGAGTTCCGGCGAGCTGAAGGAATCGGAAATTGATGCCCTGGAGGGACGAGCTGTTCGGGGAACTCGAACGCGATAAATTACATTAATCGATTATGAAACAAGCAAAACGTTTCAGCGCCTTGCTCATTGTAGTCGTGCTGCTGAGTTGTTGGCACCGCACGTCGGCCCAAGAAGCTGGGGGACTTTCGGCGAGCGTGTTTCAATCCAAAACCGCACTTCAAGAGGTCCAAACAGAGGTCGAGAAGAAGTTGGCTCAGTTGAGCGACGCGGAACAGCCGGCAACTGAACTTCGGGATCTGGCGGGTTTCTTCCAAACCAAGAGCAACCGGTGTTCAGAGATCGCGCAGAACATCGGGGAACTCACCAAGATCGCCCTACAGCGACGGGACGACCTCAACTCCAACCACGACTTGCCGGCCGACACCAAGCAAGAACTGCTGGGAGTCTTGGACTCGCAGCTCAAGCTGCTTGACGAGTTCGGGAAGCGAATCCGAGAGATCGAGCGGGGCATAAAGTATCTCGATGGAAAGCGCAAGCAATGGCTCGCCCTCCACACCAGCACACTGGACATTTCCGGCGAGGGGGATGCGCGCAAGGCACTCCGGGATGCCATGGAAAAGGCCAAGGCAGAGTGGTTGAACCCTCCCACGGAAAATAGAGAGCCAAAAGCGATGAAGGAATTCGATGGCTCGGACAAATCCAAGTCTTTGCTTCATGTCCCCAAGGTGACGAACACCCAGCCGCCTGCTGAGTTGCCGGCGACTCCTGAGTCGGATGGGTCTTCACCGCGGGCGGGTACTTTGCCCATTGCTTTTGGTTTGTGCCTGCTCATCGGAGTGGGGGGCGCAGCGGTGATTATCTGGGCTGTGCTGCGTTACGAGAGCAGGGCAAGAAAGTCGAACGTTGGCACTGGGGCTACATGCCTACGCCCTCCGGTAGCGAGGACCCCGGCGATGCTTCTCACACCTGACCCTTTGTCCCGCCCAATCCCGGCACTGACACCGGCGAGACCAACCGCATCTCCATCAGCTGCACCTTCTGCCCCAAGGTCGCCAAACTCCGGCACAGGCATGGCCACCGCATCGCTAGTTCTGGGAATTTTGTCCCTTGTGCTTTTCGGACTGGGGCTTCCATTAGGAATCGTCGCCGTCGTTCTCGCCGCGATAACCCGTCGGCAAGTAAGGTCCGGCCTCGCCTCCGAGGCTGGGCTTGGCAGGGCTCAGGTTGCGCTGATTACCGGGGCGATTGGAATAGTTCTCAACACTGTGGTTTGGATTTTCTACGCTGCCATAGTGGTTTGGTTCTTGTCACACGGCTCAAATCCTACCGGGACCAGGCACAACCCGGCCAATCCGCCAGCTACTTCCGGGCTTTCTGCCCCAAGCAGATGGGCGCCAGCCACCCCCGACCTTGAAATCCCGCGCCAGAAAACGACAAAATTGAGTCACTGACCTCTTACACCCCATATTGCGGCATCCGGCCTCGCGAACTACCCGGAAACGTGGTTTGGACGCCTTAGCCACGTGATGAAAGAAGTTGCTAGATTATGAAAAATGGAAAGTCTCTTAGTGCATTTCTTGTGGCTGCCTTATTGCTGAGTTGTGAGCACCGCACGTCGGCCCAAGATGCCGGCGGACTTTCGGCGAAAGTGCATGAGGCCCAAACAGCGCTTCAGCAGGTCCAAACAGATGTGGAGACCAAGTTGGTTCAAGTGAGCAACGCTGAACAACCTGAACCTGCCCTTAAGGATCTGGCGGGTATCTTTTACACCAAGAGCAACAGGTGTGCAGAGATCGCGCAGGACGTCGTGGAACTAGCCAGGATCACCAACAAGCACCGGGATGGCCTGAACTCAAATCAAGACTTGCCGTCTGGCACCCGGAAAGAACTGCTGGGCGTCTTGGAATCACAACTCCAGGTTCTTGACGAATTTGGAAACCGCATCAGGGAGATCAAGCTGAGCTTAAATTACCTTGATGCAAAGCGCAAGCAATGGCTCGCGTCGTATACGAGCATTAGAGACATCTCCGGCGAGGATGCGGCGCGCAAGGCGCTCCGAGATGATATGGAAAGGGCAAGGGCCGAATGGCTGAAAGACCCCAGGCAGGAGAATCCGCCGAGGCCTCCCCCCGCGAGCGCCTCGCAGCGATCCGGTTCGTCTCACCCGGCGAGCGCTCCTGGGGCCGTCCCTTGGAAGGCTAGTTTAGATCTCCAGGCGAGCTGGAAACAAGTCGCTGCGTTTGCGAAGGAATTAACAAACGCCGCCCCGCTTGAAGATGTATCAAGTGTGCGCAAGTTCGATGAACACCTCAGCGCCGGTGACTTACTCGCACATGCTCGTGCAGAGAAAAAGGCAGCGGCATACTGTATGTCAAAGGCACTAAATGCACCTAATGAGTACTGCAAACGGTACGCGCAGCTCGCAGCGGATTACCTGACACAACTTGCGGAACTTATGGAAGCAAATGCAGCTTATAAGGGGGCAGCGGGATCTAAAGATAGTGTGACATCGGCCGAGGAACGATGTCAAAAAGCCAGGAAGGCTTTTCTAACTTTAGACGAGAGTCTTGACCTAGCGCGGCAGGCTTACTTAAGGGAGTAGAAACCTCCCGCTTTGGAAGAATGCGCTGGCCTGTGATGGACTTGGAATGGCGGCTGGCGGCGGTCTGCTGGGAAGAACCAGCGCGGCCCGGTATGAGAAATGTCCGGCGTGCGGGAAGCGCACTGCCGAGGCGGACACGTTCGAGTGCCAGCGCTGCGGGCGGAGCTACCTCTGCAGCAAGCATTTTGTGAAAGCGAGACGCTGCTGCCAGGATTGCGCGTCGGAGTTGGCGGCGCAAGAGGAGGAGGAGAGGCGGAAGAGACTGGCTAGCGCCACGAAGGAACGGCTTTGGGTGAACAGTCTGGGGATGAAGTTTGTACCGGTCCCGGAGACGGAGGTGCTGTTCTGTATATGGGAGACGCGGGTGCGGGATTACGAGGTCTATGCCAGCGCGAAGATCGGGGTGTATGATCTGGCCGGGAATGTTTGGGAATGGTGTGAAGATTTCCATAACGGAAAGCGCGGAGCTCGTGTGTTGCGCGGAGGGTCGTGGAACGGCGGCGACTCCGACGATCTCCTGTCATCAGCAGGGCATAAACTTTCGCCAGCTTTGTCATAGAGCATTGCCACGCCTTAATGCATAATTGTTCCAAAACAGGAAACGAATTGGTTCAAAACGCGGCGGATGAGGCGATTCTGCACTTGAACGCAGAGCTCTGACATCCGAGCGTCTTGGCAACCAAACCGTTATGGCTCACGCCGATAGCGCTAAGAGAAATGTTACCACCTCCTGCTCACTTAAAGTTAGCGCTATCGCCCAGCCGTTAGCATCAATTACTTAAGAGTTGAGCAAGACTTCGATAGCCAAGCGATGGGGACGGCACGCCAGGTTTCCTGCAGCCGGTTTAGCTAAAAAGGTCTTGCGAACATGCAGGCGTATCTTGCTTAAAGTCGGACTTTTTATAGAGTGGCACTGCCTTTGTGAAGGCGGGATAAGCATCAACTCTCTCTTCCTCGCCTCACTCGTTTTTGCAACGCTGCTCTTCGTCGTGCCCGGAGAGTTGGTGCTCGTAATGCTGTCGCAAGCCGTGCCCTTCGTCACCCCGTTGAAAGCCTTGATCGCCCTCAACATCCTCGTCTATGCCCTGGTCTTGCTCGGTGTGCGCCTGGCACGCACAGTTAGCGGCCCCTTTTCTCAAAAACCTGAGGTCTGCAGACCGGCGCTCCACTCTGTCGGGAGTTCGTGCTGAGTGTGAATTACTCGGGTTAGCGACAAATGAGCAACGACAGTCCTGTGCCAATGACGACCACCCAAAAAACACTCGCGCCCAAACGCAGTGCGCCGAAAGCGGCTGCGGCCAACAGAACTCGGCCCACATTCCAGTTGACGCTTTGGGCAACATGCACCGCGACGATCAGCAGCAGGCCAGGGAAGGAACACAGCGCGCCGCCGATGAGCCGCACAAAAACTGGCGAAGTCCGCAGGCGTTCGAAATGGGGAGCCGCTGCGATCACGATCAGGAAGGACGGAAGGAACACTCCCAAAGTGGCGACGGCGGCGCCAGCGGTTCCATGCAGCAAATAGCCGACGAAGGTCGCGGTGATCACGATGGGTCCGGGGGTGACCTGACCGAGCACCAAGCCGTCCGAAAACGTCGGGCCGTCCAGCCAATGCCGCGCGGTCACGACCTCGTTGAACAGCAGCGGCACGGAAGCGAATCCGCCGCCGAACGCGAACAGGTCCACGCGTATCATCAACGTCGCCAGTTCGAAGAGGGGCCGGTTGCCGACGAATAACGCCACCAAGACCACTACGCTCGCACCGAAGATGAGCAGTGCAGGTTTTGTGGTCGCCGGCAACGCCGCCGCCACCGATCCGGCGGGCGCCACCGGGTTCTCCGGTTGCAAAAGCCAGTAACCCGCGAACGCCGCCAACACCACCACAAGAAACGGGTTTAGTCCCCAGCCAAACAGGACCACCGCCAGCGCGGTGATCGGCACGTGCCGCCAGTGTTTAAGCGTGGTTCGAGCAAAAGCCACGGTAGCGTTTGCCACGATCGCCACCACGAGGGCCTGTAATCCGCTGAAGGCTGTAACGACCGCTGGCAGATGGTGCGTGTCGGCATAGACCATTGAGAGCGCCATGATCAACCCAAACGCGGGCAGGCCAAACCCCACATAACTGACGGCCGCGCCCGCCACACCACGCACGCTCAGCCCGACGTACGCCGTCGTTTGCATCGCGGTCGCGCCGGGCACCGCCTGGCAAAGTGCCACGCCATCGTCGAAGGCGCGCGCATTCAGCCAGCCTTTCCGATCCACCGCCAACTGCCGGATATAAGCCACCATGGCCGGCCCCCCAAACGCCGTCGCCCCCAAACGCAAGAACGCAATGAAAAGTTCAGTCAACGACGGCGTAGTGCCAGGCGGCCGTTGCGGCGACTCCTGTGCGTCGGTTTCCGATATGCTTGCGCTCATTTGCGTTCTGTTACTCTGCAATCAGCGTCGGCTCCATCCGATGGCTGACATTGCCGCATCGTGACGAATGCTCCCGAACAACGCAACTGCCTGACTCAATGCAGTGAAAGATAAGGGCGTGACCGGATGCTGCGTCGGCTTCCTGGAGAGTTGATGGGTTGCCGCCCAGGGCGGATTCAAGAACCTCCAAAATCGTAGCCGCTGACGGCAGTCGGCGCACTTTTCCTCGATTATCGGAGTGTTAGCGCCGTCTGCCGTCGGCGGCTACGATTTCTTGATCCGCCCGGGTTGCCGCGTAAGCGGCATGAAATTCGATTGAGTTTCGGCCCAGTACGGGATATGGTGGCGAGGCAAAGATGCTCATGTTTGGCCAAACATTTCTTCGGCACACCCTGTATGTCACGGCGACGTTCTGCACGATGGCGGCAGCCGCCTGCAACGTGCCGGTCTTCCGCTACGCGCTGGAACGATGGGAGGCCGACCCGTACGAAATCGTCGTGTTCCATCGCGAGCCACTCAGCGTGGAGCAGGAGGTGATCCTGGCGGGAATGGAGAAAGCGGGGCGAGACGGCAACGCAAATCTGACGGTGAACCGGGTGAACCTGGCCGGCGAAGTGCCACCGCCGCTGCGACTGCTATGGAACGCGCAGGAAAACCCGACGTCACCCTGGATGGTGGCGAGGTATCCGCGACAGTCGCGAATCGAAAATCCGGCTTGGGCGGGGCCATTAACCGCTGAGACGGTTGGGGCGTTGCTCGACTCGCCCGCACGGCGGGATCTCGCCCGGAAACTTTTGCGAGGCGATGCCGTTGTCTGGTTACTGCTGGAAAGCGGTGACCGGGAGCGGGACGACGAAGCTGGACGACTGATCGAGGCCGAGAGCGGGAAGTTGCAACAGACACTGAAGCTGCCCGAACCCTCGACCCTCGATCCGCCGATGAACGCCAATGTGCCATTGAAGATTGCGATTTCGATCGTGCGCGTCGCGCGTTCCGACCCGGCTGAGCGCATGCTGGTGAACCTGCTCCTCAACAGGAACCCGAAATTGGCGACCGGAAAAGAGGCAATGTTATTTCCTATTTTTGGTCGCGGCCGCGCGATTCCGCCGGCGATCGGCCCGGAAATTCGAGCGGAGGCGCTGCTCGAAATGGCTGAGTTTCTGACCGGCCCTTGCTCGTGTCAGGTCAAGGAAATGAATCCCGGCTATGACCTGCTGCTGACGGCGAATTGGAGTTCACTGATCGGCTACCAGGAACTGCAACTGCCCGAACCTCCGCCGCTGGTCAGCATGTCGCAATTCGCGGCCACCGCCGCCAGCAACGTCACGGCGACATCCACCCAGGCTTCCCTTTCGCCCGCCGCCGCAAGCGCGCCTCCGGCGACGGTCGCACCCGATCACCTGGTCCGCAATCTGATTGTGGTTCTCGGCGCTGGCGCATGTTTCCTGGCCACCATGACGTTTGTGCTCAAGATGCGCGCGAACCGCGCCCCTCGCTGATATGAACCTTTACCGGCTCGTGTTCCGCGAGATCCTCCATCGCAAGCTGAGTTTCTCGCTCGGGGTGATTTCCGCAGCCGTGGCCGTGGCCGGTTTGGTCGCGGCGCTGGCGATCCTGCAAAAACACGATGCGCGCACCGAGCAAATCATCACCGCAAAGGAGGCTGAAACCCGGCAGCAGATGGTCAAGCTCGAAGACGATTACCGCAAGCTCATGTTGAAGATGGGTTTCAATGTAATGATCCTGCCGAAAGACCAAAATCTCAGCGACCTTTACGCCGACGATTTCGCCTCGAACTACATGCCGGAGGAGTATGCGACGCGCCTGGCCAAAAGTCGCGTCGCCACGATCAACCACATTTTGCCGTCGTTGCAGCAAAAGGTGAAGTGGCCGGAGCACGAGCGCACGGTGCTGCTAATGGGCGTACGGGGCGAAGTGTACGTGCAGAGCCAGCAGCAGAAGCCATTGCTGGAAATGGTCGCGCCGGGCACGATGATCCTGGGCCACGAATTGGCGCGCAGCCTCCCGCTCAAAGTAGGCGACCAAACCAAACTGATGGGCCACCAGTTCGCCGTCGCCAAGATCAACCCCGAGCGCGGCAACAAGGATGACATCACGGTTTGGATCAATTTAACCGAAGCGCAGGAGTTGCTCGGCAAGCGTGGCCTCATCAACGGGATTCTCGCCCTGGATTGCACGTGCGACACGGTGGACCGACTCAGCCGCATCCGCCCGGAGATCGCCCGCATCCTGCCGGACACGCAGGTCATCGAGTATGCATCCCAGGCTTTGACCCGCGCCGAAGCCCGCCAACGCGCGGCAACCGAAGCACAAACCAGTATCCAGCGCGAGAAGGATGGCCGCGCCACACTTCGCGGCGAACGTGAAGCGTTGGCCGCCGTGCTCGTCCCGGTGGTGCTCGTCGGCAGCAGCATCTGGATCGGGCTGCTCGCGCTGGCCAACGTCCGCGAGCGCCGCTGTGAGATCGGAATCCTCCGCGCGCTCGGACTGCGGGCGCGCCAGATCCTGCTAATTTTCCTCGGCAAGGCAGTGGTCATCGGTTTGGGCGGCGCGGCGTTTGGCTACGTTGTCGGCCGGGTGGTCGGCGCGCTTTGGCGCGATGCCCCGGGAGCGCAACCGCTCCATATTGCATTCATTGACCCGCGGTTGCTGTTGCTGGTCCTGGTCGCCGCCCCCGTGCTGGCCGCGCTGGCCAGTTGGTTGCCCGCGATGAGCGCATCGCAACAGGACCCGGCCGTGGTGTTAAGGGAAGAATGAGCGCGCGGCTCCAAATCGAAAGCCTGAGCAAGTCCTACTCCGGACCGAAGGGTCGCATCGACGTCGTGAACGAGGTATCGCTGACGATCAACGCCGGCGAATTCGTAGCGGTGCAGGGCCCAAGCGGTTGTGGCAAAACCACGCTGCTGTTGGCCGCGGGGGCACTGCTGCAACCTACCCGCGGGCGAGTGCTGCTCAATGGTCAGGATCCGTATGAGCTGTCATCCGGGCAACGGGCGCAGTTTCGTGCGCTGAACATTGGTTTCGTGTTTCAGCAGTTTCATCTGGTGCCTTACCTCGATGTGCTCGATAACATTCTGGCTTCGACCCTCGCGCTGAAAAGGAACGGCAATGAGCATGGTCGCGCCCTTGAATTGGTGGAGCAATTCGGACTCACGAACCGTCTCCGCCATATTCCCGCCGCATTGAGCACGGGCGAACGGCAGCGCGTAGCCCTGGCGCGGGCTTTGTTGAACAATCCGAAGCTGCTGCTGGCGGACGAACCAACCGGCAATCTGGATGAAGAAAACGGGCAAGTCGTGATGCGTTGTCTCGCCGATTTTGCGCGCGCCGGCGCCGCGGTATTGCTGGTGACGCACGAACCGCGCGCCGGCGACCATGCCAGCCGCGTTGTAAAGATGGATGGAGGAAAGCTTCGATGAAAAGCCCATGGGTGCTGGTCATCGGGTCCCTGGCGGTAATCGCGGGGCTGATTGCACTGCTGCAATGGCAGTCGCGGACGTCACGGCCGGTCACAGGAGTTGCGGAAAAACCACTGCTGGTTTTCTGCGCGGCCGGCATCAAGCCACCCGTCGAAGCCATCGCGCACGAATACGAGCGAGCCTTCGGAGTGCGCGTGCAGCTACAATATGGCGGGTCGGGCTCGCTCTTGAGCAACCTCCGCATCGCCGACAGCGGCGATCTGTTTTTGGCGGCGGACGAGAGTTACATGAAGTCCGCGCGCGAGTTCGGGTTATTGGCGGAGACCATTCCGCTGGCGCGGATGCGACCGGTGATCGCGGTGGCCAAGGGCAACCCGAGGAACATCCGCACTCTTGAAGATCTGCGTCGGACGGACGTGCGGGTCGCCATGGCCAATCCGGAGGCGGCGTCCATCGGCCGCACAGTGCGCGCCTTGTTGCAGCAGGCTGGCCAATGGATCGAGTTGAAAAAGCACGTCACCGTTTTCAAACCGACCGTCAACGATGTCGCCAACGACGTGAAGATCAGGTCGGTGGATGCCGGCATCGTCTGGGACGCCACGGTGCGGCAATATCCCGAGTTGGAATTCGTCACGGTGCCGTTGTTCGACTCGGCTGTTGAAACGATCAGCGTCGGCGTGCTCAAACGCTCCCAGCAACCGGCGGTGGCGTTGCGGTTCGGCCGGTATCTCGGCGCACGCGACAAAGGGCTGAAGCAGTTCGAGAAGTTTCATTATGAGCCGGTGGAGGGCGACGAGTGGGCGGAGAACCCGGAGATCGTGTTGTTCAGCGGTGCGATGTTGCGGCCGGGCATTGAGAAGACGCTGAGGGATTTCGAGCAACGCGAGGGTTGCCGGTTCACGACGGTTTACAATGGCTGCGGCGTCCTCGTGGCGCAGATGCGCGCGGGTCAGCGGCCCGACGCCTACTTTTCCTGCGATACCTCGTTCATGAAAAGCGTTGCTGACCTTTATCTCGATCCGGTGAACGTGGTGGACAATCATTTGATGATCATCGTGCAGAAGGGAAATCCGAAGGGAATCCAGACGGTTCAGGATTTGACGAAGCCGGGGTTGCGCGTCGGCCTTCCTCACCACGAGAAGTCCGCAATGGGCAACATCGCCTGGAAGATGCTGGTGCAAATGAATGTCTATGATGCGCTGGCTCCGAACCTGAGCGTGGAGTCGCCGACCGGCGATTTTCTGGTCAACCAACTCCGCACCGGCTCGCTCGACGCCATCATCGCCTGCCGCAGCAACTGGACCGGGGTGCGCGAACATCTCGATGCTGTTCCGATTGATCATCCGCTTGCTCGAATGACGCAACCGTACGCGGTGGGCCGCAACACGCGTTACAAGCAGATGCTCGCCCGTTTGCAGGACGCGCTCACGACCGCCACCGCCCGCGAACGCTTTGAAGCCGAAGGGTTCGGGTGGCGCTATCAATTAAACCCAACGCCATAAACCACCAAACTGAAAGAGACCAGCAACATGCAAGCCGAAGAACTGGGACACGCCATCAACAAGGGACTGGAGTTCTGGTCGCTCCAATGTTTAACCGATGCAGCGATCATGTTGTCGTTCGTTATCCTCGCCATGGTCGCGGGCCGCAGCTATCTGGAAGACGTTCGACGGCGGCTGACGTTGCGGGTGGCGGCGGAAGTCTGGTCGGCAAGCACCGATCTGCTCATTGATGTGTTGATGGGATTCGTCGCGCTGGTTGGCCTGTTCATTACCAATCCCGACATCCTGGCCGACATCAAGATCGGCCTGCCGTGGGTGCCGCTGGCGATGGTGTTGATGGCCGTTGCGCTGGTGATCCGTGCATTTCATGGAGGGCGCGTCGTCGCGTCAACCGCGTGGTGGATCGTCTTCGGATTGGTGGTGGTGGCCTGCGCCGCGAATTGGTTCGGGTTTACGTTCGTGATGGAGGCGGCTGGCGAGGGGTATCTGAAAAATCATAGCGGCTCCGTGTGGCCCACGCTCCAAAGGATGCGTTCAGACTTCAACCCCGACCTTGCGATGGCCACGTTTCAATGGGTCAATCCCGCGTTATTACTGGTGTTCCTCTGGGCCGTGGTCACCGGCGCGGTGCGCTCCTGCCGCGCTCGTCAAGAGCCAAAAGCCGGTCATGACGCTTAGCCTCGAAAAATCAATCGTACTCCCCATGAACGCCACTGCTGACCCTCGGTCAAGGCCCCCGGATCGCTGCCGCCGTGACTGGCCGTTTTTCGCGGGTTTGGCCATTCTGAGTGGTGTTTACATCCTGTTGATCCTGGCCATGATCGTGGCCGATCTGGCTTTCACCACGCCGCAGCATTTGCTGCGGGCGCTGGCGAGTCCGGAGATTCGCTATTCGATCAAGCTCAGTCTGATTTCCTGCACGCTGACCACGCTGCTTTCGTTGTGGATCGCCGTGCCAACGGGATACCTCATGTCGCGTTTCCGATTTCCAGGCAAACGGCTCATGGACGCGGTCCTCGACATTCCAATCGTGCTCCCGCCGCTGGTGATCGGGTTGAGCCTTTTGATTCTGTTCCAAACCCCCGTTGGCCGGCTCATCCAGAGAGTCGTACCGGTGACGTATGCAATTCCCAGCGTCATCCTCGCACAATTCGCCGTGGCGTGCGCGTTTGCCGTGCGCACGATGCTTGTGACCTTCGATCAAATCAGCCCACGCTGCGAACAAGTCGCGCTGACGCTGGGCTGTAATCGCAGCCAGGCCTTCTGGCGCGTGGCGTTGCCGGAGGCGCGGCGCGGGGTGTTGACGGCGGCGACGCTGGCCTGGGCGCGCGCGTTGGGCGAGTTCGGGCCGATCCTGATATTCTCGGGGGCGACCCGGATGCGCACGGAAGTGCTGCCAACAACCGTGTTTCTGGAATTGAGCATTGGCAACATCGAAGCGGCGGTGGCGGTGTCGCTCATCATGATCGTCGCTGCGCTGGCGGTGCTGACGATCGCGCGCGTGTTCGGCTTGCGCGCGCCACTGGAGCGAGTGTTGTAACATGATTGCTGTAGAACATCTCAAGGTGCGCGTGGGCGGGTTCGCGCTGGAGGACATCGGCTTTGATGTGCCGACGGGACAGTATGCGGTGCTGATGGGCCGGACCGGCGCAGGGAAAACCACGTTGCTGGAAGCGCTCTGCGGCCTCAAGCCGGTGACCGGGGGAACGATACGGCTTAACGAGCGCGACGTCACAAGGCTCAAGCCCGCGGAGCGCGGCATCGGTTACGTGCCCCAGGACCGCGCGCTGTTTCAAACCATGACCGTGCGCGAGCATCTGGCTTTCGCACTGGTTCTCAGGAAGGCCGGCCGGCAGGTCATCCAACAGCGCGTCGCGGAGTTGTCCCGACTGCTGGGCATCGAGCATTTGCTCGAGCGCAGACCGCACGGCTTGAGTGGAGGCGAAGCGCAGCGGGTGGCGCTGGGCCGCGCGCTCTCGGTTCGGCCCGGCATCCTTTGCCTGGATGAACCCTTGAATGCGCTGGACGACGACACGCGCCAGGAAATGTACAAGTTGCTTGCCGAAGTGCAGCAGAGCACCGGCGTCACCATTCTGCATGTGACCCACAATCTCGACGAAGCCGAGCAATTGGCGGACAGAATCCTGGTTTTGCGGGATGGGAAAATGGTCTGTCAGACCTGAAGTCTTCCAAACTCGCTAACATGCAACCCATCCCCTCCCTCACCGACATCGAGCGCCAGGTTTACGAGTGGCAGATGTGGGTCGAGGGTTTTGTCGAGGAAGGCCAGCGGCGGCTCAAGGGCGCATCCGTCCTCGTCTCGCGC
>Ga0194053_10001107_pt1 | contig 17856 bp, 13 predicted proteins | sample SepL228m_MetaG_FD_161684 | JGI IMG/M metagenome (GOLD analysis project Ga0194053, IMG submission 161684) | Anoxic zone freshwater microbial communities from boreal shield lake in IISD Experimental Lakes Area, Ontario, Canada - Sep2016-L227-8m | ecosystem: Environmental > Aquatic > Freshwater >... | reverse complement strand
AATGGGACGGTTCATCCCCACGCTCATGGGGAACTCGCATATCTGTTGTTGAAACCGTGGGCGGATTACGGTTCATCCCCACGCTCATGGGGAACTCTGCAGTCTCGTATGCAACACCCGTCTGGATATCGGTTCATCCCCACGCTCATGGGGAACTCTAAACCTCGGGATTAGCGGCGACGGGTCTGCACGGTTCATCCCCACGCTCATGGGGAACTCGATGTCGCAACAAGGGCCGGGGCTGCAAACATCGGTTCATCCCCACGCTCATGGGGAACTCAAGTGTTTTTCAAGTGTTCTTTTATAATCGTTCGGTTCATCCCCACGCTCATGGGGAACTCATTTGTTATTGAATGATTATACTATTCAAGAGCGGTTCATCCCCACGCTCATGGGGAACTCGTTTAAAGGGATTGTGAGAAGTTATTATGACGCGGTTCATCCCCACGCTCATGGGGAACTCTTGTGAATTCTTGACGCGATACAAACACAATACGGTTCATCCCCACGCTCATGGGGAACTCAATCGGGCTTCAATTTGGACTCCGATTTAGGGCGGTTCATCCCCACGCTCATGGGGAACTCAGAAGATCATATAATGGTTGATGGATTAGAACCGGTTCATCCCCACGCTCATGGGGAACTCAACACCCCTTTAAACGGGCTTTAATGGTTGTTCGGTTCATCCCCACGCTCATGGGGAACTCTAATTAGAAAAATATAATTCAAAATATTATTTCGGTTCATCCCCACGCTCATGGGGAACTCAACACCCCTTTAAACGGGCTTTAATGGTTGTTCGGTTCATCCCCACGCTCATGGGGAACTCTGATGAGAATAACCAGAGGTAATTTAGAAGATCGGTTCATCCCCACGCTCATGGGGAACTCCAATGCAGAGCGGCTGCACCCGGTGCCTGTTACGGTTCATCCCCACGCTCATGGGGAACTCATCACATTAATGGAGACAAACAAGATAACCGGCGGTTCATCCCCACGCTCATGGGGAACTCGTCACCACTCCAGCGACTGCATGTGTGAACACCGGTTCATCCCCACGCTCATGGGGAACTCTGTGTGGGGAATGAGAGCTGCGAAGGTTGCACCGGTTCATCCCCACGCTCATGGGGAACTCGGGGCGCTACGCTGTCAGAATCAACGACACGCCGGTTCATCCCCACGCTCATGGGGAACTCAAAACCTTCATACCCCTTCAAACCACAGGAGGCGGTTCATCCCCACGCTCATGGGGAACTCTACACGACAGAACATAATTTCGACCTCACTGACGGTTCATCCCCACGCTCATGGGGAACTCAAGGGCAGGAATCAATGGACTGCTGCAAGGCGCGGTTCATCCCCACGCTCATGGGGAACTCTCGGATAAGGGGTGTTCTGCGAGATTCGATCTCGGTTCATCCCCACGCTCATGGGGAACTCGGTCATCAAATAGAGTAGTATTATAGAAAAAACGGTTCATCCCCACGCTCATGGGGAACTCAAATAACAGAGAGAAAGGATTGATTTATTATGCGGTTCATCCCCACGCTCATGGGGAACTCTGCAATATAGTAAGAAAAGCGATAAGAACACCCGGTTCATCCCCACGCTCATGGGGAACTCATCTATATTCTTAATCCACTTCATAGCAATATCGGTTCATCCCCACGCTCATGGGGAACTCACATGATGATTAAGAGTTTTTCTATCAAAAAACGGTTCATCCCCACGCTCATGGGGAACTCATATGTTTAATTTAAGATGTTCAATGATGTTACGGTTCATCCCCACGCTCATGGGGAACTCACCCTATAAAATTGAAATTTTTTGTTTTTTCTCGGTTCATCCCCACGCTCATGGGGAACTCGCTTTAAGCATTTTTAAAACACAATCCCTTAACGGTTCATCCCCACGCTCATGGGGAACTCATCGAAGGAAGGCAAAAATCTAACGGGATAAACGGTTCATCCCCACGCTCATGGGGAACTCCGTATGTGTGAATATGAAGGTGTAACCTTTATCGGTTCATCCCCACGCTCATGGGGAACTCTGCATCCCGAAAGTAATTTTAACGTTAATCCTCGGTTCATCCCCACGCTCATGGGGAACTCGTCTGATAGGATACTATTATATACTAGCCTATCGGTTCATCCCCACGCTCATGGGGAACTCGGGTTTGTAAGGGGTGTCCCCTTACGGAGCAACGGTTCATCCCCACGCTCATGGGGAACTCTATACACAGTATTTCCACAGGAAACAGACTCACGGTTCATCCCCACGCTCATGGGGAACTCGTCTGATAGGATACTATTATATACTATTATACCGGTTCATCCCCACGCTCATGGGGAACTCAGGTGGTTTATGAGAGTTGTTTTGGTGGCGGGCGGTTCATCCCCACGCTCATGGGGAACTCTTGTGCGTTTTATGGGTGTTTCACCTCGATACCGGTTCATCCCCACGCTCATGGGGAACTCCTATCCAAGGCCCACCCGTCAACAGCGTAACGCGGTTCATCCCCACGCTCATGGGGAACTCATTATTTCAGGTTCTTTATCTCCTGAAATTTCCGGTTCATCCCCACGCTCATGGGGAACTCACGATAATTTGAGGTTATTTTGGCTAATCGGGCGGTTCATCCCCACGCTCATGGGGAACTCTTTTCATCCTTTGTAATACTGTATTCTGCTGTCGGTTCATCCCCACGCTCATGGGGAACTCTTGCGATACAACGCTGTTAGGATGGGCAGGTCCGGTTCATCCCCACGCTCATGGGGAACTCTCCCCTTACGGAGTAACCGTAACAGCTCACAGCGGTTCATCCCCACGCTCATGGGGAACTCTTGCAAAACTGCTGAATAGATGGGGGTGACACCGGTTCATCCCCACGCTCATGGGGAACTCATATTCTGTAGTTGTATAATCAATGGTTATTACGGTTCATCCCCACGCTCATGGGGAACTCTTTTCTGGTCTGTTTTGGTATTATTTTAGGTCCGGTTCATCCCCACGCTCATGGGGAACTCCGGACGGTATGACCTGTATAAGAAATTTTTTGCGGTTCATCCCCACGCTCATGGGGAACTCTGCAATATTGTAAGAAAAGCGATAAGAACACCCGGTTCATCCCCACGCTCATGGGGAACTCCCATTTAGGGTTATTTCGCAATTTGTGAAGTCCGGTTCATCCCCACGCTCATGGGGAACTCAATCGGAGTTCAATTTGGACTCCGATTTAGGGCGGTTCATCCCCACGCTCATGGGGAACTCTATGGCAGAATTTTGCCCGCGCGCTGTATTTCCGGTTCATCCCCACGCTCATGGGGAACTCATCGGCACAAAGTAATTATTTTGATGATTATGCGGTTCATCCCCACGCTCATGGGGAACTCAGAGTAATTGCACACTAAAAAAGGTTAAACCTCGGTTCATCCCCACGCTCATGGGGAACTCTTAAGGTTTGCTTTAAAATACAACGTTAAACACGGTTCATCCCCACGCTCATGGGGAACTCGCGAAATGAATACAGAATTGAGGTTTTGCTGTCGGTTCATCCCCACGCTCATGGGGAACTCTTCTTCATGCGAAATACAGTTAAATTTCCGCCCGGTTCATCCCCACGCTCATGGGGAACTCTTCCTCAAAAGTGTTTATCTGATTATAAACACCGGTTCATCCCCACGCTCATGGGGAACTCTCCCGTTTTTGTCGTTTTAATTCAAGATTAGACGGTTCATCCCCACGCTCATGGGGAACTCGTTTTTTAACCCGTTTTTTTTCTTATCACTTCCGGTTCATCCCCACGCTCATGGGGAACTCAACTAATTTTTAAGGTATGCTCTAAATGTGAGCGGTTCATCCCCACGCTCATGGGGAACTCATTAATTCAGGTTCTTTATCTCCTGAAATTTTCGGTTCATCCCCACGCTCATGGGGAACTCACTGTCAAAAGTGCTTATCTGATTATAAACACCGGTTCATCCCCACGCTCATGGGGAACTCTCAGGATTATTTAAGTCATATTTCTTAATACACGGTTCATCCCCACGCTCATGGGGAACTCTAAATCCCCAATTCCTGATAATCTAAAAGGCTCGGTTCATCCCCACGCTCATGGGGAACTCCGTTGTATTTTAAAGCGAACCTTAATTTATCGCGGTTCATCCCCACGCTCATGGGGAACTCTTCGTCCACCGTAAAAACAAAGTGCAATTTACCGGTTCATCCCCACGCTCATGGGGAACTCCGTGAAATGTTAGAAGAATTGCAAGAAATGAACGGTTCATCCCCACGCTCATGGGGAACTCTCTTAAAAGTCCTGTGACGGATAGATAATGACCGGTTCATCCCCACGCTCATGGGGAACTCTGATTATACCAGATTGGAAAAGAATTTGGAGCCGGTTCATCCCCACGCTCATGGGGAACTCTAAATTCCCAATTCCTGATAATCTAAAATGTTCGGTTCATCCCCACGCTCATGGGGAACTCAGCGTCACAAAGTAATTATTTTGATGATTATTCGGTTCATCCCCACGCTCATGGGGAACTCTCTTCAATTCTTATAGGAAAACTAGGAAGTCTACTTCCGGATAGTGAATGCCAGCACTTTTTTAGACGAGGTATCTCTATAATAAACAGAATAATACATTATCCTCACCCACGGAAGATCAACAAAATCTCCCTGATTAGCATTCATTCTTCTTTAGTAATTAATTTCTCTGCACTCGATTGATCCGGTTTCTGTGGGATAAATGAAATGAGCTGAACTCCACAAAAGTCTACGGGAATGCGGCGGTTAGTGCCGATTGTGATAAAATCATAGCCAGCCTCATTGTTTGTCCCCCATGCCATGATTGCCGTTCCCTCCTCAATCCCATCGATGATTTGTATCCACAACATTTCACGTACTTTTTGTGAAAAATCGCCGATATACACACCGACATGGATTTCAAGGAGCCATACTGCAAGCCGGCCACGTAAACGTGGCGGTGCATTCTCAAGTACGATGACCAGCATCGCCAAGCCCCTTCTCTTCCGGAATCGCCACTGGCAGACAATCTTCCGGGGTTTCCGGAATTGGGAGACCGCCGGCACGCAGAATATCTTCAATCGTCGGAATAATAGTTTTCAACAACCGGGTTTCCCGAAATTGATCCCGACAGGCAAGTCTTACCGCTCGTTCCGGATCAACCGGGTTTTGGGCAGCGACACGGAAAGCAACTGGCACCACCGTCTCGAATTTGAAGAGATCCGCAATATCATAGACAAACGATTGCGGTTTACCGGAATGGATAAAACCGATAGCCGGTGCATATCCCGCTGCAAGGATTGCTGCCTCGGAAATCCCGTACAGGCAGGATGTTGCTGAACTTAAGCAACGGTTCGGCAGATCCCCACTTCCCCACTCTTTATGATCATACTTTCGGCCTTCCCATTTTACACTAAATTTTTGCGCCATCTGCGCATACATCTCTTTTACCCTCGCCCCCTCAACACCACGAAGTTGCTCAACTGAATACTGTGCGGGCACCGGCTTCTTGAACCGGAACTCGTACATTTTCCGGACAACTCTCAGTCGTGCCTCTTCATCAAGCGCAAGTCTCGCTTGATAGAGCAGACGATCTGCCCGCGCACCTCCGGGCTGCCCCGCAGCATAGAGCCTGACGCCAGCTTCCCCAATCCACACAAGCAGGCAACCAACACGGGATGCGAGAACAACAGCAGCATGAGAAACCCGGGTGCCCGGTTCGAGCATGAGGCACGCAACACTACCGATAGGGATCTGGGTGCGCACACCGTTTTTATCGACCAGAACAAACGCCCCGTCAAGTACATCAAGCTCACCCTTCTCAAGAAAAACGAGGGATATCCTCTCTTTGATAGCAATCGGTTTCAAAGGAGGGAGCATGGGGAAATCCCATCACCGTGCAGGACGAACCATCAAAAGACCGCACCCGAATCCTTTTGCCGGTCCCAGACCCCGATAGAGCGTCTGGACAAACAGATCCGGATCGGTTACAGTTAACGTTCCGGTAAACTCGATGGTGCTCAGGGTAACGGAATGCTTTCCCTTGGGTTTGGTAAACTGGTGCTGCGCATACCCATCCGCCCGCACATCTCCCTCACGAACAGAATAACCGTTTGCCTCCCCTTTCATCGCAAGCCATACGAATCCCGCCTGCTGAATGATTTCCGACTCATGTGGACGTTCAGCTTGCCTTTGTTTCAGGAGTGTTTTTGCGTCCATCACCACATCATGCCTGTGTTGTTTATTCTGTTCATCGCGCTTGGTGCGGATTGGGTTCGCCTGTAACATAAATGACAACTTTTGATCTTTTTTTATCACGGGAGTGTAGGGTTTGGTTTCAACGTGCCAGACACCATGACGATCATTCGGCATCCGTTCTGAAACGCAGTAAAATGCCGGAAGTCCCTCTATCATATCCTGCCGGTAGATAAAATCCCGGTTCCGTTCCGGGCCATCAGTAAAAAGATCCCAGACCAGAGAATGAAGTTTGTACGCTCCACCAATATGATTCCAGAACTCTTTCTCGTATGCCGCATCGTTACGGAGTTTCACTCTGCTGAAGAACACGATCAGCCCCCCACAGATTTTTGTACCATCGTATAGTGTTCTGTCCGGTTCCCGAATTGCCAACGTTTCCTGCTCATCGGGTCATCCCGGCGCTGGACGATATACACGCTGTCAAATCCGCTATCATCTCCCTCCCAGAAGACGCGGACATCCTTTGCTGATTCCAGCCGGTTAAGGAATGGCGCACCCTTAAAATGAGTGGACGAAAAAGCTCCTGAAATCGTATCCGCAGGAACAACTTGTGCCTCAAGCGGAAGAGAAAGTGGGCAGGACTTTCGCCCAAGATAAAGACCGAACACCGGTCTTTCGAGATGCTCTTTGAGCGTGGCAAGTGAGTACGGAGGGGTGGCAGTACGACTCCATAAACAAACCGTATAAAGCGCATCGCACCGATAATCCCGTGAAGAGAGAATCGTATTGAGATCATCCTTTGGCACAGAAAGTTCTGCCTTACGGGTAGGAAACACCGTTTTCTTCTGACCTTTTCCCGAAGGGGGCACCTGAGCAGTATGATAGTCCCTCATAAGAGTTCCAGGAGCATCGATTTGGAGTGCCATAAGATACCCGACAGCTAACTCACGCAACCGCTCCTCTTCATCGCGCCGGATACCAAGCGCTGCTGAAATCATTCCCATAATGGCAGATTTTGACGGGCGATCAAACGTTGGTCTGAACTCGCCAACCGCAATATCACCCCATGATGCCATCATCCCGTACATACGGAAAATGAGATATTCTCTCATAGTGATCAGCAGCAGAAATCCAGAATTTCTTTCAGTGAACCGGTACCGGAATGAGCGTTCATCTCTTTATCCGCACTACTGCATGCCCCATACACTTTATCCATTTTTTCACGGGTATCCTTCAGAGATTTGATAGCAGATCCCAGAAGATCTTTTGAATCCCGGATTGCGGCAAGATAAGCAACAGACAGTGATCGGGGTTGTTTATCCCCTTTTTCTGCGAGGAGATATGAGGCATATGCCCGCGAAGCAAAAGAATTCTGTTTACCCGTTGGCGCAACTTTGGTTGCTGCCTCAACAAACGCCCGGATTGCATCATTCGTGAGTTTATCATCGCTCCCCAGATTCTTTTTCAAGAGGGTTTTGTCGATACAGACATAGGTATAGAAAAGACCGGACGCAAATTCGGTTTCTCCAAGATGTGCGGCACCGGCGTCATCCTCACCTTTGTTCAGATCATCAACCGCAGTGAAATAATCATCTTCAACTGCAACATCATGGACTGTTACTGCATGGGCAACCTGCACTGCGGCTTCAACGTTATACTTCGTCGCATTCGCCAGCATTCGCCCAAACATGGCAACATCAACTGAAGAGAGATCTTCTTTCAATAACTCTGACAATTCCTTAGATTTTGGCTCCCGTTTTTCCTTACTGATCGTGGTGATAAGCGACTGGATTGCAGAAATTTCATTGTTGGAGTAGAAGACCAGTTGTTCACCCTTCAACGTGTCTTTATTGATATTGCTCTTTTTATCTTCCTTTTTCGTTCCTTTTTTCTCTCCTTCTGCATCTTCGGTTGATTTTTCTTCTGTTGTTTTACCTTCGCTCTTTGGCGGTTTATCGACAAAGACTGATGCAATTTTGAATGCCCATGCTTTTGCATCCTTATCCGGAATTATTACCGGGGACTTTCCATCAGGTACTTTGCCCTTCAATAATTCAATCAACGGAGTCCCACTCAAAAGAGCCTCTTGGACTTTCACACCCATGTCCTTTGTTCGGATTCCTATGTGACCTTCCAGACTTTTTGAGAATATGTCTGAGGTCCTCCACGCTCTCTTCAGGCTCTGTGACGAAATACGCAGGCGTTGGGTTCCTCCCATGACAGCGGTTTTCGGTCTTCCGAGATCGTCACGGTTCAAATTTGACGGGGGATACGATACAAGCATATGCAATTGGATAAATTCACTCATACAATTTTCACTCCTTACTTCTCCTCACTCGGAGCATGTTCATAGTAGGCAAACGCCCAGTCTTTCTTCGTTCGATCATTCCACCAGTAGATACCATTGGCAAGACTCGGGATATCCACCGCATCACCAAGCTGGTGCACCACTCGGATCATAGTCTCATACAATTTATCCCGATCATCGATTACAAGAATGCGCCGGAACCGAAGTCCACTTAATGCAGCTTTCTTTGCATCAGAAGATTGAGAGCCTGCCATCTGTAGAGGAAATGAACCGGGGGTATAGATTTTAATATGCGCCAGAACCCCGGCAACAAGTGCAAGATCCTCATCTTTTACAGAACCGTGCTTCATCAGTGCCAACCTGAGCCGATGGTACGATGGGGTGAAAGCTACGTTCAGTGGTGAATGGCATCGCCGCAATTCCGCCCGATCTCCGCGTGCGGAATCGAGTGCCCTCCACCATCCCAGCAAAACGTCTCTTGTTTCCGGATTGGTGAATGTCAGATAATGTTTTTGTTCCATAGTCTTACCTCATTTTTTAGTCCCCTGTTTTTCTTTTTTACTTCCTGATTGGTGTTTGGTAATCTTTTCCTGCGGGGGAAGATCAAGCAGTTCGATGATTTTTTTGTTATAGCGCGAAGAAAAAACCTTGAAATCGCGACGGGCGATGGCAATCCGTTTTGGATCTCCAACGGATATCAGGTTGGATTGAGAATATCGATCGAACAGAATCTCCCCTTCCTTTGATAACAAGCCGAGCCACCGCAATTTCAGATCCTGAATGGGTTGTTTTGTTTGAAATGCAATTTTAAGATCGCTCAACATCTGGTAAAAAGAGGGTTCGGTATCCTGCCAGAATTGTGAATCTATCGAATCAAAAAATGATTTGTCTCCGGAAATGGTTGCGTTGGGACTGAAAAGTGCTTTTTTAATGCAATTGCGAACGTTGTATGCAATCAATCCTGCTGTTTTAATCATTTGACTGACAGTATTTTCGTATTCCGGTTTAATCTCAGACTCCACATGAATCAGCGGCATTGTACCTTCATACCAGCCACAGGCTTTCATGTTGTCCATGTCATAACCAAATGCCCAGAGCCGGAACGGGACATTATGATTTTCAGATAGATCGTCCTGTCTCTCTTGGCGGAATGTATGGACAACAACAGCGGGTTTATTTTGAGAATTTTTCTCAGGACTATCCTGCACAAGTCCCAGCCAGTTCCGGTAAGAGATTCCTCCAGCCTGTCCATGCTTTGGTCTGTGCTCTCCACTCTTTTCATCAACAGAATATGGCGTCAGAATATGATGCCAGCCACCTTTGTAATTGGTACCATAACTTTTGTCACAGTATTCTGTAACAAATTCTGGTGATGAACATCCGCACAGATCACACGGAGTCTTTTTCGCACCACTTTCGCATGCGAGCCGGATTCTCCGTGGCATACCCCAGAACATCTGAACCGGATTGACATGCTGCGATGTTGTTTCGTCGCCACTTTTCTCACTGGTGCGTGTGTGTCCTATCCAAGGGAACATATCTGAATCAGAAATTTTTCCCGCATTACCGTAATGCGATAGAACATCCGCAGAAAGTACGTTCAGCCAGATAGTTTCCCATAATGTTCTGCCCATTACAATTGTCGTGAGTGGACCCCCCCCGCGAACTGAAGTCCGATGCCCTCTCCCGCCAGATGGAGCGTTTGTCTGCAATGTGAACAGAGCCATCGCACAACAGGGAAGACAAATCTGTTTTACTGTATCCCGCTTCAGAAAATGATCCGTATTTTTGTCAATAGTCTGTGATCCGGGCATCTCCATAAGCAGATGATCGATCTGGTTCTTTTCACCGTCCACTTCCATGAGATCCAGATCCTGCATGAACCGCACCCCATTGCCATCAAGATTGAAGGCATGTGCATATCGTTCGAATGAGGCGTTCAGCTCATCTTTTGTTGGAGGTTTACTGAACGTTTTCCTCCATTCGCCGGGGCTTGTGGGGGGGCATGTTGTCTGCACAAGCCCGATTAGGAATTGTATCAAAGCGCCGTTGAAATCCGGACGGGATGCATCAAGTGCGACAACCGGATCTTCCGTGTACCTGTCAACAAGTTCTGCTGGTGTAATGGTTTTTCTTTCACCGGATTTTCTGATCACCGGAATCCACGAATTTCGGATGAGATTGAACATAAAATCATCCCGTAAAATCAGTATGGATTTTAAAGAAGAGAAGATCCCCATCAACCAAATTGTTAGAATAAATACTGCATAATAGAACAGATCCCATACGGTATGATTACCCGTTAAGATCTTAACTGTTACGGTTTGTTTATCCGAAGCCCCAGTTTTGAATCATACAGAATCGATACTTCTTTACCGTTTTTGTTCAGCGCTCTGCCATGCCATCCATCGTTCACTTGGGTAATGGGCACAAGAATACGCCAGCGCCCTTTGTCCGCCAGTGTTGCCTTGAACTCCTCAAGTGCGACTGCCAGATCTCCAGTATAGGAAAATTCTTTGGAAATCTTTTTTTCAGAAATATTCACTTGACTGAGATCCACAGAAAATTTTGAAGCAGGTGAAAATAATTGCAGTATAGGATGTTCCCATTTGAGAAGAAGAACCGTCACCCGTGCATCTCCAAGGCGGGTCGGCGTCCTTGCATCATTCTGCCATTGGTTTATGGTACTTTTGTAACCTTCGTTCAGGTTCAGGATATTTAATTGTGCAGTGGCGTAATCAGCCATCTTTTTGCCATCCGATTTGATCTCCTGTTCAATCAGCGATTCGGGAATTTTTCGTTGCGCCACGTCTCCAAAAGTACCCTCAATCAGTAACCGGGCATCATCCGGCATAGTTATTTGTTTTCGTTCGGAGAGGATCATAGCAGTCAGCCATAGTTGCCCGTGATTCGGATAAACATAGGCCCCTTTTGGGAACATGGATATGTACCAATTATTCGCCGGTTTCTCTGAAACTGGGGGAGTCATAACAACAAGTTTTGGGATGCCCCGGATTCCTCGTTTAACTGGATCATTATGTCGGTGCAGCCTGCCCGAACGCTGGATAATGAGATCCATCGGTGCAAGATCAGTCACCATAAAATCAAAGTCAAGGTCGAGGGATTGTTCAACAACCTGAGTAGCGACAAGGATCCTGCCCTTGCGAATCTCAGGGATACTGTCTTTACCGAACAGTCTCAGCACATCATTCTCGATCCTGATGCGATCGCCCATCGTGAACCGGGCATGAAATAAGAGGACATGATCTTTCCCAAAGCGTTGTGATAATGTCTGGTATGTTTCAATTGCATCGTCAACGGTATTTTTCACCCAGCAAGCACATCGCCCATCTTCCAATACTCTTGATAAATAATTCATCACAAGAGTCCGGTCATCAGTGCATTCAACTTCTATAGTGCGATGCGTCATTTCACATCGCGGGATTGGGTACTCTGTCGGTTCGTTTGTCTGGAGGGTCACATGCGTGATCATCGGATAATAAGACTGTCGGACTTCATACGCATCAATCCCCAGCCCGGAAGAATACGCAGTAACGAGAGCCTGACGCTGTGCTTGTGGAAGTGTAGCGGAAAGAAGAATTGCACTTCCGCCAAGTGCCGCATGAAATTGTAAAAGATTTTCAAGGACACGCTCAACGTAGGAATCATACGCATGAATTTCATCAACAATCAGAACATTTCGTGACAATCCTAAAAGCCGCAGGGACTGGTGATGCAGCGGGAGCACAGCAATAAGTGCCTGATCGATTGTCCCGACACCCACTTGTGCCAGCAACGCCTTTTTCCGGTTATCAGACAGCCACGCAGTGCATTGGGCTGAAGCACTCATCTCATCAGTGTACTCCTGCTCAACGACTGCCCGATCGGAATATCCAATTGATTGCTGGAATTTTTCCGAAAACTTGCTGCCACTATGTGCAAGAATAAGTGAAGGACGAGTAGTCGGGGAAAACATCAGCCCATAAGCTTTGCTCATCCGATCATACATTGCATTTGCAGTTGCCATTGTCGGCAACCCGAAATATATTCCCTCGCCTAAACCTTGTGCCATGAGCCGATGTGCCAGAACAAGAGCAGCTTCTGTTTTCCCGCTTCCGGTTGCTTCTTCGAGGATAAACAACTGGGGATCTGTCGAGATGTAGCAGGTTTCGGCAAAGGATTGGAGGGGCGTAGGGGATTGTATAATCGGAAATAGGGTGTGCATCCCAGTGTTTTGTGACGGGGTGCATGGAAGTATTCCGAATGTACGGATTGCCTTTTCCGCTTGGGGTAGTGCAAACTCTTTCCAGTATGTTTCAAGTGGCATTGGTGTTGACTGAAAAGAAAAATGATCACTGTTTGAACCGATCCAATCACTCAGCACCACAAGTCCTGCAAGCAACCATGAAGTCTGATTAAACGCTGAAAGATATTGTACAGAGAAAACCCAAGGCAAAGATAATTTTGTCTTTAGAAAAAATGTGGCGCAATCTTCAGTAAAATGAATCGCCGATTGGCGGTTCTCATTCTCAAATAGTGCGGATAATGGGGATTCTGGTTTTTCCGGAGGTTTTCCGTGATGCCCTGCCATTGCATGAAACCATGTTTTCCAGACATCTTTCCAATCATCTCTATCATCATCCGGATTCAAATAGAACCAGTTATGTTCCCAAACTTTTTTCCAAATCTCCCTGTCGAACAGGAGCATCCCCATATCAGTATGATGAACCGTGTAGCAACGATTATAAGGATGTTCTTTCAACTCCTGCAAAAGTTCCGGTATAAGATTTTGAAAACGGTCAGAGAATTTTCCACAATCGTGAAGCGCCAGAAGAAATGTGATTACCTCAATAAACCATTGTTGTCGTTCCGGATAATCCCGCAAAACATCGGACGGGATAATTTTCTGTAACAGTGTTGGATCCTGTATTAACAACTGCTGCCCAACAGCAGCCACATCGAGACAATGGTATGCGAGCAGATGATATTCCCGTTGGTTTGTTGCTTCACTAACTGGAGATGCCTTTCCCCAATAGCGAAAATAGTTTTCCGAATTATCCGTCATGCAGATCCGATATATAATGTCTTTATTCACCGGAAACACGAAAAAGGTTTCTTGCGTCTTTTCAATCAATTTTCCCTTTCTTCAATTCAAAGAAACATTTCATGCAGGCTCGTGCATCATTTAGCGCCCGATGACTGCCGGGAGCGCCCCCCATCACCACCTTACAACACCCCTCTCAATCAATCAACCCACTCACACACGCGATGTGCGAACCAGCCTCAGTTATCGTAACAAAAAATTCTTTTCCAACCTTCTTTTTTTCGATATACTTCTGCTTTTCGAGCCCTTCGAGATGCGTTCGATTTATCCGATTCAGAAGAGTCCGCTTTAATTTTAATCTTTCCTCTTTCCGTTCATGTCCTTCAGGTTTAACATCGAATCCATGAACATTCATCCGAGAGAAAAAGTCAATGATATCGTCACTTTTCATATCCGGTTTGCCGTTTGATTTTCTGCGGTATAATTCGGCAAGAAGCGCAATGTTCGTATCATCGGGTTTCATAATCCGGAATTGCTGGAGCAGTTCGATATTGCCGGATTCAACGATACTCATTCCGTGATCTGCCTCTTTGAATGAATTCACTCCAGTGGCATAACTGTCAGCAGACACATAGTATACAGCAGTGTCATGGAACATCGCAGCAATCGTAACTGCAAATGCGGTCTTCCTGCCACACGCTGACATATTGACATACACAATATTGCCTTTCTCTTTCTCCTGGACAATAATGCGCGATACTTTTTTCATCACATCAAGGGTGTCGAACAGATCCACCGCATGAAATTGAACGGGAATTTTCTGTTCTTCAAGGCGGGCTGTCACTTTCTGCGTATAGTTCATCTGTTTTTCTTTCATCACCGGATCCAATTCTGCATCCGGGGGTATTGCCAGAAGATGCACCCGGTCAGCTTTGGTTTTCAGCAATGGTTTTACCGCGCGATCAATCTCGTGACCGAGGGGAATGATATGCACATTTTCGGGGAGTCCGGATGATGGGGGAGTCATTTTGATTTATTGAGCCACCTGTTCAATTTCTATGTTCACAATATTCACGTGAATGAGTTTATTACTTTGCTTTTCGATTGGTGAATGGAGAACTAAACAATGCGGTTTAATCTTGAAGGTCTTGAAGGGAAGCGTCTCTCATTCACTGCGATGTTCTGGCAATATGGAACATTTCGCTCTGTGCGGGGAGCAGGGAGGACAATTCTCTTAAAATTTGTTAGAAGTACGGACGGGAAAATACTTTCGGACCATACATGGATCAATTATACTTCTTCTTTTGATGCGGTCGGGGAATTCCAGCAGGGAGATCTCGTCAGCTTCGATGCGAGTGTCGGGAAATATATGAAAGGATATTTCGGGGAGCGAATCGAAGATCGCTTGAATCATCCGGCCAGAGAGGATTACCGGCTAAAATATCCCCATAATGTGAAAAAGATTGGAACATGGGATGTGAAACACCCTTTGAGAGTCCACTCGTCTAAATCGATATGTGTTGCCGGTGCAACAGGGAGGCAGTAGTATGTCCCATAATGAACGATGTAAAGATTGCAAGGTAAGGGTCCGGGAACTTCTGGAAAAATGCTATGGACCGGTAATCACGAATTACCGGATCCCAACTGGTACGAAGCCGGAGGATTTCTGCAAACATCCACGCTATTCCATTCTCAATGAAATATACGCATCGCTCCAGAAGCACCGTGGTTTTACCGAATTTGTCAGGGCATCCTATGTGGATGTTGATTTTTTTCTGCCAGAACAGGGAATGATCGTAGAGTTTGATGAATCACAGCATTTCACTGAACCTCGAAGTATTGCTCTCTCTCACTATCCTTCCGATCTAAACATCGGGTTTTCACGAGATGCTTGGATGAAACACTGCGATGAAATCCATGCATACGACAATGATCCACCGTTCCGCGATGAGCAGCGGGCCTGGTATGATACCCTCCGTGATTTCTTACCGGAAATGAAAGGATTCCTTCCAACCTTACGAATATTTGCCCGGGATATAGCATGGTGCAGTCTTTATCCGGAAAAACCGGAAGATATCGCAAAATTCCGTTCACTTCTCGGAATTGGAAAAGGTAAGGATATGCAAATTCAGACAGACAAGGATCCTGCGATCGCGCGGGTAATAATTGCCGGGCCCTGGCCTGGCGATGTTGCCCGGGCCCGGGACATTCTTGATACCGTGGCTGAAAGATGGGGATCGAACCCTCCGACAGAGTTCCTTCAGACTCCCGGTGCCTTCATCAGATTCAGATGGCCGGAGAAATATCCCCCCGTCGGAAATGTTACGTACCCAAATCCCGAGGCTGTCGAGGCACTCAGGAGTGCTGCGGAACGGGATATTGATGCAGCTCTCCCTTTGCAAATTCGCACCAGACTTGCCGAACATGCGAAATATCTTACCTTCGGTGCAGACTCAAACAATGAATTATATCAAATTGAATTTGTCTGCATCATTAACCTCAGTACGAATGAACGAGTATGGACCGGAAAATCGTATCCAAATTCCGAGCAGGAACAACAATTGATCAGAAATCCGAATTTGGAATCACACTTCCCCATAGTTAACGGTAGGCGCGTCCTCGTTCTCGGATGCCACGATCTTCAAATCTTTAACAATCGTTGGGACTCCCGGAAAGAACTGCTCTCTCCCTGGCGTATTGAGACTCGCTCGGAAATGAACCGGCTCTCGGACATTCATCAACCATGTCTTGTGCTGCACCACCCTCATTCAACGGATTCATGTGGAACATGGCGTATGGGATGGAGTGGCCTGCTCGAAAAAATTGGATCTGTGAAGAATTTTGCGAGCAACGGTCTCTATTACCATGATGGAAAACCCTGTCGCAATTCTCTTCAGGAAATACTCAAGGCGAGCAAACAAGGTAGCACTCTCGATTTTATTTTTTATTTTGAGAAATCCTTGCAGGAACAGAGGAGTCCCGCACCTTTGGATACGAAGTCAAAACATGAATCAAATCCCAAAGTGTATCCCCCGCCCTTCAATAAAATTGTCGAATCCTACCCGGAAATCATGCCGGATAATTTTAGGTCGGTGAAAACTGCCGGGAATAGTAATTGGAAGTTAAAGGCCAATGATCTTCCTGCACATGGATTTTATTACCAATTTGTTCACAAAAGTGACGAGAAAAAGATAAGTATTCAACTATGCCTGGAACGAACCCGGTTACGAAATCTTGAATCGGTATTCCTTGAGCAGTTAGAGAAGAAGATTCCAAATTTACCGAGCCCCTCCGTTGATCCTGCCCCCAATAATCAGGTCCCTGATTGGTTGACAATATATTTTGATTTTGAAGAGTCCTCGACTACCGAAATAATGGATGCGATGAATACCCTCATTCATCAAACGTATCCTGAACTTCGGGCAGAATTAAACGCCGGTACTTTTAACCCGGACGGAATATACGCGAGGCTGAGAAAAGAGCTGGACATTTTTTTTGGAAAATCTGTCATTGACCAGAAGACCAAGTTCACATACCGTGCCGAGAATGAGATCGGGTACCCAAACAAGAAAGAACTGGATATGATCTCACTCCATAAGCCCGGAATGCACGCTCAAGACCAGGTACGGTTCCGCGTCTACCCCCACATTCTCGCAAGTCATCTGGGGCTGCAAAATGCAGATGAAGTTATCAAGGTTCTTCCAGTCGGATCGGTAACAAAACAGGAACGGGAGAATCCCCATAATGGCGATATTTTTATTGAAGGCATTTTTTCCGATGAGGAAGAAATCGAAAAATTCGTGAAGTGGATAGAGTTCAGGGATGATCGAGGTTTACCTGGAGACAATTGATTTCTATGGAACTGAAAAAATGTCCATTTACATCAGGAGCATCACGATTATCGTGTTTAGAATCAGAATGCAATTTATGGACTAACGGCGAATGCGTTTTCAATGGGATGGTAAAAAATCTCAAGGAAATTTCACAGGAAATTAAGGAAATAAAACGTCGTGTAAATATGATTTAGGTAAGAACGAATTACCATAAATTCCTAATTCATCTATTTTCCCTTTCCATATTGCGTCATGGACCTTGTCAGACAGGGTATATCCCATTTGCCCACCCCCGCTCAAATCCACATCGATGTCCGACGTGGAGAAACTTCGATTTGACCTCCTAAACAGGCCTTCCTTTCATTTTCCCCCTACTTTAGCCCATCAGACAAGAGATCTGCCTTCCAATAGCGTCTATTAGCGTTTATTTTGGAGCCTGAATTA
>Ga0194053_10001106_pt1 | contig 17876 bp, 11 predicted proteins | sample SepL228m_MetaG_FD_161684 | JGI IMG/M metagenome (GOLD analysis project Ga0194053, IMG submission 161684) | Anoxic zone freshwater microbial communities from boreal shield lake in IISD Experimental Lakes Area, Ontario, Canada - Sep2016-L227-8m | ecosystem: Environmental > Aquatic > Freshwater >... | reverse complement strand
GTGCAGATGAAATGGGATACGATGACCGCCTCCTATGTTTCGTTCGGAAACATTGGGATTGCAAGCATTGGTAAAACCCAGATGAACCGTTATGTCAAAGGGATTATTGAATTCACCAAGAAAAGGAACGGGGATGAATTTACATTTTACCTGGAAATAGCCAAAGATGAGTGGTTTTTCTTCAACTTCCGCAACAATGTTCTGCAAGCCCTTTCCTCTGATCTTGAATTCAATGATATTGTTCGAAAAGAGGCTCAATCGAAATCGGAACAAAAACGGGTAGGTAACATGGTTAAAGGATTTGCCTATACCGTTTCAACGGAAAGAAAAAAGCGGGACTTCCTTAGGAAATTTCAAACTGAGGAAAATCAATAGGTAAGCAGAATTTATTTTACTTTGCAACCTGAAATGATGATCAACTAACTTTTTTTACAGATGACTGTATTTTATATCATATTGGAGGTCCTTGTGGCCTACCTTCTGGGATCTGTTTCATCGGCCGTCTGGATCGGTAAAATGCTGTATGGCATCGATGTTCGTCAGCATGGAAGTGGAAATGCCGGTGCGACCAATGTTATCAGGGTTTTGGGGTATAAGGCCGGTATCCCGGTGATGCTCGTCGATGTTTTCAAAGGGTGGTTGGCTGTCCAGGTCGCCATATGGTTCCCGGTTCCGGGATTATCGTACGATATGATGGTTTATGTCAGAATCGGCATGGCCATGGCTGCTGTTTTGGGTCATGTATTTCCTGTTTATTCCGGATTTAAAGGAGGAAAGGGTGTGGGCACCATTGCAGGCGCCGGGATAGCTCTCTTCCCGCTTGCCATCCTGGTTGTCCTTGCAGTTTTCATTGTTGTCCTGGCTGCCACCCATTTCGTTTCACTTTCATCTATTCTGGCATCGCTGGCCTTCCCCTTCGTGGTTTTTTTCCTGTTGGGTATCCGTCACCCGGGCCTGGTTGGCTTGTCGGTGGTGGTCGCTGTATTTATCCCGGTAACACATAGGAAAAATATCATGCGATTGATGAAAGGAGAGGAGCGGAAATTTGAATTCCGCAGGAAACACACTGATCCAGGCAAATAATAACGAATGCCTGCCATTTTGTAAGAACAGATTATAAGTCGTATATTTGGAACAATTTTCACAAAAATAAACTGCCATGAAATTTATCATCTCCAGCACGCTCTTGTTAAAAAACCTTCAGGCTATTCTGGGGGTAATTAACACCAACAACACCTTACCCATCCTGGATGATTTTCTTTTTGAACTGAGTGATGACACCTTGATCATCACCTCCTCCGACCTTGAAACCACCATGCGGGTCACAATAAAACCCGATATGTCGGAGAACCCCGGAAGCATTGCCATTCCTGCCAAAATTCTCGTAGACACATTAAAGACCTTTCCCGACATCCCGGTTGCTTTTAATATTAACCAGACAACGCTGATGATCGAATTATCAGCAGGAGAGGGGAAATATAAACTTTCAGGTCATAAAAGTGAAGAATATCCGCGTACCCCGGCCCTGGAAGAAACCACCGCCATCACCTTCGACTCCCGGCTGATGGCTCAGGCCATCAACAAAACCCTTTTTGCCACCGGCAATGATGAGCTGCGGCTGGTGCTTTCCGGCGTATTTTGTGAACTATCGCCTGAGGATGTCACCTTCGTTGCAACTGATGCGCATAAACTTGTGAGATATAAACGGACTGACCTGAAATCGGTTGATTCAGCTTCGTTCATTCTTCCCAAAAAGCCGATGAACCTGCTTAAAGGATTGTTGTTCGCCCAGGAAATGCCAGTAACCATTGAATATAACAAGACCAATGCGTTTTTCTCCTTTTCCAATTTCCACCTGATCTGCCGCCTCATCGATGGGAAATATCCCAATTATGATGCAGTCATTCCAAAAGAGAATCCGAATAAACTGACAATTGACCGCCATGCATTGCTTACTACCATACGGCGTGTCTCTATCTTTGCAAACCAGTCAACACACCAGATCCGGTTTAAAGTTTCGGGACAGGAACTGTTACTCAGTGCCGAAGACATTGATTTTTCAAACGAAGCCAGGGAGCGCCTCAGTTGTTCGTACGAAGGGGATGATCTCGAAATAGGCTTCAATTCAAAATTCCTTCTCGAGATGCTGAATAACATCGATACCAACGAAGTCAGGCTTGAAATGTCTGCCCCCAACAGAGCGGGAATCCTTACCCCGGTGAATAATGAAAACAAGGAGGAGGATATCCTGATGCTGGTAATGCCGGTCATGCTGAATAAATAATTTTTTTATTATTTCCTAAGTCTAACCTAAATATCTATCTCATGAAAACGAGAATCCTTTTAACCATACTGGGAATAGCAATTTTCCCAATTCTCTTTCTTTCATCTTGTTCAAAACTAAAAGACCTGACTGCGATTGATGTCTCCTATAAAATACCTCGTCAAACCTTTATTTATACACCCACAACCTTTAAAAGCGGCGAACAGTTGCTTTACTCCGGACAGATCGAGGCCAACCTTGACAGTATTTTAAATTCCTACGGATTTTCAAGCGGCGTTGTCGGCAATACTGAATTTACGCAGTGTTCTATCACCATTGATCAGCCGGATTCAGTTTCCTTTTCATGGCTCCAGGCAGCCCGTGGCGAAATATCATTGAATGCCAGCTTCAATCCGGCCCAGGAGGTAGGTACTGTAACAGTAACTGATCCAGCTGCCAAAACTGTCAATCTCACCACGAACAATACCAATATAAGACCATATCTCGGAAGCAGGACATTTTACTTCCGCGTTTTTGGAACCCTCAACGGTCCGTTGCCCACTGCCTGGGTTCAAATGTATCTTGAAGGGACTTTGAAATTGCATCTCGAACCGCTTAATTAACAGGGCGAGGTCATAAAAAAAAGAGCGAAGTTTTTGACTTCGCTCTTTTTTTACGCCAGGGAAACTGAATCAGACCCTGCGAACGTTGATCGCTTTTTTACCCCGGTTGTCTTCAGTAAGATCAAAAGTAACCTGGTCATTTTCACGAATTTTGTCTACCAGTCCACTTACGTGAACGAAAACGTCTTGTTGACTTTCATCATCTAGGATGAATCCAAAACCTTTTCTCTCATTGAAAAATTTTACTTTACCCTTTGACATAATACTTTAGAATTAGGATGAATAACCAGGGCGAATGTACAACAAAATCTTAACATTGGTAATCTGACTGATATTTTTTTTCCTTCCATTACAAGATTGTTTAAAGAATATTTCTATAACTTTACCAAAAACTATACACATGAAAGAACTATCAGTATCCCTTGACAACCTGAACGATGTTTTCCCGTCAACTTTCACTCCTGAACAGATTGCCAAAGCAAAGACACTTTTTCTGAAACAACTCTCCGAGGATGCGCATACCTTTTACCAGGGTAAAATTCAAACAGTCCCAAAGGCTCCGGTAGTTGGATTCAACTGGTTTAATGTCTGGTATACTCCCGGTGTATCAAGGGTTTCCACCAATATTCGTGATGACAACGACACTTCGTTCGATCTTACGAACAGGGGAAACCTGGTGGCGGTTGTGAGCGATTCGACCCGCGTACTGGGTGATGGCGATTGTACTCCTTCGGGGGGGCTGGGTGTGATGGAAGGGAAAGCATTTCTCATGAAATATCTCGGGGGGGTTGATGCCGTTGCGTTGTGTATAGACAGCAAGGGAAAAGATGGAAAGAACGATCCAGAAAAGATCATCGAATTCGTGAAGATGTGCCAGTCCAGTTTTGGCGCGGTCAACCTGGAGGACATTTCACAGCCGAATTGTTATCGGGTCCTCGATGTGCTTCGCGAGGAATGTGATATTCCGGTATGGCACGATGATGCACAGGGCACGGCTTGCGTAACACTTGCAGGAGTGATCAATGCCGTCAAACTCGCCGGAAAAAGGTTGCACGACTGCAGGTTTGTTCTGAACGGAGCCGGTGCTTCCAATACAACAATCGCAAGGCTTCTGATAACCGACGGGGTTGATCCTGAAAAGGTGATTCTTTTTGATACCAAAGGATCCCTGCATAAAAACCGTGAAGATATTAAAGCCGACCCAAGGTTCTACCGGAAATGGGAGCTTTGCCAGTCAACCAATCCGGGAATGATCATGGACATTGCGGTGGCCATGAAAGACGCAGATGTCCTTATTTCCCTTTCAACTCCGGGACCCGATGTGATCAAACGCCCATGGATCAAAAGCATGGCCGAAAAATCGATCGTGTTTTGCTGCGCCAACCCTGTTCCTGAAATATATCCCTATGCAGCGAAGGAAGAAGGTGCGTTCATTGTAGCTACCGGTCGCGGTGATTTTCCAAACCAGGTGAACAATTCGATCGGATTCCCCGGGATCCTGAAAGGGGCCCTGATGGTACGGGCACGTAAGATCACAGATACTATGGCCATCGCTGCTGCACACTCGCTGGCAAATTATGCTGAGAAGAGGGGCATCCATGTCGACAACATTGTTCCGAATATGGAAGAAGCGGCCGTGTTCCCTCAGGAAGCTGCGGATGTTGCCATGCAGGCTATCAAAGATGGAGTTGCCCGGATCAACATGACCTGGGATGAAGCTTTTCAGAAGGCGAAAAAGGACATCGACCATGCCCGGGGTCTCACAAAATCCCTGATGGACAAAGGTTTTATTGAACCTCCCCCGGCTGAGATGATTCAGAAAGCGCTGGCTTTTGCCATTGACCAGGTAAAATAACTGATATTCAGTGTCCGGCTACAGCCGGAACATGACCTTCCTGAAGTTTAACCAGTAAATATCGGAAGTGCCGTTCCCCTCGAGGTTACGCATGCGATGAAAGTTGGTCAGTTCCCAACCGGGATAAAAGTTCCTGTAAGACAACGTGCGTTCATCTGCTGCGTAAAAAATATAGGTGCCATCCGGACTCACTGAAATGCTGATGGCTTTTTTACAGGGCCATCGCAGAACTTTGATCATGTCAATTCCCTTACTCCACGACCCGTCGGGGTTATGAAAAAAAACCATGTAGGTTGAACTCTCAGGAGTTCCTTTTGAATTTTCTTCGCCAACAGATGCTACAAGGAAACTCTCATCGGGTGCGATCCCGGCATTAAAAATAACCCTGTTCCCGTTTATTGGATGGGGCAAAGGTTCAGGTTGCAGAAATTTATTATTCTCCCATTTCGAAAGATAAATGCTGGTCCTTTGTGTTTGAGGATTTCGTCTTAAAAAATACAGATTGCCGTTTTTTGCAAGTGACGGATGAAACGCACTCCCCGGCTTATTGATCAACGAAGGAAGAAGAAAGGGGATTCCCCATATTCTTCCACGATCCCTTTCCGCCATCCAGATTTGCTGATTGGTATCTCCCGGCTGTGACGACGAAAACAGGATGCGGCGACCATCGTGCGAGATGCCTGGCGATGAATAATACCGGTTGGTATCCCTGGCAAATTCTGCAACCACCGGCTCATACCAGATCCCCTTTATACGCCGTGCGACCATGATGGTTGACCAGCCACAGGAGGAAAGACTGTAGTATATTTCATTCCCGTCGGCCGTGATGGAGATGTCACGTTCATCCATGCCGGTTGAAATGATCCCTCCCGCAAACACCATTGGCTGGTCGCTGGGCAATATCTGGCCCAAATAGTCTCCCGAACGCACAAGCAAACCCTTCTTTGGCTCATGCCGGTGACATGAAACAAGAATAATCAAAAGTAAGGTGAAGGACCAAACGCGCCGGTGCATGGCTTTTTTTTATGCAAGTTAACAAGAAATATTCCCGAACCCTTATTTGTTTCACCGTGAAAGTCTTCAGAACAACAATTTGTCGTAATTTTGCAATGACAAACGGATCATGAAAATAGTAAAGCAGATATTCATTGTTTTTTTCCTTGTGATCTTCCTTTTCGGCACGACCGGAATATCAATGGTTCATCATATCTGCACACACAGCCATCACGACGACCTGTCTGTCTACCCTGAGCTTTTCAAGAATTCCGGCACATCTTGCTGCGGAGAAGAAGAGGGTGGATCTGCAAGCAACGACCAGAACATGACTGCAGGATCTCCCGGCCTCCTTAACATCAGTGCCATTCCATGCTGCCTCCGGGTACACTCTTTCCTGAAGCTTGCCATCAATCCTGAAGTTACTAAGACATTGGTTGTCAATCCATCTGCTGAAAAAAAATCACTGTTTTCAATCTCTTCAACAACATTGACTGCAATTAAAGACCTGACTGTCCCTGCAGTTTTTTTCGAGTTTTATTCACCCCCGCTTTATGGTAAACGGCTGATCCATTTTCTTCATCAGCCCAAGATCCCTTCACATCCCTCATTTGCCTAGATTGTCCGCAGGATCAGTGTTTTATCTTATCCTGGCCTGACATTTTATTTCAATCAATTTATTTATTTAAGTGAGGATAATGAAAATTCATAAGATAATTTTATTGGTATTCACGATGGCAGGAGCCTTGAGCAGCCTCTCGGCACGATCCCAAACGGTGCAGGGAACTGTGCGGGAAAAAGATGCCGGTGGGAAGGAGACCGGATTGCCAGGCGTGAATGTTTTCTGGCTTGGTACCTCGAAAGGAACCTTCACGGATGAAGCCGGCAGGTTTAAACTCTCCAGGTCCGGTATGAAATCACCAAAGTTGGTGATAAGCCTGATGGGCTATCATGGAGATACAATTTCGGTATCGGCCGATAACAGCAAGCTCAGCATCAACCTGGTTCCCGTCGTTCAGAACCTTTCGGAGGTCACTATCAGCGGGAAACCTGACAACAGCTTCATTTCAAAGCTCAATGCCAGGCAAACAACGGTAATTACCACCGGAGAGCTTCAACGGGCGGCCTGCTGCAACCTGGCCGAAAGCTTTGAGACGAATGCCTCGGTCGATGTCTCATACAGTGACGCTGTTACCGGGGCAAGACAGATCCAGCTCCTCGGATTATCGGGGATCTACAGCCAGATCATGACTGAAAATGTACCATTGATTCGTGGACTGGCCACCTCCTATGGGCTGAATTATATCCCCGGATCGTGGATGGAGTCAATACAGGTTGCAAAGGGGACTTCGTCGGTTGTTCAGGGCTATGAATCAATAACCGGCCAGATTAATGTGGAGTATAAAAAGCCGGAAACCGGTAATAAGTTGTTTGTAAACCTTTTTGGGAACAGTAACCTCAGGTTTGAGGCCAATGCCGACGGCTCTGTCAAGATCAATGATAAACTCAGCACTTCACTCCTGATCCATGCCGCTGATTTTCGTCATAAGTTTGACCGGAACGGCGACGGGTTTATGGACATGCCGAAAGTGACGACGCTCACCGGATTTAACAGATGGGATTATATCATCGCAGGAAGATGGGTTTCGAGGCTTGGCATCAAATATCTTTACGAGGACCGCAACGGTGGCCAGATGGATTTCGATAAGAGTTCCTTTACCTTCGACACCAATGGCATCACTGATAACACAAAGCGTTATGGAATTGGAGTGAAAACCAACCGCCTGGAGGCTTTCTGGAAAAACGGGATCATGTTCCATAATGGAGCCGAATCGAGCCTTGGACTTATTGTTTCCGGCATAAATCATCAGCAGGATGGTTTTTATGGAATCAATAAATACCATGGTCATGAGCAAAATTTAAATGCCAACCTTATTTTTACCTCTCAGTTCAAGGCAAACAAACACCGGATTTCGACCGGGTTCAGCTATTTTATCGATGATTATTCCGAAAATTTCCTGCAAACCCGCCTGGCCTATCGTTACCAGTATTTGCCGGATTCTGTTACGCCAACCTATGCGGATAAGTTCACCCTTGTGGGCGATTCCCTGGTTTCGTATATTATGGACCGGTCGGAATGGGCTGCCGGAGCCTTTTTTGAATATACCTTCGACATCAAGGATAAATTCACCCTCATTGCCGGCCTCAGGGGAGATTATAACAGCCAGTTCGGATATTTTCTGACCCCCCGGCTTCATCTCCGGCTGAACCTGACAAAAAACCTGTCTGTTCGCGGATCTGTCGGAAAGGGATACCGCAGCCCCAACCTTCTTGCTGAGAACAATGCGGTGTTCATCAGCCAGCGTGCACTGTTTTTTGCTCCCGGCCTTTCAAATGAGGAGGCATGGAATTATGGAGTGAACCTGACCTGGAATTTCACCCTGTTCAATCAAAAGGCCGAATTCAGTGTGGATGGTTACCGGACAAGTTTTGTAAAACAGATCGTGGTGGATCAGGACAGTCTCCCGACAGCGGTATTCTTTTATAACCTCGATGGCAAATCGTATGCGAATGTATTGCAGGCTCAACTGATCTTTTCACCGGTTCAACGCTTATCAGTTACAGCGGCCTTCAGGCTGAATGATGTAAAAACGACCGAGGGCGGAAACCTGGTAAAAAAGGCGATGGTCAATGCCTATAAGGGGCTTCTGACTGTTTCTTATGCCACAAAGTTCGAAAGATGGAAATTTGATCTCACCGGCCAGTTGAATGGTCCGGCAAGGCTGCCCGATACGCAGAAAATGCCTGTCGCTTTGCAGCGGCCGGCCGATTCACCTGTTTGGTTCAATTTACTTGGCCAGATTACCAGGAAGTTTAAATATTTCGATATTTACTTGGGCGGAGAAAATCTTACCAATTACAGGCAAATGGATCCGATCTCGGAATGGGACAAACCCTGGCATACCCATTTTGATGCCTCCATGGCCTGGGGCCCGATTATCGGGATTTCAGTTTATGCAGGGATCAGGATGACAATCAAGTAAATGACGAATAACGAATGACAAATTACGAATTACGATATACGAATTAGGCGCTTAAATAATATTTTCAAATTTTCAAATTTTCAAATCTTCAAATTATGAAAACAATAAGATTATTTGCCGGGTTTTTTCTGGCGGTGCTATGCACGATGGTGTTTGGTGGAACGGCCTGTTCTCAGGATAAAAAAATCGAAACCATAAAAATCAAAACCTCTGCCATGTGCAACCAATGCAAGGACAGGATTGAGGGCGGACTGGCATATGAAAAGGGGGTGAAGGATGTTTCTCTGGATGTGGAGACAAAAATAGTGACCATCAAATACAACACAAAAAGCACTACTCCTGAAGAATTGCGGAAAAAGATTTCAAAACTTGGGTATGATGCCGATGATGTGCCACTGGATAAAGCGGCCTATGATAAACTTCCGCCCTGCTGCAAGAAGGATGCTCCGAAACATTGATTGTAAAATAATCCCGGGTAGTATCAGCTGCATTCAACGTGCATTCTATTGAATTGAGACTACCCGGGAAAAACTTTAGTTGGTGATCAGTATCCTTCTGTGAATGATGCTGTTCCCATTACGAAGTATCAGGATGTAGATCCCTGCCGGGGCAGGCCGCAAGTCGATCACTTGTTCTAATTTCCCATCCACCTTTATATCCCTGATCTCGTAAATCATTTGTCCTGAGTTATTATAAATTTGCAGGCCAAACGTTTGCGGGCTGATGGAGGTGATCGAAGCGGTAAAGCGGCCCGCATTGGGCACGGGTGATACGACGAGTTTTGCTTCAGGAAGTTCCTCCTCTATTCCTACGACCTTTACATATTGTTTGTTTGAGGCTAAAGATGAACAACCGTTCAGTGTCACAACAGTCCAGTACAAACCATCTTTGGCAGCCGGGTGCGTGGGCAGAACAGCGTACGGAACAGGTGATCCACTTTCGGTCGTGGTAAATGCGTAATACCACTGGTTCCCTATGGGAGCGTTACTTGTCAGCTTATTGCCTGATGCAGTTACAACAGGTGTTACAGGTGCGGGCGTTACGGTCACCTTCATGCTGTGCGTATTGGTGCATCCCGTAGCTGTAAATGTTTCCACAACAGTGTAGGTTGTTGTGACCTGCGGACTTACAAATGGACTTGCTTCTGTTGATGTAAATCCGGCCGGATTTGAGCTCCAGCTAAAAGTGGATGTTGCATTGCCTGATGCAGGGCGATCCATCTGCACTTCACTTTCATTTTCAATTTCAGAAAATTCCGGAGAATAATTGGCTGATGAGGTGGTATTTAAAATGCACCTAACTGAGTTTGACAGAACGTTCCCCCAAGTATCCCATCCATATTGAAATGTACCTGTGTTGTTAAGGGCTTCATAATAATATCTTGTCGCTTTATCGGTAGAAGAGGATGTCCAAAATCTGCCATGACTATGTTTTCCCAGGAAGTTTGCTCCTGGACCATTTATTGGATCTATATATCTTGAAACATAGCCCCCGCCCAGGCCGGAAAAACCACTGCTGTTGTTAGCCCCAACATTAGGCTGGTACCATGATACGGTAGATTTTATCCTCGCACCGGCTATATCTTTTCCACCGAGATAAGCCGTTAATTTATCATATTCCTTGATACTTGGAATATGCCAGCCCTGTGGGCATATCCCTTGGGCACTGTCTTTTTGTGTCCACTGCATCATATTGTCCCACATGTACAAACCTCCGAAATCATTGCAGACGGCTTCATCATTGGTAAAACAGTACTTTTCAATCGCGTTGTGATTTTCTTGAATATTTTTTGCATCGATTCTGGTCCCAACGTTAAGGTTTTTAGCAAACCAGCATTGATCTCCGATCTGAACAGTAGGGTATACTTTTCCATCCCGTTCATCGGTTAACATATTGCCACATCGGAACACCGAATCTGTTTTAAAAATAGTCTCGTTCCCGTAACCTGTTCCAATTGCATTGGTTGCATAAGCTTTTATATAGTACTTGGTCTTCGGGGTAAGATTTACAAGCTTGCTTTCGAAAGAACCGTTTCCTGTTCCATCCGTGGTGTGAAGATCTGCAATTGTGGGGTTAGCTGATGTGCTGTAACAAACCCCTCTTGCTGTTATATTGACATTCCCGTTGGAGGTTATACTGCCCCCGCTGGTGGCGCTTTTCATCAGGATGGCAGTCGGAACAGCGGTGATCAATGAGGGAATTGCATCAGCGCCGATCTGGGTGTTGGTATACTGACAGATCGTACGGTCGTCGCCCGCTTTGGCCGGGGGAACGGGATTCAGTGACACGGTTAGGGCAGGCGATACGGCCCCATTTCCACAAGAATTTGCACCATATACAGTAAAGTTTCCTGAAATTCCGCTGGTGGCAAAATCAACCGATAGGCTATTGGTATTTGCTCCTGAAACAATCGTGGCTCCGGTCGGAACTGCCCACACGTAGGAGGTGGCATTGGTGATGGCGTCGACAGAATAGATCATACCCTTGCCCCCCGGGCAGATCAGATTTTGACCGTTGATTGCTCCTGCAGCTGCGACCAGGGGATTCAACGTTACAACCACACTGTTGCTGTTGTGGCATCCGGTGGCGGTGATTGTTTCAACAACCGAATAGGTGGTCGTTTCAGCTGGCGTGACCGTCGGATTGGAAAGGGTTGAAGTAAAACCGGCAGGATTTGAGGTCCATTGGTACGTACTGCCTGCCACGGCTGTTGTTCCCAGCTGGGTGCTCATGTTCGAACAAATACCCCGGTCAGCCCCGGCTGCGGCTGCCGGTACAGGATTCATAGAAACAACCACGATGTTGGAGTTTGTACACCCTATCGTGGAAGTTTCTACTACGGTGTAGAATGTTGTTACTGATGGAGAAACGGTTGGATTGGCAAGCGTTGAAGTAAACCCGGGAGGAACTGAGGTCCAGGAATATGAACTGCCAGGTACCGCTGCTGCTCCAATCTGTGTGCTGGCTTCCGGGCAAATTTCCCGGTCGTCTCCAGCCTCTGCTGCTGGTGGTGGATTTATCGTTATTGCGAAGGATGGTGATACTGCGCCATTACCACAGGGGTTCGATCCGAAAACTGTAATATTTCCGGATACCGCGTTTTCGGCAAAATTAACGGTGATGGCTTTGGTATTGGCGCCTGAAACGATCGTGACCCCTGCCGGAACTGTCCAGTTGTAACCGGTTGTGTAAGGAATGATGTCAACAGAATAGATCATGCCGCTGGCTGATTTGCAAACATCGGCGGGCCCGGCAATGGGGCCGCCTGGACCTGGTAACAGACCTACCCCGACAGAAAGGCTCGATGAGCTTCCATTCCCGCACAGATTATTCCCGTAGATGGTAACATTGCCTGTGACAGCATTTGCAGAGTAATCTACCGTGATGTTGGTTGTTCCGGCCCCGCTGGCAATGGTTGCGCCGGTCGGTACGGTCCAGATGTAGTTAAGGGCATTGGCTATGGGTGTGATGGAATAAGATACTCCCAGTGTAACACCACAAACAGCTGCTGCACCGGTGATGGTTCCGGCATTGCCAGGGATTGGGTTAACAGTTACTGGCAAATTAGTTGGTATACCTGCACTGCACCCTGCTGGGCTGGTATAGCTTACGCTCACACTTTGGGCCCCGGATGCTATGTTCCATTTTACCTGTATTTGATTTGTCCCTACACCATAAGTGATTGTTCCGCCGGCAGAGACTGTCCAAACATATCCTGTCATACCGGGTTCAGTCGTATAGTCATAAAATCCCGAATTGAAACAGAGGCTGGTTGCCCCTGTGATCGTGGGAATGGGAAGGGGGTTGACCGTAATGATGAAGGTCTTCGACGGACCACTGCAACTCACTGAACCATTGGTGATGGTAGGTGTTACAGTGATGGTGGCGATTGCCGGCGCAGTGCCTGTGTTCATTGCCACGAATGCAGGAATACTCCCTGTTCCCGTTGCCCCGAGCCCGATGCTGGTATTGTTATTTGTCCAGGTGTACAAGGTTGTACCTCCGGTATTGACTGTCCCAAAAGTAACCTCTGCAGTACTCATCGTACTGCAAACATCCTGGTCGGCAGGAAGATTCACCTGTCCTGTTGGATTGACCGTAATGAGGAAGGTCTTCGACGGACCACTGCAACTCATCGAACCATTGGTGATGGTTGGTGTTACAATGATGGTGGCGATAACCGGAGCAGTGCCTGTGTTCATTGCCACGAATGCAGGAATGCTCCCTGTCCCCGATGCCCCGAGCCCGATGCCGGGTGAGTTGTTTGTCCAGGTGTAGGTGGTTGTCCCTCCGGTATTGACTGTCCCAAAGGTAACGGCGGTAGTACTTGCTGCATTGCAAACTATTTGGTCGGCCGGTTGGTTCACTTGTCCGGTTGGATTGACGGTAATGAGGAAGGTCTTGGATGGGCCACTGCAACTCACCGAACCATTGGTGAAGGTTGGCGTAACAAGGATGGTGGCGATTGCCGGCGCAGCACCTGTGTTCATTGCCGTGAATGCAGAAATATTCCCGGTTCCCGTTGCGACGAGCCCGATGCTGGTATTGTTGTTTGTCCAGGCATAGGTCATTGTACCACCGGTGTTTACGGTGCCAAAACTGACCGCCGTTGTTGCAGCTGTGTTGCACACCACCTGGCTTGCCGGCTGATCGACCTGGGCCGTGGGGTTCACGGTGAGGGTGAACGATTTGGCAGCACCTGTACAGCTGATTCCGGCGTTGGTAAAGGTTGGTGTTACCACGATGGTAGCCACAACCGGCGCTGTTCCGGTATTGACCGCCGTAAACGAAGCAATGTCGCCGGTTCCGGAGGCTGCCAGACCGATGGATGGCGTGTTATTTGTCCAGGTATAGGTGGAGACTCCTCCGGTATTGGTGGTTTCAAAGGTTACTGATGTTGTTGCGGCCGCATTGCATATGACCTGGCTTGCCAGCTGGTTCGCCAGAACCAGCGGGTTGACGGTAATTTTAAAACTTTTTGCATCTCCTGAACAGCTTACCCCCCCGTTGGAGTAGGTCGGGGTCACGGTGATGGTCGCCACCTGAGGTCCCGGAGTCGTGTTGGTTGCAATGAATGATGCTATATTGCCGGTTCCCGAAGCAGCCAGTCCGATGGATGGAATGTCGTTTGTCCAAGTGTAGACTGTGGTCCCGCCGCTATTCAGGGTCTCGAAGACTACGGCTGCAGTCGCTTCGCCATGGCAAACCGCCTGGCTTTCAGGATGATTAACCTGTCCTTTGGGATTAACCGTCACTGCAATCACATTCGATTCAGCAGCGCCGGTCCAGTCGCTCTTGCAGGTTACCCGTGCCAGTCGCTTGAACCAGGTTGACTGGGTAAGGGCCCCTGAAGTAAAGATGGCTGAATTGGAGGAGGAAATATCGGAAAAATCTGAGGAAGAACTGGTTGTGGATGATTGCCATTTGTATTCAAGCGTGCCTGTCTGCCCGGTTGGTGCAGAAATGCTTGTAAAGGCAGCCGGAGCGAAAGGGGTACACCCGGTTTGATTGGCAGCGATCTCACCCCCATTGGTAGGATTAATGCATTCCGGGATTGTCGGGCTGACTGTGATGGTAAAGGTCTTGGTCGGGCCTGCACAACTTATTTCACCATTGGTCATTGTCGGGGTGACTACAATGGTTGCCACAATGGGTGAAGAACCTGTATTCACAGCAATGAATGAAGCAATATTACCTGAACCAGTTGCAGCAAGGCCAATCGATGGTGTATTGTTGGTCCAGGCATATGTTGTGGTACCACCTGTCTGGGTTGTGGTAAAGTTTACAGCTGTCGTTGTTCCTCCATTATTTACATCCTGGTTTGAAGGCTGGTTCACCTGACCGCTTGGATATACCGTCACTGCAATCACATTCGATTCGGCAGCGCCGGTCCAGTCACTCTTGCAGGTTACGCGCGCAAGGCGTTTGAACCATGTTGACTGGGTAAGGGCACCTGAAGAATAGGTTGCTGAATTGGAGGATGAAATATCGGTAAAACCTGAGGAATAACTGGTTACGGATGATTGCCATTTGAATTCAAGTGTGCCGGTATGCCCTGTTGGAGCGGAGGTGCTTGTAAATGCAGCCGGAGTGAAAGGCGTGCACCCGGTTTGATTGGAAGCGATCACACCCCCATTGGTTGGATTAATGCAACTGCCGCCACCCGTGATAACGGATGTTGTATTTGAACTTGGCCCTGGGCCGAATCCATTATTGACCCTTACCCGGTAGTAATATGTTACTCCGAGTGTCAAACCAGTGACACTTGAAGAAGAAGTCGATTGCCCTGAAACATAAAGGTTGTTAAACCCAGTGACATAGGTTGTAAATGTGTTGTTCGTTGCTACATCAAGATAATATCCGGTAGCTCCTGTAAAAGCAGTCCAGTTGGCTGTGAAACTGGTTGCCGTAACATTGGTAGCCGCAATGGTGGTGGTAGGTCCGATTGTCCCCTCAGGTGTCACCCCATTGATGGCCAGAATGGCGGTCCGTCCTCCTGCTGATGTTTTTGTAAAAGTAATACTGGTCAAGATTTTCACCTTATCTGTTGCCGTCAGCGTGATCAGGTTGTCATACAACCGTGGATTACTGGCATCCCCGTCGAATTGGTCCCAGGTGTGCGTTGATCCGTCAGGCACGCGGTTTACTCTTCCGATGCCCTTAATTGCATAACTGGCACCACCGTACCAATCGGGTACCGAAAATGAATAGGTGGCATTGGTTCCATCACTGAAATTCAATTTAGTACTGAAAGTCGATGCCCCTGAAGCACTTGAACCAAGTACGGCAACTTTTTCGAAAACCCCCGGAGTGACTAAGGTGAGCGTCCCAATATCGCCTGAATTGAGGAGTAGCAAAGTGTTGTTTACGGTGAAGCTTTCCAGATTGTATATTGCTCCGGCCAGGTTTACACTGGTAATCACTCCATTGGATGGCAGACCATAAGGTGGTGCAGTGGAAGGATTCAGGTCACCTCTGAAATTAGTTGAATACATCACATGAGATGAACCAACCCCCAAAGCATCGAAGGTGGTCGAGGTGGTCGCCAGGGCCTGATGGTTTGACCCGCTTCCAACGCCATTGGCAATGAGCTTCTGATTAAACCCGGTTACGTCAACAGAAATGTACGTCTGGGCTACTGCCACTGGGTGAATAAATTGAATCATGATCGCTGCGGTCATGATTACATAAAGAATGTTTTTTTTCATGGGGTACTGTTTGTTAGTTTTGATTTTCTTATCTTGATTTTATTTTTTCAGGTTTTAAGGCATGCTTTGTACTTCTCCATTTCATCGCGATTTCAACCAGCTCTTCTGTGTTTATCGGTTTAGCAATCAGTTCATTGCATCCAACTGCATTTCCTGCTTCAAGTGATTGAACACTGAACCATGCTAAAAGAATGATGACCAAATTTGCTTTTCCTGATTTTCGAATTATCCGGGTTACTTCATACCCGTTTATGTCGGGAAGGTCGGTGTCGAGTATCGCGATCACAATATCCTTCCTTTCTTGTAAAAAACGGACTGCTTCATATCCGTTATGGGCGTTTATGACATTGAATCCGGTCTTCGACAGCGCCATAGAAAGTTGTGATGAAGAGGATTCATCCGTTCGGACGATCAGAATGGAACAAGTAGGAATATTGTTGGTATCCATATGCGGAATTAAGAAGTGGCGAATTTACATTTGGATCCATCGTCCATCCTAACTTCAACCCATTGAATAATCTTATGAGTTTCTATGAATGTTGCACAGTTATCATAAAATCAAACAGTTAAATCATTATTTTTAACAGGGGATCTGATGAGTAAGGAAAAAATACAGGATTTATATATCAGATTGTTAATCTGTTATAGAGGTCATTAAGAAAAGCATAAGGTCGGAAAAGGCGCAGATTGAGTGTCTGTGTTTTTATGCCAACAGGATCAGGTAGCTGGAAAGGCTCTGACTCTGATCAAGTTCAAGTTTTTTTCGGATATGGGAGCGCGTTACATCAATGGAGGCCGCAGTAAGATTCACGAGGCGGGCAATATCTTTTGAAGATAGATTCAGACGCAACAGCGCACAGATTTGTAACTCCGTTTTTGTAAAGTCAGGACACTTTGCGAGTAGCTTCTCATAAAAATCGCCATGCATCTGAAGGAACATCTGTTCAAAATCGGCCAATGGATCCTGTTTTGCTTCACGGTGGATTTCAGCAAGCGCCTGATTGAAATCATCCTGGTCCTTCTTCTTTGGTAAACGAAATTGAAAAGCACCCAGTTTTTCTTTAATGGAGCGGTTTATCTGGCTTAGATCAGTACTTTTCAGGGTATGGAAAATCAACTCCTGTTCCTTTAATTGCATGGCCAGGTGAAGGTTTTCCATTTCCGATTCGCGGATAATCCTTTCCTGTTCCAGGATATGCATTTTTTGTTCAACTGCGACGCGGTTCCTGTTGATTGTTTTTTGTCGGGCAAGCAGCCACGAGATGACCAGGATCAGAATAAGGATGGCGGCTATTCCTGCCAAACTGATAACCAGGTTCCGGAATTTTTGAAGTTCCTGTTTCGCTTTCAGATTTTTCAACTCGGTTCGAAGCACCTGGTTTTTGAATTTCAGTTCCGTTTCATCGAAGATTTCTTTTCCTATATCAGAAAGGATCGAATCTTTATAAAGAGTTGCTTCCCGGTTCGAAGCCAGGGCCTGGGCATATTTTCCCTCCTCATTAAACCAGTTTGACATCAGGTTCAGCGCCTGGTAGGCAACAGGGTAAACAGATTTCTTTCTTCCCCAGGCAAGGCTTACCTGGGCCAATTTCCATGCGCTGTCGCTCTTACCGCTCTCCCGCATCAAACTGGCCATGAACAGCATAGCTTCATGAAACTCTGGAAGGATCCTGATCTCTTCTTTTGATCCGGCAACCAGCTTCAATAACGCAAGCGCTTCTGATTTTTTTCCATTTAAATTAAGCATTTGGGCCTTTGACATTCGGAAACTCGCCGAAATTCTGGGATCGGGAAAGGAGAAGCATGTTGAATCAGCATTTAACAGGGAATCTGCCTGATCCATCATTCCCGCACCAATATAAGAGGAGAGCAAACTCATCGAGGTAAAGC
>Ga0194053_10001105_pt1 | contig 17880 bp, 13 predicted proteins | sample SepL228m_MetaG_FD_161684 | JGI IMG/M metagenome (GOLD analysis project Ga0194053, IMG submission 161684) | Anoxic zone freshwater microbial communities from boreal shield lake in IISD Experimental Lakes Area, Ontario, Canada - Sep2016-L227-8m | ecosystem: Environmental > Aquatic > Freshwater >... | reverse complement strand
TGGATAATGCTTGATAAAAATAACAAAATGAAAGTATAATCAACTACCATAAATAATTGATAAAAGTATATAAATGGGTGACTGTCCCTATTTATTCTAGGAGAATTTTATGAATGGTTTAAAGGAGCGAAATCATTAATTGATCAGGCCAGACGTCAGTCAATTGTTGCAAATGGTGCAAAAATTCGATGGTACGTAGCTGAAGAAAAAGCGGCTAATGCTATGCGTTTATTGCTGAATAATGAAGGTATTAAAGGTATTGAAATAATTTTCAAACCTATGAAATGAGGAATTAAAATGAATTATATAGAGTCATATTATATCGCTGTATATTGGGGATCACGAGAAGAATCTTTAGACATTTGCACAAAGAAAGTGATTGATTTTTTTTCTATTCTTTCTGAGATGAACTCATCCTTTGAAAAGTGGTTTGAGAAGGGATATTCTCGAAAAAAAGCACTTGAGCACCAATATATATTTGAATATGATAAGATTAATAAATCTCTTTTAAAAAGTCGAATTAAAACAGATATTGGCAATATTATTATTGAAAATTTAGGATATAGTTTTTCAACATGGAATGGTTTGCAAGAAGGTGAAGTTACAGGGATATCAATTCATTGTAATACTTCAGCAAATTGTGTTTCAAATAATGTTGTAATAAATCTACCAAGTAATAAAGAAATTTATGATGACATTTATAAAATAGATTTTATTTTAAGGATGTTTAATTTATTAATTGAAGTGTGGCATCCAGAACAAATTGTAATGACATCAAAACAATTGCGTGATTATGTTTCTGCAAATGATGATACACCGCTTATAGGTTGGATAACATATTTGAATACTCAAAAGAAATTGGAGAAATTATTAAATTTTTGTAGAATGGATTATGATAAAGATGGTGTAATTTTAATTGCTGAAGATGAGTGCGCTTCTATTAATAATATCAAACAAGCTGATGAGATAAAAAAAATACAATCTATAATAAATAAAGAACGATGGTGAATTTATTTTTTTTCTGTCCTCCCCCCCGCACATTTTTTTCTCCGTACAAAAAGCTTAAAACAGCCTAATTCGAGAGGGAAAGGTTTTGTGTCATCTCCCACGAATATTATTTTTCTCCATTTAAAATGTCTAAAACAGCCTAATTCGAGAGAGGAATTACAATTTTTGAATATATACGTGGCGTAGTAGAATTTTTATTAAAGGAAAATAAATGCTGATTTTAGGCTTGTTATTTGGGTACAGCGAAAAGTACCGCCGATCCGTCACAATTTCCCGTTCGACGTAGACATCTGCTGAGAAAAAATGTCCGCCTATGACAGCGAAATGCGCGCCTTCAGGGATGCTCTTTCGCCATGCTGTCGGCATGGGTGGTCGGTGTATGTGGGATGTCATCATCCCAAGAAAGGAAGGAGCATGGTGCAACGCCTGAAACATGGTCCAGTGAATGCGGCGACAGTGTTGCCGCCAGCCCTCGTCACCGCCTTGCAGCAGCTGTCGGCAGGGCAGCACATCTATATTCCAGCGATAGAGTCGCCGGTCGCCCGCCGCTGGCGTGAGGCGCGACAGGCCCAGCAGCACGGCACATCACTCCCGATGATTGCGCGGCAACTCGGCATCGCGCCGCGGGCGGTGGAGCGCCTGCTGACCGACAGATTCATATCAATTACCGGCTGGCGCAGTCGATTTGGGCAATTTTTTCGGCCGCAGTCATTCTGACCCGAATGGCAATGATGACCTTGTCCGCTGGCGTGATATGCAGGATGAGGAAGGCGGCAAATTGGCATCCAAATTGCGTGAAATAATGGGTGATAAGATACAGCCTCTGGTAGATAGTGATGATTCCGGAACCTGGCTTAGTGTGCTTCGTTCCGGTCAATGCCGATATATCAACGCCGTAAATCTGCATTTATTGCCGCAGCCTTGGGAAGATTTGCATCGCTATGTTGGATACGAAAATACAACTTTCCCGGTGAAGACAAAGATTCACCTGAATCTTCCTGCGGTGCCGCAACCGGTGGTATATGATGTCTTTAATGGTAAATTAGCATCCTTGTACAAAGAAAATAATGGATGGTCGACTGAAGCTGATATGTCTATTTTCCCTGGTGCGATTCTCGCAATTCTGCCCAGGACAATTGAAAATGTTCAATTAAATACTGGATTAGCAATTGACCGGTCTGCGATTAGGATGGTTGCTAAAATAGTAGACAGTAAGGGTAATCTCATTGACGGTGCAATACCGCTTCATATAAAACTTGCAAATGCAAACGGAGATATCCGTTATGATTTATACAGGATAGCGCGTGGTGGACAGTGCGATCAGGAATTGCCGCTGTCAGCCAATGATTTCGCGGGATTGTGGACTATTACTGTACAGGAATTGTTTGGCGGACATCAGTCTGTCGGAAAAATCAACATAATTCTGCCAACTTTACCAGTTATGGCATCAGATACGGCTCCGAAAGTGGAATGGACCCGCATTACTGAGGCAGTGACTGCATTAAAGACAGCAAAAACTATCGCTTTGCTGGTCGCTAAAAATCAGCAGGATACATTCAAGCCTGTCATTGATGCCGCTATACAATCTCTAAGTCTGCCAGACCGTAAAATAATTCAGGTATCCGCAGAAGATTATCTTAATGAACGCGTTACTGACGGGTGGGATAAGTTTAAAGTGGGTGATTATGCACCAGCCATTAAACTTCACCCAAAACAATACGACCTTATAGTTACTTTTGCAACTGCCGCACTTCTAAGTAAAGTTGTTCCAGCTGATTTATGCGCTATAAAGCCTTCCGCAATTGATCCGGGACCGGGCCGTGCATTAGTTCAGTTTGTTGCCATGCCAGTATTTGATAACGAAGATGGGTTGGCAATTCAGGCTGGCGATGTTGATGGATTAGTGCTGGCGGCAGACTCTCTTCGGCTGCCACCAGTGATTTCAACAGCAGAAGCAGTAAAACCGGTTGCAGTAAAACCATTGCCAGGCCAATCATCAATAGCATCAGTACCGGGAATTCACCAGTTTGTCGGTATTCCAATTGGTCAGGTATCCGCTACACCAGATGGACAGCGGATAGCAGTAGCAATGAAAGGCTGGGGGAATAATTTATTTGTTCTCAGTGCTGATGGCAAGGTGATTAATGGTGATTTGTCTGGCAAATATTTCCCGTTGGATGTAGTTGCTGTGCCGGATGGTTTTTGGTTAACCAGTTACGAGAATGACGCGACTTGCGCATATTGGAAACATTATGACCGTGATGGCAAGCCGACGCTTCGCCTGGCTGCAGATGGACAGCGATTTGGCGGCGCACGCGACTGGTCGGCAAACCACCCGATTGTTGAGCGCGAGCGTTTTCGTCCACAGGCAAGCTTTAGCACAACACGCGATGGACACTTCGCCGCGGTTGGCGGCAGCAGGGGAATTGCTGTTTGGGATTTAATTCAGCAAAAAGTAATTTGGCGGGATGACACTGTTCATCATACTGTGCCTTTAAGTCAAAAAGGTAATGTAACACCGGATGCAAGCATGTTCCCTCAGGTTAAATTATCACCGGATGGCAGCATGATGGTCTTGCAGCATGGCGGTAAAGTTTTACTGCGTGATGGTAAAACCGGAGTATCAAAAGGCGAGCAAAGTCTGCCGCAAGGGGCTTCCCTGGGACGTACCCGAGTATTCAATGGCAGCAGACTGGTGGTAGGCGACCAGGAGTTTTTTGCTTATCGCGATGGCAAGCCATTATGGCATTGGAAAGCGCCGACTGACGTTAATGCCGTTGCATTTGCCGATGATGGTTTGCATTTTGCGATTGGCGAACCAAATGGCACTATCAGAATATTAAATGGCAGCGGGCAAATCGGCGGATATGTCGCACCGGTGGGAGGAGTTGATAGTCTTGACATGCTGCCGGATGCATCCAAAGTTGCATTTTCCACCAGTGGCGGACAGGTGGGTGTGCTTGATATAAATGGAAAGGTGTTGTGGCAGATAAATGTAGTCAGCCGCTCACAAATTTCATTCCTTGGCGCTGCAGGTGAAACAGTGGTTGGCGATTGGCGGGGAATGGTATACCGTTTTAATGCTGCCGGACAGCAGCTTTGGACAGTTGATCTGACTCAACGCGTTTATCGTGATGACGCTGAGAAGGTATTAACCACTCCTGATGCTACACCGACATTGCGGGTTCCGGCTCCGATGATTAAACCCGCATCTGAACTTGATGCTGCACGAAAATTGGCTATACAGGGCATAACCTACCTGTCAACCAGCGGTTGGCGCGGTCCGGTACAGATAACTCAGCGTGAATCAGCATTAATAGATGGTAAAAAGGAAGGTTTAAAATTGTCGTGGTTCACCAGCGGTTACGGTTCATTTACCGATAAAACCTGCCGCGATGGCGCATATTGGCTGGCAGGAGCACCTGCGGCACCTGCATTTGATATAAAACTTGCGCAGGCATCATCTGTAAATGCTGTTGCCATATATGAAGATACCGCTCATCCAGAAGCTATTCCGCAGGAAATTAAGATAGAAGCATGGGTGGACGGAAATTGGACGACAGTTTGTCATGATTTGTGGGTAGATTCATCAACACATATACATAATTTCCCGCCGATTACTACCGATAAATTAAGATACACGGTAATGGGAGACCTTTATAAAAATTTGTGGACAACAGAAATTGAGGTGTATAAAACACCGTAAATAGTTGATAGTTGATAGTTGAAAGTTTACAGTTGACAGTTATTATAAAGTCAGGATGTTAATAAAATTACCCCTTTCCTATCGGGAAGGGGTAATTTTATTTCAGCATCCCCATAACCTGCAATCCCAGCCAGACTGCACTCATGATCGCTATCAATCCGACGGAACCCCAGGCGATAATGTTGAATGGCTTGCTGTTGCTGTAATCACCTAATAGACGTTTGTTATTTGCCAACAATACGATGAACACCATGATGATTGGTACTAATATGCCGTTTATCACCTGGCTGAATAAAATGAGTTGGAATAACATTTCTTTTGGCGTAAACAGGACTAATAGCGAGCCAACAACTATCATTGCTGTTAACAATCCGAAGAAGATAGGGGCTTCTTTGAATTTATGGTCAAGTCCGCGTTCCCATCCGAATGCCTCAGTGATTGAATATGCTGTGGTTAACGGTACCGCCGCCGCACCCAATACACTGGCTCCTAATAAACCCAAGCCAAATAATATTGGTGCTGCGCCATGTACCAGATTCCGCAATGCATTTGCGGCTTCACCAGCGTCAGAAAACATGGGAACACCATAACTTTGGTGCAATACCGCAGTGGTAACTATGATGAAAAATGCGATTATATTGGCGGATAATGCGCCGCTTATCACATCAAAACGCCGTAATGGCAGGTCTTGCTTGCGCTCGCCTTTGTCTACAACGGATGCCTGCAGGTAAAAGGTCATCCAGGGAGCGATGGTAGTACCAATAAGGCCGATTGCAACTTGCAGATATGTAATATCAATTTTTCCGTTATGCGATATCCATTCCGGGTTTGGCACCAGCATCATGTGGAAAATCTCTCCCCAGTTTGGATTAACGGTAAATGCGGCGATGGGATAGGCGAGGAATAAACCGGCGAAAAGAAGCAATACCCGTTCTGCAATATTATAATTGCCGCGTACCAGCAATAGCCATAACAAGATGGCAAATATCGGCACGGAAATGTACGTTGGAATGCCAAACATATTTCCGGCGGCGGCTACACCGGCAAAATTGGCAGTGGCACTTACGAAATTCGCAAAACCCATAGTAATCATGGCAAATATTGTCCATTTAACGCCATAATTCTCGCGAATCAGGTCGCTTAATCCCTTGCCGGTAACAGCACCCATACGGGCGCACATTTCAAATACCGCGACTAATGGGAAGGTGATGACAAATAGCAGCCACAACATGCTGTATTTATATGCTGCTCCTGCCTGAGCATACGTAGCAATTCCACCGGCGTCATTGCCTGCAGATGCAGCCAACAACCCCGGTCCTAAAACAGCTAAATATACAATCCAGCGTGCATTTCTGCGTTTTTTTATCGTCATACCACTGATTACCGTGCCATTCTAACATAATTTATTTCATCGGTAAAACACGAATCAATTACGAATTACGAATTACGAATGATGAATAAAAATTGACAATTGACAATTGACAATGGGTAGTTAATCATTATCAGAGTAATTTGTAATTTGTAATTTGTAATTTGTAATTTGTAATTTGTAATTTGTAATTTACAATCAATACTTGCAGGAACTTATGCATGGGTGTAGTATCTAATATAAGCAACCTAAAAATCTTTTAAAGGATAGTTAATATGAAGAAGTTAGTCGTACTATTTACTATTTTATGCACAATATCTGCTTTTGCTGTTCGCAACGAAGCATTGTGGATAAATGAAACTTCATTTGTCCCTATGCGGGTATTATTAGAATGGTTGGGAACTGATAAAAAGTATGATGCCGCAACAAAAGAAGTTACCATCAGTAACGGTAAAATGAACTTGACTTTTATCGTTGGCAAAGAAAAGGCTTCCTTAAATAGCGTGCCATATAATTTCGCGCAACCAGCGTTTAGTTACCAGGGACAGCAGGTATATCTGCCCATCCGTGATGTAGCACAAGCGTTGGGGTTAACTATGGTAAAAGACGATGACCAGCAGAAGTTAACCGTTACAAGAGACGGAGCGGCTGAGCCATTAGTGTTTGATGTTATCTGGCTCAACCCGGTTGATGGCAGTGAATTGGTATGGGTTCCGGCAGGCTCATTTGTAATAGGTGAAACTTCCGGCGCTGTTGGCTATTTGCATCGGAATAAACCGGTGGCGATGGTGAATGACCCGTCAGTCACAAATGATATAACCCCATATTCAAGTTTACCTGCACATAATGTATATACCGATGGATTTTGGATAAGCAAATATGAAATTACTGCCGGGCAATATCAGAAATTCTGCAATGCCATGAAACGAACTATGCCGGCTGCTCCGATTATCGGATATACAACCGCAGTAACTAAAGATTCCAAAGGCAAGACAAAATCAGTAATAACATCAAAACGTGGCTGGAGAAATGACCATCCTGTTTCAATGGTAAGCTGGTTTGACGCCATGGCTTATGCAGATTGGATTCATGGACGGCTGCCGACCGAGACCGAATGGGAAAAAGCTGCCCGCGGTTTAGATGGGCGCGCATATCCATGGGGTGACAGATACGAACCGAACAGATTGAATGTATCAAATGACACCCCGGACAGAAGCCGCACATTGCCAGTAGGCAGTTATCCGGGTGGAACCAGCCCGTACGGCGCGATGGATATGGCTGGCAATGTAGCCGAATGGTGCCTTGACTGGCTGGATCGCAATGATTATGTTAAATGGAGCAATCCGGTAGGTTTGGCGGGTGAACGCCGGGCAATTCGCGGCGGATCCTGGATGCCATCGGGCAACACCTATGAAGTATTTTGCAGATGGCGCAAATCACCAGTGGAAAAGATGGCTGACGTAGGATTTCGTGTAGTAATTCCCGCCACCCCGGCAAGCAGGCAATCTGTGGATGTATCGCAGGCTCACCAATCAATTAAGATGTTTGCTGGCGATATTCCGGCGGATTACCGGGTAGCAGAGGCATGGACCGCTGATCTCATGGATAATGGCGCGTCAGAAACTGTTGTTATCGCTGTGCCAAAGGTTGAGAATGACAAAGCATTTCCAATTATGAAGATATTTAAATTGGAAGGTGTTATGCCTAAAATGAAAGCGACTCAATTAGTGGAATATAAGTTCGATGAAAAACTGTTGGATGGCACCTGCAGATGGCGCAGTTTAATGGGAGATAAAAATGAAGGCGGAATTATCCCAACCGAATATTTCGGCATCCGCGATTTGAATGCAGATGGTAAATTGGAAATATACGTAATGTTGCGTTCGGGTGATTCGAAATCGCTGATTCACGATGAAGTTTTATATATTCTTTCGACTAATGATAAACTGGCTGTTAATCAAATTGGCGCTATTGTATTGCAGCGCGCTGACCGTGGCGGCTGGATGGTTGATGATTTATCAAAACAATATCCAGGATTTGAAATTTGCACTTATGGGCAAAAAGCTGATTTAAATGATAATGTCATAAAACCACGTCCGTTCACCATGACATATTACGGATTTATTGATGGCAAATATCAGAAATATTTGTCAAAAAATACTCGCGAGTCATACCTGAAAGGTGATGATTTAATGAAAGATGTAAAGTTTTAGGCGGAAAAAATGCAAAGTTTTGATTATACTTGTTCGATACCTGTAACACAAAATGCGGAAGTTATAGTAATCGGTGGTGGACCGGGCGGATTGGGTGCGGCAGTCATGGCTGCCCGAACCGGTGCTGATGTATTGCTTATCGAGAGATTCGGATTTCTCGGCGGCATGGCTGCCGCTGGCGAGATTCACCCATTTATGGGAAATCATGTTGATGGTGAACCGCTGGATAAACCGGTATATACAGAATGGCAAGATAAAATGATGTCTTACCGTGCCGAGGGAAGCCAGCATAAAATGTGGGTGTCGAAAGATCTGGCAATGCTTGCGGCAGAGGATTTATGCCTGGAAGCAGGTGTAAGGCTGTTATATCATCATAATTTGGTTGATACCATTATGGATGGTGATAAAATAACTGCTGTTATTCTTCATTCAAAATCAGGCCTTACCGCGGCAACAGCAAAAGTTTTCGTTGATTGCACCGGCGACGCAGATTTGGCAGCGCGCGCGGGATGCAGCTTTGAAATGGGCGGTCCCAGCGGATATTGCCAGCCAATGACTTTGTGCTTTAAATTAACCCATGTCGATCCGGACAGAATGCCGCCGCATCAGGAAATTAACCGGCTGTATGATGAAGCGAAAGCGGAAGGTATTATAGATTGCCCGCGCGAAAACGTTTTGCTTTTCCGCTGGTTCGATAAAGACACTATCCATTTTAACACCACCAGGGTTATCCGTCATGATGGCACCAGTGGCGAATCGCTTTCAGATGCTGAAATTATTGCCCGCCGTCAGGTAAGAGAATATCTGAAGTTCTTGCGTTCTCGGGTAGCCGGATTTGAAAATGCGGAAATTTTCAGTATTGCCCATCATATTGGCATCCGGGAAACCCGACGCATTATTGGACAGGCTTATATCACCCGTGACGCATTTATTAACCGCGAGAAATTCCCTGATGCTATTGCGCGGGTGCGTTACCCGATTGATATTCATAATCCAGATGGCAAGGGAACAGAACTTGTTCACATGCCGGAAAATGAGTGGTACGAGATTCCGTATGGCTGTATCGTGGCGAAAGATTGCAGCAATTTGCTGGTTGGCGGGCGTCCTATCAGCGGCGACCACGCATTGCATAGTTCTTTCCGCGTTATGCCCCCGGCAGTATCAATCGGTCAGGCGGCAGGCATTGGTGCTGCCATGAGCGTTCAGGAAAATTGCCAGCCATCCCAGTTGGATGGCGTTAAAGTTCGTGAAAAATTAATAAGTTATGGCGCAAGGCTGTAAAATTTAGTATAACTTATCCAGATATAGCTAAAATGTAGTTTATATGGTATAGTTTTACAGATAATAATTTTACCGATACTTTCATTGCAGGGAAAAGTTCCTGGCAGTGTGAATATCATTCATACATCAATCGCGCCGGAGGTTGGGTATATATGCCCACTTTTAAATATAGTGCTATAGATCAGAGCGGTCGTGCGGTAAACGGGACTATTGAGTCTGAAAACGTTACCGCTGTTCGTGATAAACTGTCTGAGCAGCACTATTATGTATCTGACATAACTGAAGTTAATGTTTCAAAGTCGGGGGCTACCGACTTTTTCAAGATGTTCACCCGGGTAAAACCTAAAGAACTGGTGGTTTTTAGCCGTCAGTTTGCAACTATGATTGATGCAGGTTTGAGCGTATTGAAATGCCTTGATATTTTACAGCGGCAAACAAAAGACCCGGCGTTGGCAGAAGCATTGGCAATTATCAGACGTGATGTAAACGGAGGTGCCAGCCTTACCGACGCATTGGGCAAACATCCCCGCGTATTTAATAAATTATATGTCAATATGATCCGTTCCGCAGAAGCGGGCGGTATTCTGGATAATGTACTCGATCGACTATCAACATTCCTTGAGAACGACATGGATATCAAACAGAAAGTAAAATCCGCCATGATGTATCCTATCGTTGTCGGGTCTTTCGCGATTGTTATTTTAATGGTATTGATGTGGTACGTTTTGCCGCAATTTAAAGAAATTTTCAACAACATGGGCATTACCCACATGCCGCCAAGTACAAAGTTTATGCTGGATTTCGCAGTTGCAACACGCGATTACTGGTATGTTGTGCTGCTGACCATCATTGGAATTATTTCCGGTGTATACTTATATGGACGCACCCAGGCAGGCGCGATGTATTTGGACACCTTGAAACTAAAGATACCGGTATTTGGCGATATTATATTAAAATTGGCAATTTCCCGTTTTTCCCGTACTTTCGGCACGTTAATTGCTTCCGGTGTTCCCATTCTGCGCGCATTGGAAATAACTACTGATACAGCTGGCAACCTGGCCATTTCGCAAATTATAGAACGCGCAAGATTGAGCGTTAAAGAAGGCGAAAAAATCAGCGACCCGCTGCATGGCAGTAAGCTGTTCCCGCTTATGGTAACCCAGATGATTGCTATTGGCGAAGAAACCGGACGATTAGACCAGATGCTGATAAAAGTTTCCGATTTTTATGATGCCGAGGTTGAATCTACTTTAAAAGGTATTGCGTCATTAATTGAACCGATGATGATTGCATTCCTTGGTGTATTGGTAGGCTTTATTGCCGTATCAGTTATTTCACCGATTTATACACTTATAGATAGCGTGAAATAAAAATGGATGAGATACTGGAAAACGAAGAAATAACTGAAGATGAAGCAGTTGATGCAGGGAATTTGGTAAAAAGCGGCAGCGGTGATGAATACTTGCCATTGTTTCGTATTTTTCATGACACTCGCCAGCAGAATCTGCGCGATAAATTAGTAAATGCTCACATGCATCTTGTAAATTCGGTTACCCGACGCTTCACTGGAATTGGCGAATCTCAGGAAGATTTGGCACAGGAAGGTGCTATCGGGTTATTAAATGCAGTAAATCTATTTAATCCAGATCGCGAAGTAAAGTTTTCCACCTACGCCATTCATTTAATTACCAGCCAAATTCAACATTACCTTCGCGATCGCGGCAGGCTTATTCGCCAACCCGCCTGGATACAGGAATTAAATTCCAAAATTAATAAAGCTGCCGATAAACTGTCTCAACAAGCGGAACGTGAAGTTACTGAAGAAGAAATCGCCCGGGAAATTGCTCAGCCGGTAGAAACGGTTCATTCCGTCATTGCCGCTCAGGATTTAAATCATATAATGTCATTGAACGTATCAGCAGAAGGTGATGACAACCCGCAAAATACCCTTGAAAAAAATATCATTGCGGAATTGTGGGCCGAACCGGACGCATTGCCTATGGAAGACCGAATGCTGCTTGAAGAGGCAATGGGACAACTGAAAGATGTAGAGCAGAATATCGTCCGCTTATATTATTTCGGTGGTTATACCCAGGCAGAAATTGCCGGTAAAATAAATGTTACTATAAACTACGTGTCATATATTTTGCGCAGGTCGGTCAGTAAAATACGCAATTATCTGGATGAAGAAAGACTGCGCGAAGCGGCTGCGTTGATGGAAGAAAAGAAAGAAGAAATTCATGTTGAAAATGTCGGCATGATTTATGACCCGATGACCAGGTTGTATTCAAATGGATATATGCGCGCAAGAATAGCTGAAGAAGTATTGCGCAGCCAGCGATATCTGATGAACTTTGCGCTGCTGATGATAGAAATTGATTTTATTGACAATATTAACAATATTTCAGAAATTTTAAATACTGTTGTCAATTTGCTTAAAAATTCTGTCCGCGGTGTTGATATCGTCGGTCATTTGGGGTCTGGCAAGTTTTGTTTATTGTTGCCCCATACCGGACTGGAAGCTAAAGTATTAAGCGATAGAATATGCAATCAAATCAAGAAGACATTCGAAAACGGGATAGCAGTAAAGGCTTTTGCAGGTTATTCGGTTTTTCCGCTGGATGGTGTAAATGAGGCGATATTATTTGACCGTACAGAAAATGCCTTGCGAACGGCACATGTTGCCGGGCCATTTTCAACGATTCCCGCTGGTTCGGTCAGATGAAATTAAGCATGGTACTTTACATTTATTATTAATAACAGGTAAGATAAACCGATACTGCGGGGAGTAATTCCATGCGGGTTATATATACCGGTTCTTTTGACCCGGTCACTAATGGACATTTTGATATAATTAGTCGCGCATCGCGGATGTTTGATGATGTTATCGTGGCAATAATGGTAAACCCCAGCAAAGTGCCATTTTTACCAATTGATGACAGATGCATGCTGATAAATTCTATTTGCAGCGACTTAAAGAATGTAAATGTGGTATTATTTACCGGGCTAACGGTTGAATGTGCTAAATTACACAATGCTGATACGATAATTCGCGGCATTCGTAATGACGGTGATTTAACCGTTGAGATGAACATGGCGCGTATTAATAGCCAACTGAGCGGTATAGAAACGATTTTTTTGCCGGGGTCGCCTGAATACGCACATATTTCATCATCCATGGTAAGAGAAATATTTAAGCTGGGCGGCGACATATCGTCATTCGTACCGGCGGCTGTGGCAAATAAATTGAATACTCCTTAGAGTAAGTATCGGAGGGGAAGATGGATATATATCGTCTGTTAGATGAGTTAGAAACGTTAATCGAACATGGTAAAGATGACAATTGGACCAGTAAAGTTCGATTGCTTCGCCGTATCTTCTTTTTAGAAGTAGAAGATGTTGTATCATTGATTCAACAAATTCGCGCCAGTCTGCCAAAAGATATGCAGCACGCCCTTCAAGTTATTGAAGAGCAGGACAATATGCTGAAAGAGGCGCAGGAAATTGCTGATAAGAAAAAAGATGAGGCTGCGACTCAGGCTGAAATGATGATACGCCAGGCACAGGAAGATGCCAAGGTATTGGTCAGCAATCATGAAATTACCCGCACTGCTGATATCGAAGCCAAGAAGATTAACGAGCAGGCTCTGCGTAATGCAGAAGAGATTCGCAACGGGGCATTGGTCTATGCTGATAATTTAATCGAGCGCACCATGCGCACATTAGACAACACAGCATCGCAGATTACCCAGTTGCAGGCAACAGCAAAATCGTCACGGGAAGAGCTTCGCAAGAATTTTGGATAAAATTTTTGTTAAATTTACATCAAAACTGCGTCAGAATTGTATTAATGCTGATGCAGTTTATTCACATTTGTCCTGCAATTAGGTATAATAACCGCAGTTATCATTCTTTTAATTTGGGAGAGGAATAAAATAAAATGTCTTTAATGACTTTTCGCCGCAAAATGGCATCGACTAACTTTGTGTCCATAGTAATGTGGATTATCATCGTTGTATTTGTCGCATCTATCTTCTTGTATGTTGGCACAGGAAACAATAAGCCATCACAACAGAGTGGGTTGCGAGTTACATCCGGAACATTGCTGAAGATTAATAATCAAAAAATTAAAGGCAGTGAGTATCAGGATATTCTGGTTAAAATTAAAGGTGAACAGCCTCTAAATATTAATAATGCACTGCAGATTAGAAAAGAAGCGATAAATAAAATTATCGACGATACTATTTTTAATCAGTCGGTAAAGCAGATGGATGCAAATGTCAGCGACAAGGAAGCCATGACTGAAATGGGTGAACAGTTGCGCATGACAGTATTGCTTCCGAGAAGGCTTGAAGTTGAAAAACAGGCAAAAGATGAAGCCGCCAAGGCGAAAACACCTGCCGATAAGAAAAAACTTAAATCCGCTGATGTATTATATAAAGAATGGATGACTGAAATAATCAATGGTCAAAGCACAACCCAGGCTGATAAAGACAAATATGCTTCTCCCAATGATGATAAGTTCATTGATTGGTATAAAAATGTATATTTAAAGAAAGACCCCGCAAGTTTTGCTGATCAGAAAAAAGGTGTCATAGCCACTACAATTGGTAAGAAATATCTTGAACAGCAGGCATCGCAAATGGGTGCCGTTAACTTGATGGATGAAAAGTTTGCAAAAAATGCCCGCACTATGAAAGTAGATGCGTCATGGATTGTATACGCTCCGGAAGGAAATGGTAAAGACGCTTTAGACAAAGCAATGGCAAAAGCAAATAAAGGTTTTGAAGCCATTAAAAAATCACCGGCAGCATTCAAGGCTGAAGTTGCGAATTCTTCTGATATGATGAGCCAATATGGCGGCGGTTCAATATATGGCGGCGTAACCGGTGGCAAAATCCCGCCGGTAGCCGAATATAACGCATTCACCATGAAGAAAGGACAAATCAGCGCACCTTTCCTGGCAGAATATAAAAATATTTATACCAATGAATCTCAGCCTGCTTATATTATTCTGCGTGTAGATAGCAATATGGTTCCAAATCCTGAAGCAAAAGATGTAGATTGGGACAAGATGAAGACCCCGGAAATGTTTAAACATAAAATGCGCATCCAGCAGGATATGGGCAAGCAATTGATTGCATTAAATAAACAATATGCAGTTATTACAACAGAAGATTTATTGGTGCAGTCTTTCCTGGACGAAATCGGCGGAGATTTGAAAAAGACCCTGGAAGATAGAAAACAGTTGTTGGCAAATGCCAAGTCTGTTGAAGATATGGATGAATTAACTAAGGCTGCCGTTAATTATGATGTCGGCAAAAAAGCAACAGATGTGAAAGACAGAATCAAATATCTGTCTGATGCTGCTGTCGGTGTCGATAACGCCGCCGCATTGCACTATGACCTGGGAATGGCATTTATGGATGACAAGAAACAGAAAGAAGCAAGAAATCAATTTATCTATGCTTTTGAAAGTATCAACGGCAGCGGTCAGGAAGAACAGACCCTGGTTATGAACCTGAAAACACAATTTATCACTTTGAAAGATAAAGATTATACCGATCAAGTTAAAAAATGGCTTGATACCCATAAAAATCAACCCAGAGGTAATGGCTCTGGAATGCCGTCTGGTATGCCGGGTCAATAATTTGTAGATATCTGGTATTAACTTTAACGCCTCGGATATTTAAAATCCGGGGCGTTGTATTACCGGGGAATATATCATTATGAATAATATAATCCTGGCATCTGGCTCACCGCGACGCGCGGAATTACTGACGCAGGTTGGCATTAATTTCACAGTGGTGGTTTCTGATTATCACGAGAAGATGCCTGTTGCCGGGGATGATATTTTAATATGGGCAAAAGATACTGCTGGCAATAAAGCCAGGATGGTATTTGCTAAAACTGGCGGAATTGTTTTAGGTGCGGATACGGTTGTAATATTGCCTGATGATAATGGCGAATATTACATGAACAGCAGGAAAGTTTCATTACTCGGTAAACCGGAAAATGAAGCGGAAGCTGTGAATATGCTCAGGCGTTTATCCGGCAAAGAACATGATGTTGTTACCGCGTATTCTATAATTACTGAAAATAAAACGGTAGTGAAGGCGATAACGACCAAAGTATTCTTTTACGAATTGAGCGATGAAGATATATTGAATTATGTGAATACCGGTGAACCGATGGACAAAGCTGGTGCTTATGGAATTCAGGCAAAAGGCGCGGTATTCGTAAAATCTATAACTGGTGATTATTATAACGTGGTTGGTCTGCCCATATCATCAGTAGTGGCTGACTTGAAGAAGTTGAGGATTTAACATGAAAGAGAAATTAGCGAATCAGATTATTAGTGCTGTCAGCGAATTGGCAACGGGGTGGGGGATTGAACTGAATCCTGACTCTATTGAACTGCTGGCAACTCCTTCGCCGGAGCATGGCGATTTTGCGTTGAATATTGCGATGAAATGGGCACGTTTCGCGCGCATGGCACCACTCGCCATCGCTGAACAGGTTAAAGATAAATTGACTGGTTTAGCCGTTTTCTCACGGGTTGAAGCTGTTGCGCCAGGATATATAAATGTTACATTGTCAGATGAGTTTCTCGCGGGAATTATATCGGAAATATCCTGCCTTAATCATAGCCTGGAAAAAACTCATTCTCCAAAAAGAGTAGTGGTGGATTATTCCGGGGTGAATATCGCGAAGCAAATGCATGTTGGGCATTTGCGGTCGACAATTATCGGCGATGTCATCGCACGGGTACTTGAGGCGCGCGGCGACACGGTTATTCGGCAGAATCACCTGGGCGACTGGGGATTGCCGATTGCCATGGTGCTGTCAAAAGCAAAAGCGAAAATTGAAGACGCTATCAACGCAGGGAAAAACCCGGAAGGTGTTATTCAGTTAAGCGATTTGGAAGCGCTGTATAAAGCTGCCACCAAAGAAAGTGCAGAGAATGAAGAATACGCTAAAGAAGTCCATGATATTTTAGTCAAGCTGCAAAATGGCGACGATGAATTGATGGAACTATGGCATATTGTAACCAATATATCAATGAATGAAGTTTATGATGTTTATAAAATGATGAATATCACCCTGCATAGCGAGCACGAGAAAGGCGAAAGCAGCTACCGCGATATGTTGGCCGATACGGTACAGTCTATCGAAAATTCCGGCGTTTGCGAGGAATCACAAGGCGCAAAATGTGTATTCCTACCCAAGTTTAAAGGTAAGAATGGCGAACCGTTGCCGGTAATAGTGCAAAAGTCAGATGGCGGCTTTAATTATGAAACATTTGATTTGGCTGCCTTGCGATACCGGATTGTTGATTTGCAGGCAGACAGGATAATCTATGTCACTGATGCCCGTCAGGCACTGCATTTTGACCAGGTATTTGAAGTCGCGAAGAAATGCGGTTGGACCGGCGACAATGTTTCGCTGGAACATGTGGCATTTGGCGCGATAATGGGTGAAGATAAAAAGCCGTTGAAAACCCGAAGCGGTGAGAATGTGAAATTAGTCAGCCTGCTGAATGAGGCCGTTGACCGCGCACGAATGATGGTGGAAGAAAAGAACCCGAACCTGTCAGCGGAAGCGAAAGACGCGGTAGCGAAGATAGTAGGTATCGGCGCGGTGAAATACGCAGATATGGTGCGCGACCGCAATAACGACTACGTATTCAGTTGGGATGGCATGCTGGCGATGGTTGGCAACACCGCCCCGTATTTGCAATACGCCCATGCCCGAATATCTTCGATATTCAGAAAAGGTGATATTGACGCGGCGGCTTTGCAGGGAACCAGCCTGCTGATAACCCACGCCGCCGAACGCGCCTTGATATTGAAAATAATAGAGTTCTCCAGCGTTGTCCAAGTGGTAGCAGTAGAATTGCGCCCGCACCACCTGTGCACCTATCTGTACGAACTCGCCTCTGCCTTTTCATCATTCTACGATGCATGTTCGGTATTAAACGCGGATGAGGAAGCAATCAAAAAATCAAGATTGTTCCTTTGCCAGGTAACCCGTAAAACCCTGGCATCCGGCCTCGATTTATTGGGTATCATAGCTCCAGAAGAGATGTAGGTGAAGAGTGGTAGGGGGATATTGCATAGTATTCTACATATCTCTATCCAATCTTGTTTGTAAAATAATTCCATAGTCCACAGCATCGCTCTCACCCTTATACACATTTTTTTGATTGAATGGTTAAATTGATGATTTATAATGTCATAAATGCATTGATGGTTAAGAATACAGTATAATTTGACAATATTTTTATCAATTATTAACAATCC
>Ga0194053_10001100_pt1 | contig 17936 bp, 19 predicted proteins | sample SepL228m_MetaG_FD_161684 | JGI IMG/M metagenome (GOLD analysis project Ga0194053, IMG submission 161684) | Anoxic zone freshwater microbial communities from boreal shield lake in IISD Experimental Lakes Area, Ontario, Canada - Sep2016-L227-8m | ecosystem: Environmental > Aquatic > Freshwater >... | reverse complement strand
CTGGCAGTACAATCACACGAGAATACATTCCGTACTAAAAATGCCGCCCATGCAATTTGCGAAAAAATTGGCGGCGGGATACAATTCAGCTAACAAGGTTGGTGTATGACAAAAGGGGTCCAGTACATAAGTGTGATGTAAAAAAGTATTTTGATAATATAGATCAGAATATTCTTTTTAGTCTGATAAAAGAGAAAGTTTATTTTCATGAGGAATTGTTGAAAGCAACAAAAGAGATTATCGCGAGCTATAGCTCTATCGGTCCTAGTGGTGGTATGCCTGGCAAGGGTATACCACTCGGTAATGTTACGAGCCAGATTTTTGCGAATATTTATCTCAATGCATTGGATCAATATGTTAAAAAAGAATTGAGATGCAGATTTTATGTTCGATACAATGATGATTTGGTGATTGTAATGAACAACAAAGATGAGTTAGAAAAGATTAGAGTTAAGATAATCGATTTTGCCAAGAATAAATTGTTATTAGAAATACCAATTGAGAAGACTGGTATCAGGAAGATTGAATGGGGCGTAGACTTTCTTGGATATAATATCTTACCTAAAGTTGCATTGTTGCGTGACAAGACAAAGCAGAAGATATATTTAAATATTAGTGAGAAAAATATACACTCATATATAAGTATTTTGAAACACTGCGAGTCATATAACTTGAGGAGGAAGATACTCTCACAAAATTTTGTGGATGAGATAAATAAAATCTGATACAATACGGTCATATCCTATGATAATAGATAAAAATAACTCGGCTTTTATAGACGGTGCAAATTTACACAGAGGTGTAAAGAGTTTGGGTTGGGAATTGGACTATAAAAGGCTAAGGGTCTGGTTGAGAGAAAAGTATGGAGTGGATAGGGCTTATATTTTCCTTGGTTTAGTGCCGAGAAATAAGGATTTGTATACAAGCTTACAAGAAGCCGGCTTCACCTTAATCTTTAAAGAGGTTGTTTATGATGGTAATGGTAGAGCTAAAGGTAATTGTGATGCCGATTTGGTGTTGAAGTTAGCTCAAGATACTTATGAGGACTTATTCAATAAAGCATTGATAGTATCCAGTGATGGAGATTATGCCGGTATAGTCAAGTTTTTATTGGAAAAGAAAAAGATGGCAGGTATACTGTCTCCATCGGTTGAGAAAAAATGCTCAATTCTCCTTAAGCGGACCGGCGCGTCTATTACCTATATAAATGACCAAAAGAATATCCTGGAAGTCCAGAAAGAAAAAGCCCCCGACAGAGACGGAACTCCGTAAGGGTCTTCTTCGTGGTTATATGGGTATTGTAGCAAATAGTTGACAGTTGTCAAGTTAGGTAAAAAGAGTAATATGAATGTATGGAAAACCTGAATGTTGTAGAAGCGAAAAAAGCCCCGATATCAGACAAACCGGTCGAATCTGGTGTGGAAACCGCTCCGTCATTTGAAAAAGTAGAACACGCAGAAGCCGTCGCTCTTGTGGAAAAACATAGGGATTTTTTTGAGCATTATGCAAAAGGAAAAATAAAGGTTGAACCAGCACCGGCTGAGCTAAAAACTTTTGCTTTTGATCTTGAGAAAAATACAATATATGTAAACTCAATGTTCTATAAGAAACTAGGTCTTTCAGAAGAAAAGACGGTGTTTGCGACTTTACACGAAATAGAACATTTCATGGAAAAACTCCAATTGCTTGGAGAACAACAGAAAAAAGGTAAGGGTGGTAGAACAGTTGAAGAATCTGGAGAAAAGAAATTTGAAAACTACCTTAAGCGTATTAAAGGTTCAAGAGCCTTTTCTCTTATGGATAACTGTGTGGCTGATATAAGGGAAAATAGAACAGTCACCAGTAAGACTAACAAAGGTATGGGTGATCTTGAGAAAAAAATATACAAAGACGATTTGTTTACAGATACCGATTTTACTTCTGAGCCTCGTCATATACAATTTTGTAATGCTGTTTTACGAGAAGCGAGATTGCCTGGTGAAAAGTGTCAGGTTGCACCAGAGGTGAGAAAGGCTCTAGACGAAGTCTCTAAGACTAAAGGTCTTATGGATATCATGACCAATCCAGAAACGCCTATGTCTTTGCGTTTGAAATTGCAGGATAAATATATCTGGCCGAAAGTCGAGGCTCTTTTGGAGAAGGATAAGGAAGACAAGAAAAAGCCCAAAAAAGATGGACAGCCAAAAGACGGCAAAGGTGATGGGAAAGATGATGAAAAACCTGGCCAAAAAGGTGATAAAAAAGGACAAGAGGGAGAATCTGCTGAGTCAAAACCACAAGATGGTCAGGGAGAGGGCCAAGAAAACGAAGAAACAGATCCAGATAAGATTTTTGAAAAAGATTATAAGAAGGCGTTAGATAAATTCCCAGAGGCAGTGCCACTTGAAGAAATCGATAAAGCTTTTAAAGAATGGAAGGAGAGTCAAAAAGGTAAAGGTGGTGCTGATAGAGCAGACGAAGAGTACGCAAAAAAGATTGGTGTAGAGAAGGAAGATCTCCAAGAATATAGACGTATTGTTGAATCACTACAGACGATAGTCAGTCCAGAAACAGATGTTAGTTTGATTGAGGAGCTTAAAAATCTGTTTTCTAGGATTATCTCTAAGAGACTTAAACAAAAGCTATCTCCGAAATATCCAGTCGAGGAAGGAGATGAACTTGCTGATCCTGCACAGCTTGTAGCAGATGTAAAATCGGGTAATCTTCAGCCAAAAGTTTGGGAAGATACGGAAATCAAGGAGAAAAAAGGTGATAGGTTTGGCGAAGTCGAGATTACTCTAGTCTGTGACAGGTCTAGTTCGATGGGAGAAGGTCAAAAAGCATCAGAACAGAGAAAATCGGCTGTATTAGTTATGGAAGTTTTGAAAGATTTTGCCGATATGTGTGAAGAAGAAAAAAGAAATGTTGATAAGCCGTTAGAAGTGAAATCAGAAATTTACACCTTTGCTAGTAGTTCAGAAGACGGTACTCCGCTCAAGAAAATGTCGAAGGAATTAGGAGAAGCAGAGAGGATAAATGTATTGAAAAAACTAAACGATTTGCCTGGAAGGACTACTGACTTTAATTGTCTAGAAGCCATAGATAGTCATCTTAATGACGAGGTAAAAAATAAGATAAGACAAGGTGAACTAAAGAAGATTGTCGTCGTCTTTACTGATGGTGGCAGTGACAGTCCAGCCAGAGTTCAGGCAGTACTGAAAAGTTTGAGAGAAGATGGAGTGGTAGTGGTTGGTGTCGGTATCACAGAAGAAGGAAGACCTGTTGAGTCAACATATGCCCCTAAAGCCTTAGTTGTGCCTGATGTTGCGAAGTTACCATTTATTCTTGGAGATCTACTAAAGGAACACTTAAAAGATTTATAGTATAATACCCCCATGCCATCCCCAGAATCATCACAGCCACCAATCATAGAAATGGCTTTTGGAGCCAAATCCGGTAAAAACCCAGAGAAAGCACGTGCAGAAAAGACCCAAACAGAGCTTCGTGAAGCTCTAGAGAAGCGTTTTGGCACCCTGACTGCTGATGCACAGGTCAACATAAATAACTATAAGCAAATGCTTGAGGACGGTACATTCGAAGACAAAGATGGCGAAGAAGCTGGTTCAGGTGACAAGAGAAGGGAAATAGCTGAAGCCAAAATAGAAGATACGATGAATAGGGCAGAAAAGATGAAGAAAACCTTGGATAGTAAAGAAGAATTACCACAATCAGCACCACAGATAGAGGCTCAGTATGCACCCATAGACGCTAAAACCGGTAAACGAGGAAGTCCAGAAACAATCATCCTCGACATCGAAAAGAAAACACAGGAATTCCTAGATTTCTACAAGAAAACCAATGTAGACGTGCCATCTGACTTTAAGGAAGCAATTCAGGATATTTGGGAAAGAGATGGAAAAGAAATTCAGGAAGCTATTGAACAGAATGGTTTTGATGAAGTACTCATTGTACCAGCCAGCTTAGATATAGGTGACCTTTCCAAAAAGATGACTATGAAAAATGGGTATTATGATTGGATTAAATCTAGCGGAAATGTTAAGTCGCTGGACGGTATACCTTTCACAAATTCGAATGTTGATAAACCACGTATAATCTTAGTCCATAAAGACAGAGCTCAAAACCTTAAAGATAGACCAGAACTAGCTCAAACTCTCAATGTTAAAGGTCAAGATGTTAAATTAGATCAAACCTTAACACTAGAGGATTATTTAGTTTTTCAAAAGAAATATTTTGACGAAACAGGTAAACATCTAGATGAAGATGGTTGGACATGGTTGTCTACAAAATCGGGCGCTCGTCTCGTCCATTCGCATTGGAATTTCGGCGACGGCAAGCTCTATGTGCATGCCGATGGTCTCGGCTATCAGAATGGGACTCTTGGTGCTCGCCCCTCCCGCAGTTTCTTTTAAAAACAAGTAACTTGTAATTTGAACATTTTTAAATTCTTTTTCTTTTTATTATGTATCTGTCTGGAAAACGACTATTGCACTATCTCAAATCTTGTGTATAATAGTCCGCATGCTTACATTAGCCATAGAGAAGAGAGAAAAGACGGGCAAGCTGGACGGCGTACGCGCTTCCGGTAAGATTCCTGCTGTTTATTACGGTCCGAAAGAGGCCAGCACAAACGCGGCTGTAAATACCATCGAATTCAAGAAAGTCTGGAAGAAGGCCGGTGAATCCTCAGTTATCATCTTGAAAGACGAGAAAGGCACAGAGCATGAAGCTCTCATTCACGAAGTGGATGTTCATCCTTTGACGGACGAGCCTCGCCATGTGGATTTTTATATCATTGAAAAGGGAAAGAAAATCGAAGTTTCAGTACCTATTATATTTACTGGTGTTTCTCCAGCCGTGAAGGATCTTGGAGGTATTCTCGTCAAGGTTCATCGCGAACTCAAGATCGAAGCCGCTCCTCGCGACCTTCCACACGAAGTTACTGCTGACATCACGAAGTTGGCTATTCTTACAGATGTTATCAAGGCTAAGGATATTATTTTGGCAAATGGTGTCAGCCTCAAGATCAATCCTGAAGATGTTATCGCTTCTATCGCTGAAGCCAAGGAAGAGGTTGTTGAAGCTCCAGAAGCTATCGATATGACTTCTATTGAAGTTGAAACCAAGGGTAAGGAAGTGAAGGAGGGTGAAGCTGCAGGTGAAGGCGCAAATGGCAAGGCGCAAGGCGCATCCGACGCAAAAGGCGACAAAGGTGGTAAAGGCGGAGATAAGAAATAATCTATTTTAAATCCTTAAAAAAGGCGCCGAAAGGCGCTTTTTTGGTGTATAATTAGCACGATGAATATAGAAAGATTATCAGTATCAAAATTGGCGATATCTTTTTTTGGGGCAATATTTTTGTCCCTAGTAATAATATCACAAGCAGATATTGCTCAAGCACAGACCATTAAATGTGATACCGCCACAGAAAACGCTGCTTGTAAGGCTGCATACAATCAGGCTCTTGCTGATCAGGCGGCAGCACAAAGACAGCTTGAAGTCGCTCAAGGTCAAAGCGTTTCCTTTACACAAGCAATAGCAGTTTTGGCAGCCAAGATTAAGGTCGCACAATTGGATATTAAGTCAAAAAACCTATTGATACAGACATTGGGTAATGATATTCAGGTCAAAAGTAAACATATTGATGATCTTAAAATTCGCATTGAAAAGGGAAAACAAACACTAGCGGACATTCTAAGGAAGACAGATGAGATAGATTCTTATAACTTATCAGAGGTATTGCTTTCCCAATCAACTTTGTCAGGTTTTTTTCAAGATATGGATTCTTTCAGCTCTATCCGTGAAAGTTTACAGACGGTATTTGATGAGCTAAGAGATGATCAGGCGAGTACTACAGCAGAGAAAGATGCATTGACTGAACGTCAAAATAAAGAATTGGACGCCAGATATGCTATTCAACAGCAAGAAAAAAAAATTCAATATGATCAGGTAGAGCAAAGGTCACTTTTGGCCCTAAGCAAACAAAAAGAGAAAACATATGCATCAGTTGTTGCGGAAAAGGCAGCACAAGCCGCCAAGATTCGTGCTGCTCTATTTCCGTTGGCAGGGTCGCAGAAAATTCCATTTGGAACTGCTTTACAATATGCTGAGGAAGCATCTACAAAGACTGGAGTTAGGCCCGCTTTTTTGCTGGCCATACTTACAAACGAGTCTGCTTTGGGTGCTGATGTGGGTCAATGCTATCTGTCTAACGTTCAAACAGGTGAAGGGATAAAGGTTAGTACTGGTAAGTTGAGTCCAAACGTTATGAAACCTACCCGCGATGTCGGACCATTTTTAGATATTACAAAATCTCTCGGGCTTGACCCTTTGAGAACGGTTGTATCATGCCAGCAGCCATCTGTTGGCGGTTGGGGTGGAGCTATGGGGCCCGCTCAATTTATTGCATCGACATGGGTTTCATTTGTGGATAGGATAAAAATGATGCTAAGTGTTTCGGGCACACCAAGTCCGTGGAATGCGGAACATGCGTTTATGGCCTCAGCTCTATATCTAAGTGATTTAGGGGCTGGTCGGGGTGGTTATACCGCAGAAAGAAACGCTGCCTGTAGATATTATTCAGGCAGGTATTGTTCTGAGTCGAATAAAATAGCCAGCTATGGAGACAACGCCATAAGACAGGCTACTGTCATCCAAAATAATATTGACCTTTTGTAGTGTTTTTTGGTATCTAAATCGTCAATATAACCGGTATAACCATCGGTCTCTTTGCTGTTTTCTGTACGAGGAATTTAGTGACTGTATCGGTTATGTTTTCTTTGACGAAGTCTACATTTATCGGGTTCATGCCTTTTGTGGAGCGCTCGATTGTCTCTTTTATAAGATGACGCACTTCATGAAGAAGTTCTTGTGATTCACGGAGATAGACGAAGCCGCGAGATATGATATCTGGTGATTTCTTGAGTTTGCCATTGGAAGCATTGATGATTCCGAAGACGATGAATATACCGTCTTGAGCCAACATTTGGCGGTCACGGATGACGACATCTTGGACATCACCAACAGAGAAGCCATCGACAAGTACGAGTCCAGAAGGGGCTTTTTCTTTGAGTTTTATGAGTGTCTTTCCTTCGTCGCGAATCTCTATTATAGAGCCATTGTCTGGTACGACGACATTTTCTTTTGGAGCACCAAGCGACATAGCCAGTTCAGCGTGCTGGCGCAACATGAAGTGTTGTCCGTGCACTGGCATGAAGAATCTATATTTGATCTGTTTATGTATCCAAGCGAGCTCATCACGGTTTCCGTGTCCAGAAGCGTGAATATCTGAATCCAAGTAAGTGATGATCTTGGCCTCAGTACGATATAGGTTATCCTTGAGCTTCATCACTGAAGAGAAGTTCACTGGGATCACTGAAGAAGATAAGATGATAGTATCTATTGGTCTAATCTTGAAATACTTGTGAGTCTTGTTGGCAATACGCATGAGAGCGGCGAATTCCTCACCTTGTGAGCCTGTTGCAAGGAGAACGATCTTATCTGGAGCATAGTTCTCGATCTCTTCGACTGGAATTATATTTTTTGTATCAACCAGTTTTAATTTCTTTATAATCTCCACGTTTGTCTTCATACTGCGACCCTCGATAGCAACTTTCTTACCGAAACGCTCGGCCATCTGGATTATGGCGATGATACGCTCGACCTGTGAAGCGAATGTTCCGATAATCATACGACCAGAAATAGAACGCATTATCTTTTCGATATTGGCGATGACTGTATTTTCAGAAAGGGAAAAGCCACGTTTCTCAATACTGGTTGAGTCCATAGTGAGGAGTAATGTGTCTTTGTTAGCAAATCTAGCGTATTGAGCGACCTCTTCGTCTGTTGGTACACCATTTATATTATCGACACGCACATCTTCGATGAAGACTATATCGCCAACTGGTGTGTGAATAATAAGACCCATAGAGTCAGGAATTGTATGTGAAATAGCGAAAGTCTCGACTTTGAATTCTGGACTTATGACTACTGTCTCATTTTTATCTACGATCTTGATATTTAATGGTGGTACTTGAGGAAATTCTTCTTGGCGTTTCATTATCATAATGGCGCCGAACTGTCTCGAATACATAGGAGGATTTCCAATACGTGGCATGATGTAAGGTATACCGCCGATATGGTCCAAGTGACCGTGTGTGATAAATACACCACGAACTTTATTGGCACGCTCTTCTAGATATTTTGTATTTGGCAATATATAGTCGATACCAGGAGTTCCTTCTTCGCGGAATTGGAATCCCATATCTACAACGATGATGTCGTTGCCATATTCGATAGCTGTCATGTTCTTGCCAACTTCCTCAACTCCACCAAGTGGGATGATACGAATAGTTCTAGGCGCAAGTGGTGGTATGACATCACCATCTCGTTTCTGTGCATCAGCGGCCTTATTTTGGCGTCTAGGCATGAGTTTGCCGACTTTCCTCATGATATCCATGCGTGCACCGGCTATATGTGGTTTTGTGGACATGCGAGGCGTGGCACTATGACTGTTGCTGTGAGCACTGCGATTATTATGTGTATGACTCTGTGTGGCACTATGTGCTTGTTTTGGAACACTAGAAGCCGTGTGAGCAACATATGCTTGATGTGGACGATGGGCATTTGTCATGGCTCTGCGTGCAGCTTTGCCAAGGACTATACGATGTCCTTGTGCGTTCGTCGAAGAAGGGAGGACACTGTTTTGTACGGCCGGTTTCGTCGCATCTGCTGGTTTTATTGGGCTATCATTACGCAATATACGCGTCTCCACTTGTCGCGGAGGGAATCTGCGATTATTGTTTTGATTTTGACTATGATTTTGATTTTTGTTTTCCATTTTTATTTATTATTTAGCGAATATTTTCCAGACTTTTTCTGTCTGTATGTACCAAGACTTGATAGAACTAAAACGATCTGTTGGTACGGTTATAGATGATAATGTGATTCCTTGTAAAGATTTTGGTGTGGCATATATAAAATCCGGTGAATATAAGAATATAGCTGGTAGATCCATCTGAATGATTTGATCCAACTGTGCATAATACTTTGTCCTTATACTATCGTCGCTGGTAGAACGAATATTTTCTAGCAGTTTGTCTGCTTTACTGTTCGTATACATTGATATATTTAAACCTGGAGCATTTCTCTGTGAAGAGTGCCAAAATGCATACATATCTCTATCTTTTCCAACCTGTTCGCCAAACAGGAGAGCGTCATAAGAACGAGTTCTGATCACATTTTGATATAAATCTCCAGCTTCGAAGACCTTTATAGTTACCTTCACGCCTAGGGTTGCCCAGGATTGCTGGACTAAATTGGCAGCTTGTTTGAGGTCTGAAGAATCGGCGGTATATATATCGAAAGCCAGAGTAGTTGTGGCGGCTTTGGCTACCTTCTTACCATATATTCCGTCAGCGTCTTTTTTCCAACCAGCTTTTTCCAGAAGAGCTTGTGCGCCAGCGATATTTGTATTTGTGCTACTTGCGGCGAAATATGAGCCATTGTCTAGCCCTGTTGGCAATGGACTATGCATAGGGAGACCATAACCATTTAGTACTGTTTTTATGATAGCCTGACGATCTACTGACATATCCAACGCTTGACGGACAATCTTGTCTGCCAAAATTGCATTGTGATTTTGATTCAAAAATACTCCAAATATGCGAGGCATCGGTGTCGACAATATCTTGTAAGATTGTGCAGAGTCTGTAGCCAAACTTGCAGCTGGTCCAGCAGATACAGATGGCATACTATCTATAGAGCCATTATCCAGTGCAGCCAAAGCCTTTATCTCATCAGTAAAGAAGTTGAAAGTTATTTTTGAAATGAATGGCGCAGTACCGAAATATTTACTCCATGTCTCCAATGTATAGGTTGTCGGTATACCTCCAGAATCGCGTGAAAGGGAAGAATATTTGTATGGTCCAGAACCGACAGGGCTTACATTGTATTCACTGAAAATAAATTGATCGTTACTGACATTTCCCCAGATATGCTTTGGCATGATACCTACGGTGGTATTTGCCAAAAATGGTCCATAAGGTTGTTTCAAAAGGAATTGAATCTCGTTTGGAGATATGATTTTTGCTGTGATATCAACCCAGTCAGATCGGCGAGGACTTTTCAGTGCTGGATCCTGGATTTTTTGTATAGTGAACTGCACATCGTCAGCAGTCAGTTTGATGCCATCTTGGAAATAGATATCATCTCTCAAAATGAAATCATAAGTCAGTCCGTCATTTGACACTGTATATGATTTGGCCATGTCCGCCACAAGCGTGTCGCCATCGTATCTAGTCAGGCCAGCATAGACTAGAGAACCAATATCTTTGTCTGCATCGGTGACGGCTATTATGGTGTTTATTGTTCTCGGTAAGCCGACTATACCTTCTCGGAGCTCTCCTCCATGAGATGGTATTTCTGTAAGAAAATGATTATTTATAGATGAAGCCATCATTATCATAGTGATGATAGCCGCGAGTGTAAGTACGCCGAAGATGAACTTCTCTGTAGAAGAAAACCTCTTTATATATTCCATTATTATATTGCCGCCTTTGACGCGGAACTCTCGATATTTTGCTGACACGATAGACGCACGATGACCGTGCTTGTATTAGATAAGGTTAATAAGTGCTGACAAAGCAAAAAGAATAGCTATGATGATGGTCGATATGAACAATCCTTTCTCTAGGCCGCGGCGAGTGTGATAGGCAGAACTTAGGTTATCGCTACCACCGAAAGCACCGCCAACCTGAGCACCAGTTTGCTGGAGCAATATAAGCACGACCATAATAGCCGACAGAATGATCTGAATGTAAGGCAGGAGTGACTTCATTGGAAATAATACTAGCATATGAGGTTTTTCGGTGCAACCTGACGAGTATAGTGCAACCTTTTCCTTTTATTGTTAGTATTAAGGACTAATGAATAGGTTTTTTAGGTTTTTGATACCGACCTTGCTTATCTTAGCTATTATCGCCGGCTATTTTGTGGTGCGTACAATGATAGCCACCAAGAAGAGCAATGAGCAGTTATCTCAGACAATATCTGAATCGGGATCTATTGATCAGGCTGGATCTGATTACGGTTATAAACTCGATCTGCCAAATGCCACAACTACCACTCCATCGAGTTGGAAGAATTATACAAATACCAAATATGGCTACAGTATCTCGTATCCACAAAATCTGATATTGTCATCGCCGGTGTTGTCGAACAAAGCAGTGTTTACATTTCCTAGTGATAGATATTTTCACTGGCCTCTTCAAGACGATGTCGTCTTGAGTATCACAGCATCTTCTTCGTGTCCGGATATGATTGTGCCTACCGGACCATTTACAGCTACTACAACTTTTTCTCTAAATGGCTATGCATTTGATGTTATTTCAGGTGATGATGCCGCCGCCGGCAATCGCTATCAAGAAATAGCTTATGACACTTATGTAAACAATCTCTGTTATCGCATAAGTCTGTATAATCACGGTGTAAATGGCGCCGGATTCTATGTAGATGGCCAAGCCCTTATTCAGAAATATGATGACCAGCATGATATAGATATAAATGCCGTCATTTCTATCATGAATTCCATGACTAACAGTTTTCGACTTCAGACCGTAGGCGTGTTACAATAGTCCTGTTATCAACATTATTTATTAAATATAAATCTAAATCTCATGAACAAAAATTCGAAGATTATATCAGCAATCCTAATAGTCATAGCTATTGTGGTAGTTATCATCATATCTAGATCGAGGAATCCAGTCGATGATGCTGTTTCAGGATCAAATACAGACAATAGTGACAATACTCCATTAGTCTCTGAGACAACAAAGTTGTCAGGTAACCTATCTGAATATCACAACGCCGAACTTGGTTTTGCACTCAAGTATCCTAGTGAATGGGAAAAAGAAGAGGGTAATGCCGGAGTGACGCTTATTATCCCTATAGACATGAATCAGGTATCGACTGTTGCCACTTTACAGACTTCTATTCAAGTAACTTCAGGTATATGTGCATTTCCACCAGTCACTACTATAAAAGACAGAAGTACAGTCAAAGTTGGAGCCAATACATTTAACATGATATCTATGTCTAACACTGTTCAAGGTCGTACTTACTTCAACCGCATGTATTCTCTACAACAAAACGATGTTTGTTATATGTTCTCATTTGCTTCTATAGCATTGGATCCAATCTCCAAAGGATTGACTGGTACAAATGTGACACAAGCCCAAAACAATAACAAAGCTATAGTGAACACTGCTGATAGCGCCTTCACTGATGTAGTTAAATCTTTTACATTCGTCGCTGGACCTCAAGGTCAAGATGAATCTACAGTTACACCGGTGAAATAGGTAAGATAAAACAATATAAACACCATGACTATATCAATACTTGTAATCATTGTAATACTAGTCGTCTGGTTCGTCAGCTCATACAATCGATTTGTCACCTATACAAATAGAGCCAAAGAAGCTTGGGCTGATATCGATGTTCAGCTCAAACGCCGCTATGATCTGATTCCGAACTTGGTTAATACTGTGAAGGGTTATGCTACACACGAGAATTCTGCATTTGAAAATGTAACAAAAGCGCGTGCTGCGGCCATGGGTGCCGGTACCTTGGCGGAAAAAGGCCAAGCCGAAACTACTCTAGCTGGTTCTCTGAAGTCTGTATTTGCTATTGCTGAAGCTTATCCTGAACTTAAGGCCAATCAGAATTTCTTGGCATTGCAGACCGAGCTCTCCGACACTGAAGACAAGATCCAAGCTGCTCGAAGATTCTACAACGGCAATGTCCGTGATCTCAACATATCCATCGAAGTTTTCCCTGGAAATGTCATTTCCAAGATGTTCAAGTTTTCAGCTATGGAATTCTTCCAACTCGATGCTTCCGAAGCTGCTGCAGTCAAAAATCCAGTCGAGGTGAAGTTCTAAATGGCGACTCTATATACTCAACAAGGGAAGAATGTGCGACGCACCTGGATTCTTATGGCCCTATTTTTCGTGATAGTCGTAGCTGTTGGATATTTCATCAGCTATTACTACAATAATCCGGCGATTCTGGTGATCGCAGTGATTTTCTCGATGGTGATGAATATAGCTAGCTACTGGTATTCAGATAAAATTTCTTTATCGATGGCTCATGCTGTACCAGCTGATCGCAATGCGCAACCAGAACTTTTTCGTGCCGCCGAAAATCTAGCTATCACTGCTGGTTTACCTCTGCCGAGACTTTTTGTCATAAATGATCCAGCCCCAAACGCTTTTGCTACTGGTCGAAATAAGGAACATGCCGCAGTTGCTGTTACTAGTGGACTTCTTGGTATGATGGATAAAAATGAGCTCTCCGGCGTTCTGGCTCACGAGCTTTCTCATATTGGAAATCGTGACACACTCTTGCAGACCGTGGTCGTTGTCTTGGTTGGTTTCATTGCCATAATGGCGAATATCTTTATGAGGACATCTTTGTTTGGTGGAGGCAATCGCAGTCGTCGAAGTGGTAATGGGGAAGGCGAAGCTGGTGCTATCATCGCCGTCGTTGGGATTATCTTTGTTATATTGTCTCCGATCATTGCACAGCTCATCCAGCTCGCAATCTCACGTAAACGTGAGTTTCTGGCTGACACCGACGGTGCGCTTCTGACGCGCTATCCTGAAGGTCTAGCTTCGGCTCTAGATAAGATTTCTTCTTATGGTCGACCAATGACCACCGCCAACAATGCCACCGCACATCTCTACATTTCCAATCCTTTTGGTGCCGCATCGACCAAAGGTATCGCCAAGCTCTTCATGACACACCCTCCAGTAGAAGAGAGGATAGCGATCTTGAGGGGGATGGATGTTGGTGCGTAGAAGTCTTTTTTCTGCTAATCTAAATCTCCATGGAGAGATGCCAGAGCGGTCGAATGGGCCACCCTGGAAAGGTGGTAAATCCGAAAGGGTTTCGGGAGTTCGAATCTCCCTCTCTCCGCCACGATCGGTAAGGAAGCCTGAAGGGCTTCCGAACCGAGCGTCGAGTGATAGGGTGATGAGAACGGCGGAGCGATGTCGAGCCAGCAGGCGAGACCGCGAGCCGGTGCCCAGACCGAGGCTGACTGGTCAGCCGAGAGTCGCGGGCGAATCTCCCTCTCTCCGCAAATTACCGAAATCGGTTTCCGTGAGCGAAATCGCATCGTCGCAAACCACAGGTTGAGGGCAGGGCGACATTCCTCCCCAGACCCCTCCTGTCGCCCTGCCCGCCTTTTCCTTGGTGTTTCGGGGGATTTCTAGGACAAAGGTGAAAGGTGGGCGAGGTGCGTATGTGATGGTGCGGTCGCGGACGAGTGGGTTCGAACCGACTTTTTGGAAAAATGAACGGATTTTCGCAGGATCACTGCTTTTTGCCACAATAGCGGCTTGTTTACAGTCATTTAGGAAATTTATCACAGGTTCGAACCGGGTCGTCGAGACACGCGTCAAAGATGCTAGTTTGTTTTTCAGGGTGAGCTTTTCTGTCACGAGTTTGTTTTTGGTTTCCTGATATTCTGGAAGTGTCAGAGCGTTCTCGAGGTATGCGGTCATGAGTTTGTCGAGCTTTGCGTCGATCTCCAAAATCTCGATGCTCACTTTGTCTGTCTGATTTTTCAAAAGTTTGTCATTTTCTATTTTGTTTTTTCGAGTCTCGGTAATGAGCCAATCAGCTACTGCGTCAGATAACGAATACTTTTTCAATTCAGTCTGAATCTGCGAAGTGATGACTTCCTCACGAACATATTTCTGCAAGCAAGAACCTTTGCGTTTTGTGCAGCGCAAATAGTTATGACCTTTTTGTGTCTCGGTCGTGATGAAACAGCCACACTCACCACAATGGAGAAGTCCGCGATACGCGTACGACTTCAGTTCATTCGTCTTCGGTTTGCTTTTTCTAGTCATGACTTCCTGTACATCGTCAAAAAGTTTTTTTGATATGATCGGGTCATGCTTGCCTTCGTAAAACTCTCCACCGTAACGAATGAGACCATGATAAAAAGGATTTTTGAGTAAATACTGGTAGTTAGAAATAGAAAGAAGACCGTCACGATATCCAGTAAGACCCAAATCGTTGATTTTTCGTCTGACCTGAGCAAATGTAAAGTCATTTGTGGCGTATGCCTCAAAAGCTTTTTTCACGAGTGGAGCTTTCCTCGGATCGATGTAAATATTTTTTGTAGCCTTGTCGTTCAAATATCCAAGCGGAGCTTTCTGTGGCCAGATGCCATTCTTCAATTTCTGTCTGTGTCCGCGCTTGATGTTTTCAGAAAGGTTGTCTACATAGTATTTTGACTGTGAAAAGGCTATAGACAGCATGAATTTGCCTTGTGGTGTTGAGTCAAACCAAAATGTCGGAAACTTGAGGTCTGTGATAACACCAGTATCAACAAGATATATCACCTTTCCTCCGTCAACAGAGTTACGAGCGAGCCTATCTGGATGCCAAGCTAAAATACCGGAAGCTTCACCTTTCTCTATACGCTCCAACATTTCTGCGAATACAGGTCTGCCAGGGACTTTAGCAGTTTGTTTCTCAATAAAGACATCTACGACATCTAGTTGCTCTTTTCTGGCAAGCTCACGTAGTTCAGAAAGCTGATCGGCAAGGCTTCTGACCTGTCGATCTTCAGTGTCGGTAGACTTTCGGGTGTAAATAAAATATTTTTTCTCACTCATAAATATATTTTACCAAATTTCCGTTAAGTCAAGAATATTTACAATGATTTTCTTTTGTATCGCACTAAACTTTCTTGAGAAGCGACCGACTTTTGCTTCTCTCTGCTAACATCTGTTCGCGCCCAGCGGATGTTGGCACGGCGGAGCACCCCACGGTCGCGTTAAGCGACGGTGGTAAGGTGCGAGAGCCGTGCGGACAGACGTTGTGGCGCGCCACGAACTCACTCTGAAGCGAAAGTGGGTCGCTTCGAACCCTGCGATTGTGTTTGTGATGAAGATCAATATCAGTAGAGGTGAGAACCCACTCGTCCGCGACCGCACCATCACATACGCACCTCGCCCACCTTTCACCTTTGTCCTAGAAATCCCCCGAAACACCAAGGAAAAGGCGGGCAGGGCGACAGGAGGGGTCTGGGGAGGAATGTCGCCCTGCCCTCAACCTGTGGTTTGCGACGATGCGATTTCGCTCACGGAAACCGATTTCGGTAATTTGCGGCAGTTTTTACTTAAAGTTCGAACTTGGTTCTCTGAAAATCCGGAACAATGAGGTGCGGGCGAACGGAGGACTGGGGGTGTGGGGGAAGGACTCCGTTCGCCCTCGCTATTGTTTTTTGGCCTTCGTCGGCACGAGCTTTGCACGATTTTGGAGAATCGTTTTCTAATCGCTGGCGACCCTTGCCGGTTTTTGGGGTGGGGTGCGGGGATTTACAAATCAAAAAACCTTCTGACCTCTGATTTTATCCGTTTCAATCTGTTTTCTGAAATCCTTCCTTTACGAGCTAAGACTCGTCTTTGTGAGACTATTCTCATCTGGTGGACGCAAATAGAAGTCTGTTTTCCTTGGAACTCAAATGGTATATAACCTGCAACTTCTTTTATCTTCGTAGAAAGTGGTAAAACAAGGGCAAGAACTGAACCGACGACATGGACGATAAGGGCTGGTCTGGTAAATGACTCACCTTTGCCGTCAATCTCACTACCTACATTTACACCACAAGATATCCAGCGGATCTCTCCAGCACGAATACTCACCTTTCTTTCATCGGTGTGAACCTGTTTTTTGACGATATTCCACTTATCAAAGTCTTTGAAATACATTGGGTATATATGTTTACAGACCTCTTGCGAGGCCTGTTGACGCCTTACGGCGATGGTAGCTACAGTTTAGCATATTCATGCTTGTCGTCAAGGAAAAATATTGAATCTAGCTATTGCTTTGTATTCAGAGTCAAATATGGTATATAATGTGCCTACAACTGAATATTTAGTAGTAGCCTAAACCGATCAAGATTTGCTGGTTGGCATGGTGAAAAAATCCTGTAGAGGTCAGAAAACCCATCATGTGGGACTGCCTCTACAGGTCATATCGGGAAACTGGTATGGAGGACTTCGGTTCTCGCCCATGTGGTGGGCTTTTTGCGTATCGTTTTGTGATTTAAATATAGAAATATTTTGTCTAAAAGATTTTTACAAATTTCGCTTGTTGGTACGATTACTCTCTTTCCGTTTTTGGTTTTTGCTGAGACCAAGACATTAGCATCACTGATATTAACTATCATTGGTTATTTGAACAGTATCCTTTATCTGATAATGGGTGTGGCAATAGTCATGTTCGTGTTCTATGTCATAAAGTATTTCATGAGGCCGAGTACCGACAGAGCAGAGGCTTGGAACTATGTCATATATAGCATATTTGGCTTCTTTGTTGTCCTGTCTTTCTGGGGTATTGTGAATATCCTAACCAATACATTTAATCTCGGTAATAATAATCCAAGCTCATGGAGTTCTGTTGCAAATATTTTTCCTAGTGGAGGTGGTAGCTCAGGATCAAATAATGTATTCAATCAGGGTGTGCCATCATATAACTCCCTGCCAGCGAATAATTATTATTCGGGATACACATCCGGCGGCAGCTCGGGAACAAATAACAATCTTTTCGGTGTCATCCCATCTAGCAACAAACACAGTTCTGGAAGCAATAGTGGCACAGCTCGTACTTCGACTAAAGGCGGAGCTAGTGCGCCTTCTGGTTCTAAAATAACGAAAGCGGTATGTTCAAAGTATTTTAATATTTGCGTCAGTGACTCTAGCGGTGCGCGGGGAATGGTATTGAAGGATAGCAATCAAGACATTGGGTGAGCTAGTCTACGAAATCTACCGCACCATCTGGCAGTACAATCACACGAGAATACATTCCGTACTAAAAATGCCGCCCATGCAATTTGCGAAAAAATTGGCGGCGGGATACAA
>Ga0194053_10001099_pt1 | contig 17955 bp, 17 predicted proteins | sample SepL228m_MetaG_FD_161684 | JGI IMG/M metagenome (GOLD analysis project Ga0194053, IMG submission 161684) | Anoxic zone freshwater microbial communities from boreal shield lake in IISD Experimental Lakes Area, Ontario, Canada - Sep2016-L227-8m | ecosystem: Environmental > Aquatic > Freshwater >... | reverse complement strand
ACGGGGTGCCCTACAGCGAGAAGCCGATCCTCTACTACTGGGTGATGAAGGTGTCCGCCGGATCGCTGGAGACCCTCACCGGCGGGCTGGGCTTCACCCAGGGCGTGGCGGCCTGGGCCCTGCGGCTGCCTTCGGTGGTGGCCTCGGTGGCCTTCCTCGCGGCCTTCCGCCGCTGGGCCCTGCGCTTCCTGCCGGAGGGGACTGCCGAGCCCGCCGCGCTGATCCTGGCCGTGTCGCCCCTCTGGTTTTGGCAGAGCCAGTTCATCCAGATCGACCTCCTCTTCTCGGCCCTGCTGGCCTGGAGCTGGCTCTGCTGGCTAGGCGGCTACCTGCTGCTGCGGGGCGAGGTGGTCGGGTGCGGCCCGGACGAAGCCCATCTCTGGTTCCTGAAGGCCTACGCCTGGCTGGCCCTGGCCTTCCTGGCCAAGGGGCCGCTGGCGCCGGTGCTGTCGGTGCTGCTGCTGGCGGCGTTCCTGGCTTGGCAGCGGGACCTGGCGGTGCTGCGCCGCATGCGCCTGGCCGTGGGCACGGCGATCGTTCTGCTGCCCGTGGCCGCCTGGTATCTGGCGGCGGGCCTGCGGGGCGGGCCGCACTACGCCTACGAGCTCATCGTGCTGCAGAACCTTGGCCGCGCCACCCGGGCCTGGGATCACATCCACCCCTGGTGGAAGTACCTGGAATACCTGCTGGGTGACTTCTTCCCCTGGTCCCTGCTGCTGCCAGCGCTGCTGCTGCACCTGCGGCGGGAGCAGGCCCTGGCTGGGCCGACGGGCCGCTTCCTGCTCCTGGCCTTCCTGGTGCCCCTGGTGTTCCTGAGTGCCGTGCAGAGCAAGCAGGGGAAGTACCTGCTCATGGCCTACCCCTTCCTGGCGCTGCAGATGGGGAGCCTGCTCCGGCAGGCGACCCCCGCCCGGGCCCGGCGGCTCGGAGCTCTGCTCTCGGGTCTGCTGGGAGTGCTGGTCCTGGGGCTGGTGACCCTCGCCCTCGGGGGGGGTGGCGCCAAGACCCAGGCCGAGGTGGCGCCCTTCCTCGACCTCCTGCGCGTCCTGGCCCTGGGCCTGGGCAGCGGGCTGGTGGTGGTGCTGGTGAGCACGTTCCGGGGCCAGGGGCCGGGTCTGGCGCGGGGGGTGGCCCTGGGCCTGGGCCTGCTCTACCTGGTCGGCGGCACCTGGGGTTTCCACCTGCTGGATGCCCGGAAGAGCTATCACCGCTGGACAGCGGCTGTCCAGCCGCTGATCCGGGGGCGCCAGGTCTACTACTGGCAGACCCTGCGCAGCGGGGTCATGGTCTACACCGACCATCTGATGCCGGAGCTCCGCAGCGCTGAGGCCCTGGAACGCCTGGACCCTGAGGCCCGGCTGGTGGCCCAGCGGGACGAGTGGGAGGTGGACACCTGGGGCAACAGCCCGGAGCTGCGGGCCCGCTTTGAGGTGCTGCTCTCGGTGACCACGGGAAGTGGGGATATCCTGTTACTCAGGAAGAGGTCTGGATGATCCCGCAAGGTGCCTATTGGATGCGGGTGAACCGCTTCTTCGGCGACGCCATGATGGCCTACGCCGCGGTGGAGCCCCTCCGTCGCGCGGGGTTGCCCCTGGTGGTGTGGGGCCCGGCGGTGGCCGTGGAGCTCTTCGAGGGCAGCGCGAACGTGGTGGCGACCGTGGCCGAGCCCGGGCGGAAGTACGGGGCCTGGGAGGCCGCCAAGCTGCTCCGCCAGCACCGGCCCGCGGGGCTCATCGGCTTTCCCAAGAGCGCCCGGCCTCACCTGGCGGCCTGGCTGGCCCGAGTGCCCCTGCGCCTGGGCTGCGGGGATGGCGGGGTGGCCCTGCTGCAGACGCACAGCGTGGCCTTCTACCAGCGCGACGAGCCCTTCGTGGAACGCTATGCCACCGTCATCCGCCAGGCCTTCCCGGGCCTGGGTCCCATGGGCTTCACCCCCTTCCGGCCCCGGGCCCAGGCCTTCGAGGCCCAGGCCGCGCAGGTGGCCGAGAGCGCCTTCCAGGGCGACTACGTGGTGTTCGCACCGGGCGCCAACAGCGGCTCCAAGCGCTTGTCCGTGCCCCTCTTTGCGGCCCTCGGCCGGCGCCTGCTGGAGCAGGGCCTGGGCGTGGTGATCCTGGGTGCCGGGGCCGAGGACCAGCGGCTGGCCGGGGCGCTGGGGGCGGAGCTGCCCCAGGCCCTGAACCTCGTAGACCAGTGCAGCCTCTCCCTTTCCGCGGCCTGGGTCTGCGGGGCCCGCGCCCTGGTGGGCATGGACTCCGGTCTGGGTCACATCGCGGCGGGGGCGGGCATCCCGACCCTGGCCGTGTTCGGCCCCACCCGGCCACGGCACTCGGGCCCCTGGGGCCCCCGGGTCCGCGTGGTGCGCCGGGAGGACCTGACCTGCCTCGAGTGCATGGCCTTCCACTGTCCGCTGCCAGACCATCCCTGCATGAACGCCCTGGATGCGACCGTCCTGTGGCAAGAACTCACCCAGCTGCTGGAGGTCCGTTGAGTCCCAACCTGAAGGCCATTCCCCTCATCGTGCTGGGCGTGCTGCTCAACGCCGCCGCGCAGATCTGCCTCAAGAAGGGGCTCCAGGCCGCGGGGGGCATGCAGCTGGCGGTGGGGCCACTGTTCCGGCTGATGCTGGAGCCCTGGGTCATCGCGGGCCTGGCCTGCTACGCGGTGAGCGTGGTGGTCTGGCTGGGCGCCCTCTCACTGGTGCAGGTGAACTACGCCTACCCCTTCCTGGCCCTGGGGTTCATCGCCAACGCCCTCATGGCCCGCGCCTTCCTGGGCGAGGCCATGACCCCCCTGCGCTGGGTGGCCCTGGCTGTCATCGTGGTGGGAGTGGGCCTCCAAGCCCTCAGCGGCCGTGGAGAGTAAATACTTGGGCAATTCGGGTGGTGAGCAGGACAGGCTGACTGTACATTCCCGCTCCGGAGGTCAGGAAATGGAATCCAGGCACCTGATCAGAACCTTTCGCCAGCACGTTCAGGACTGGGCCGAACGGCCCGCGCAGCGCGCGAAGGTGGACGGCCAGTGGCGAGACTTCACCTGGCGGGAGCTGGGCGCGGCCATGGAGGGCGCGGCCGGGGGGCTCGTCCACCTGGGGCACCAGGCCGGCGACAAAGTGGGGCTCTGCGCCCGGAACATGCCCGAGTGGACGCAAGCGGACCTGGGCATCCTGGCCGCCAGGGGGGTCACGGTGCCCCTCTATCCCACCAGCACCCCGGAGCAGGCCCGCTTCATCCTGCGGGACGCGGGCATCCGGATCCTCTTTGCCGGGGAACAGCCTGAGGTGGACCTGGGCCTGGCATTCCTGGCCGCAGGTGACCTCGACCACCTGATCGCCCTGGATCCCAAGGTGGACCTGAAGGGGGAACCCCGGGCCCTCAGCCTGCAGGCCCTGATCCACCTGGGGGAGGGGCCCGCCAGCGCCGGGGAAGTCCGGCGCCGCGCCACGGAGCTGCAGCTCGACGACCTGCTCACCTTGGTCTACACCTCCGGTACCACGGGCGAACCCAAGGGCGTGATGCTGGATCAGGCGAACGTCATGGAGGCCATGCGCCTGCATGACCTCCGGCTGAAGGTAGAGCCTGGCGACGTCTCGCTCGCCATGCTGCCGCTGTGCCACATCTTCGAGCGGGCCTGGACCTTCTATGTGCTCTACCGGGGGGCGCTCAATGTCTACATCCGGGATCCCCTCACCCTCATCGAGGTCATCGGGGAGGTCAAGCCGACCCACATGTGTGCGGTGCCGCGAGTCTACGAGAAGGCCTACGCCGGCATCCACGGCCGCATCGCCAAGGCCTCCGGGCCGGTGCGCGCCCTGTTTCTCTGGGCCATGCGGGCGGGCACGCAGCGGGTGCACCTCCGCACGCTCGGGCAGCAGCCCGGGCCCTGGCTGGCCCTCAAGCTCCGGCTGGCGGACCGGCTCATCTTCCGGAAGCTGCGGGAGCTGCTCGGCGGCCGCTGCAAGTTCTTTCCCGTGGCTGGCGCCAGCCTCGCGGACGATGTGAATGTCTTCTTCCAGGCCATCGGCCTCAACCTGAAATACGGCTACGGGCTCTCGGAGACCTGCGCCACGGTCTCCTGCTACGAGGACGGCACCCTTCCCATCGGCACCCTCGGCCGCCCCCTCGACGGCCTGGAGGTAAAGCTGGGCGAAGACCACGAGCTGCTGGTGAAGGGCCCCACCATCATGCGGGGCTACTACAACCGCCCAGAGGAGACCGCGAAGGCCATGACCGCCGATGGCTTCCTCCGCACCGGCGACGCCGGGGATATCGATGCCCAGGGAAACCTGATCTTCACCGAGCGCATCAAGGAGCTCATGAAGACCTCCAATGGCAAGTACATTGCCCCCCAGCGGGTGGAGGGCATGCTGGGCAAGGACCCCTTCATCGACCAGATCGCCATCATCGCCGACTCCCGCAACTTCGTCTCGGCGCTGATCGTGCCCCACTTCGAGAGCCTGGAGGAGTTCGCCCGCTCGGTGGATCTCAAATACCATGACCTCACGGAGCTGGTGGCTCACAGCCGGGTGGTGGCCTTCTTCGAGGAGCGCCTGCTGCACATCCAGAAGGAGCTGGCCCAGTACGAGCAGGTCAAGAAGTTCACCCTGCTGCACCGCCCCTTCTCCATGGAGCTGGGCGAGCTGACCCCCACCCTGAAGCTGCGCCGGAAGGCCATCGCAGAGGCCTTCAAGGCCGAGATCGAGGCCATGTACCGGAACGTGGGGCACTGAGAGTAGGCAGTTGCTCAGCAAAGGCAGATTGCTTCCTTGTGTTCAGTCCTTCTCCTGGGCTCAATGCACCTGCGTTCGACTTGCCTCAGCCCCATTCGTTGGATTTCCAGTGGACATGGATGGGTAACCGATATGTGTAAAAAAGATACCTAAAGGTTGCTTTTTGTCCTGGATGGGTTATGTTCTCTTCACGGGGAGCCCAGGCCCCTGCGGAGACCGCCATGACGCAACCCGAAGCCCATCGCACGGAGTTCTTCCTTCGTTACATGAAGCGGCTGGCCTCCATCTGCCTCGCCGGCCTGGTGCCCGCGCTGTGCTACGGGGTCCTCACCGCCTGGGACCGGGAAGGCCAGCACGAGCGCCTGCAACTCGGCATCCTCCTGCTCAGTCCCATCATCCTGACCCTGGGACTCGCCTGGGTTCTGTTCTCCCGCCGGGGGGTCTCGATCACGAACGACGACCCCGCGCTCCAGGCCGTGGCCAAGGACGAGTTCCGAAGGCTCAATGCCATGCGCGCTTTTCGCGTGGCCTTCCTGATCGTGATGGTCGTGCAGCTCCCGCTGGCCTGGCTGCTGGGGCTCCGTCCAAGCCCGGACAGCCTCGCTCACATGGGCACCTTCACCTGGTTCATCGGGGCCATCGCCTTCCTCTCGGCCTTTCTCTTCTTCGATAGGGACTGAGCCGTGTCCGGCGCAGAGCTTCGCACGGCCCTCAAAGTCCACCGCGCCATGCGCGACCTCACCCAGGCCGACCTGGCCGCCCTGGCGGGGCTGACGCGGAAGAGCATCAACGCCATCGAGACCGGGAAGATGGTCCCTTCCGTCGTCCTGGCCCTCAAGTTGGCCAAGGTCCTCCAGGTGCCGGTGGAGAGCCTCTTCTCGCTGGTCGAGCCCTAAGGAACTGGAACGAACCAAAGCCCGACTCAACCAGCCGATCACGCCATGCACCGCAAGTGTAGGGTGAGAGGGGTTTTGTTGCCACTACTAAGCAAGGATCATTTCAGCCGCCGGGAAATCACCTTTACTTGGATTGGGTCGCCGCCGCCTCCTTCGCTTTGGCCGGTGCTGAGGTGCTACCTGCGGCCTTCAACAGTTCCGCTAAAGGCCCGTAGGTGCCATTAGGCTTGATCCATACAGGGAGCCTGGGTGCGACGTCCGAAGCCATCGGCTGTAACTTCATGCTGACAAGATCCAACTCAGCGACCTTGACGGGTTCGGTCTCCTTATCCGGGCCTACAGGAACCTTCTTTTCATGTCCGGCGGCGAGGACATTCTTCCTCGAGGCCTTGCCAGGGATCTGATAGGCGACTCCGATGGAATTCCGGTTGGGAGTGGGCACAAACTGTAAGCAACCATACCCGGGATATGCATTGAGGTTCAGGACTCCGAAATCGTGGTCCTGGGCCCTCAACCATTCGGAATTCAAGGGCTTCCATGGCATGCTGATTTCCTGCAGCGCATGCCTCCTGGTGTCGTAGACAAATAGACGGCCAGCCATGCCGAAATAGCTGATGACGAATTCCTCGGAAGCGCAGGTGGTTGGCAGGTCCCAATGGAAGCCACAGCGTTGCTCATCCTGAGGTGACAGCCCTGAGGGGGGGAACGCCTCGACACTGACAGGCGTCTTTTCAAAGGGTTCGAAGCACTCGATGAAGCGGTTTTCATTCCGCTTCGAATGGTAGGTTCCGAGCAGCACGATCTGGCCTTGGAAGCTGACCTCGAATTCATCGAATTCGAAACCTGGATCCAGGGCCACCCGCCAGGCTTTGGCAGCGGCATCCCATTGCAGCACCCGACCATGCTCCTGATCAGAAACCCAATACTGGCCATTCCGGAACTTCACCTTGGCCACCGATGCACCCGCTGCTACGGCTCCAGGTGCCGACTCCTTCTGCAGCAGCACCAGGCCCATACCTTTTGGCACCCAGGTAAGGAACTGCTGGTCGTACCCCAGGAAGGCCTTGCCTCCGTGATCCCGCGAGAAATCAATAGCAGACAGGGAGATGGTTCTCGCTTCTCCGGGACTCTTGATGCCGTCACAGGTCCAGCCCATGACGGGGATGGAACCTCCCGTCCGGTGGATGGGCAGCAAGGCTTCATCGCCCGCAGGAGCGGCCCATGACAAACCGACGAACATGAAGAAGCAAGTGACGATATTAGCCTTAGAAGGCATCACCAATTTACTCCCATGAGGTACCGACAAAGTATGGATGCACGGCGGAGTTGCTAGGATTTCGATCGGATCCTGTCCGTGCGGGAATAGCTTCCATCTTGGTAGACGCAGTAGACACTCCCACCGATTGCCTTGCATTCCACGAGGTTTGCCGTGGCACATTGTTCACAATCCGCTTTGGATGGGATGGCCGCAGTCGCAACCAAGGCCAATAGTGCGAGTCGGACAAGCATTTTCACGAATCCTCCAGCGCTGGTTTGAGGAAAATTACCCCCCCCCATTAATGGGTCAAACCAATAATTCTGGATATTCCAGAGTACTTCGTAACATTCAAGTACGATTTCGAGCCAGGCTAAATTTGGATGGTTCATTACCAGAGATGGGTCCCATCCACGCGAATTGCAGAGATAACCACTGCGATCCAGACCCTATCGCAGGCCCTGGGTGATGGCCATCGGGCCGCCTTCATGGCCGACCTTGAAGCCATGTGATGCAACGTCGGGCACTGCAACCGCCTCGGTGCCTCGAGGAAAAGGGATACCTGCTAATCATCTCTATCATCCCTGTCCCTTGCCTAGTCTGGAAAAACCGGGATGCAGGAGATGAAGGGGATGGCTGAAAAGGCAGATGCACTCCTTGTATTCAGGGCTGCCCCACCATAAGCGCGCCAGCCTTCAGCTGCTCCGCGCTGTAGACGCCGCCGTCCAGCACGAGGCTGGTGACGAGGTCCACGGGGGTGACGTCGAAGCTGGGGTTCCAGGCGGGCATGCCCTCGGGGGCCCAGCGCAGGGAGCCGAAGCCGCGCACCTCGGCGGCGTCGCGCAGCTCGATGGGAATGGCGGCGCCGTCGGGACAGGCCAGGTCCACAGTGGAGAAGGGCGCCACGGGGTGGAAGGGCACGCCGTGGAAGCGCGCCTGCACGGCCAGTCCGTAGGTGCCCACCTTGTTGGCGAAGTCACCGTTGGCGGCCACGCGGTCCGAGCCCACCAGCACCCGCTGCACCTTGCCGTCCCGCAGCAGCAGCGCGGCCATGCTGTCCGTGATCAAGGTCGCGGGAATGCCGAGCCGCTTAAGCTCCCAGGCCGTGAGGCGGCCGCCCTGCAGCAGGGGGCGGGTCTCGTCCGCATAGACATGGATGCGCTTGCCCTGCTCGTGGGCGCGGCGGATCACGCCCAGGGCCGTGCCGATGCCCGCCGTGGCCAGGCCGCCGGTGTTGCAGTGGGTGAGCAGGTGCTCCCCGTCCTGGATGAGGGCCGCGCCATGCTCGGCCATGCCCTCGCAGAGCCGGACATCTTCCGCGAAGATGGCCTGGGCTTCGGCGACGGGATCCGTGGCGGGCCGCATGCGGTCCATGGCCCACATGAGGTTCACGGCCGTGGGACGGGCCGCGCGTAGAGCCGTGCAGGCAGCGGCATACTCCGCTGCGGAGGCTCCGCTCTCTGCGAAGGTCGCCAGGCAGGCCGCCGCCGCCACGCCGATGAGCGGCGCGCCGCGCACCGCCAGTCGCTGGATGAGGGTGGTCATGGTCGCCGGCTCACTGCCGTCCAGCCACAGCTCCTCGTCCGGCAGCTGCGTCTGATCCAGCACCCACAGCGTCCGGCCGTCGTGGCGGAGACCGAGAGATTCGAAGGGAGTCATGGAAAGGCCTTTCGTTTAACCGCAGATGGCGCAGATTTCGCGGATTAATAGCAGGGGCCCATGCAGCTCATCTGTGTCATCTGCGGCATCTGCGGTTTCAAATCAGATGATTTGCGGTCCCAGCTTGGCGCGGAGGGTGCGGAGCTCGGCGAGGTCGTCGGGAGGCAGGGGCTTGGCGCCGCCCAGGGTCTCGGCCTTCCAGAGGATCTCGGCCACCTGCTCCAGGCGCTCCAGGCCGCCGGCGGCTTCATCCATGGTCTCGCCCCAGCAGAGGCCGCCGTGGCGGGCCAGCAGCAGCAGGCGGTGCTCTGGCAGGAAGGGCAGCAGGTGGGTGCCCATGGCCTCGGTGCCAGGGATGGTCATGGGTACGATGGGGATGCGGCCCGCGGCCAGGATCACCTCGGGCAGCGCGTCCGAGGGCAGCTCTTTCAGCTCGGGTCGGGCGAGGGTCCAGGCGATGGCCGTGGGGGGGTGGGCGTGGACGATGGCCCGGGCCCCGGGCACCGCGCGGTAAACGGCCAGGTGCATGGCCCGTTCGCTGCTGGGCCGACCCGAGAGGACCTCGCCGTCGAGGCTGAGGTAAGCCAGGTCGCGCAGCTCCACCTTGGCCTTGGGCACGCCGCTGGGCGTCATGGCAATGAGCCCGTTGGGCAGCCGCACGGACAGGTTGCCGTCCGAGGCCGCCAGCAGCCCCCCCGCGTGGAGGCGGCGGCAGGCATCAAGCAGGGCGTCGAGCAGGGGATCCGGCATGGCCCCAGTGTAGAGCAGCAGGGGGGGGAATCAGCCTCCACCCCTGGTCAGCTCCCGCCGTGCCGCTAAGCTGCTCCCATGGACGAGTGGCTGGACTGGTTGCGAGAGCGCCGGCTGATGCTGGGGCTGGCGGCAGCCGTGGGCTTCGCGGGTTTTATGTACTGGCGGGACCTCCCCGTGGCCCAGCGGCCGGGCATGCTGGCTCCGGAGGAGCCCTTGCAGACCGAGCCCGCCACCCGGGAGAGCTGGTCCCATCGCGGTCACAAGCTCACCTCCCTGGCCCAGTTCCAGCTCCGGGCCCGGGTGCTGGGCACGGAGCGCTACCGCTTCGACCGGGGGGCGGAGCTGTCGCCGGTGGACCTGGCCCTGGGCTGGGGCCCCATGTCCGACACCCGGATCCTGGAGGCCTTTACCATCCGGCAGCAGGACCGCTTCTACTACTGGAGCGCCGCCTCGATGCCGATCCCGGCGGGCGAGGTCGTCTCGCACAGTGCGAACATGCACCTGATCCCCGCCACCGAGGTCGTGAGCAGGCGCCTGCTGGGGGCCAAGGTCGGCCAGCTCGTGGAGCTGCGGGGGCAGCTCGTCCGCGCCGAGGGCAAGGACGGCTTCCGCTGGGTCAGCAGCCTGACCCGCCTGGACTCCGGCGACGGGGCTTGCGAGGTCATCTGGGTGGAGGAGGCCCGGGTGGCGGACCGCTAGCTTGCACCTACTCGCTGCGGGTCACTTCGCGCCAGGCGCGCTGTAGGTATTCCCGGTCCTCGGGGTGGGCGATGGCGGTGAGGGCGCGGGCCCGCTCGTGGAGGGTGCGGCCGTAGAGGTCCGCCACGCCGTATTCGGTGATGACGTAGTGGACGTGCTGGCGGGTCGTCACCACGCCGGCGCCAGGCCGCAGGGCGGACACCAGTCGGGACTCGCCCTTCTTGGTGCGGCTGCTGAGGGCAATGATGGGCTTGCCGCCCGGAGACAGGGAGGCGCCGCGGATGAAGTCCATCTGGCCGCCCACGCCAGAGATGATGCGGTGGCCCACGGAGTCGGCGCAGACCTGACCGGTGAGGTCGATCTCCACGGCGCTGTTGATGGCCGTCACCTTGGGGTTGCGGGCAATGATGGTGGGGTTGTTGACGTAGGCGATGTCCAGCAGGGCCACCTGGGGGTTGTCGTCGATGAAGTCGTAGACCTTGCGGGTGCCCGTGACGAAGCCCACCACGATCTTGCCCGGATGGATCTTCTTCAGGGTGTTGTCTACGGCTCCTGAGTGGATGAGGTCCAGCACCCCGTCCGACATCATCTCCGTGTGAATGCCCAGGTGGCGGTGGCCCTTGAGGGCCGCCAGCACGGCGTCCGGCACGCCGCCGATGCCCATCTGCAGGGTGGCGCCGTCCTCGATGAGCTCGGCGGCGAAGCGCCCGATGGCGGCCTCCTCCGGGCCGATGGGGGGCTGGGGCAACTCGGGAATGGCCGAGTCCACTTCGATCCAGTGGTGGATGCGGCTCATGTGGATGAAGCCGTCGCCGTGGACCCGGGGCATCTGCGGGTTGACCTGGGCCACGATGACCTTGGCCGAGTCCGCCGCGGCCTGGGCCACGTCGACGCTGACGCCCAGGGTGCAGAAGCCGTGCTCGTCCGGGGGCGAGACATGGAGCAGGGCCACATCCAGGGGCCGGCGGCCGGAGCGGAAGAGGTTGGGGATCTCCGAGAGGAAGCAGGGCAGGTAATCCACCCGGGCGCTCCCGATGTGGGGCCGCATATTGTGGCCCACGAAGAGGTTGGCGACCCGGAAGCTGCGGGCGTAATCGGGCAGGGCGTAGTCCACCTTCCCCACCACGTGGATGTGGATCAGCTCCACGTCCCGCAGGCGCTCGGCCTGGGCCACCAGGGCCTCCACCAGGATGGTGGGGGTGGCGGCGCCGCCATGGATGAAGACCCGCATCCCGGACTGGACGCAGGCCAGCGCTTCAGTTGCGGAAGCATGACGGACCATAAGCTACCTCCAGGTTCCAATACTGGAAAGGTACCCCCAGTAGGGCCTCCGCGCCGCCCTTTGTGACCAGAACCCGCCGCCTACCACCGACCACTGGCCCAACCGGGCCCTCCAGGGGCACTCTGAGAAGGGTAGGATGGCCCCATGGCTGTCTCTGCGAGCTTCCGCGCCTACCTCCTCGAACAGTTGGGGGCGATCCGCCCTGTCACTTCGCGCCCCATGTTTGGCGGTCTGGCCATCTTCGCGGAAGGCCGTACTTTCGCGCTCGTGGCGGACGAGGTCCTCTACTTCAAGGTGGACGACAGCAACCGGCCGGACTTCGAGGCCGCGGGCAGGGGGCCCTTCCTGCCCTTCGGCGACCCCGGCAAGCCCATGCAGTACTACGAGCTGCCCGAAGAAGTGCTCGAGGATCCGGACCTGCTGTCGGCGTGGATGGTGAAGGCCATCGCCGTGGCGGCCCGGGCGAAACCCAAGCCGAAGCGGAAGCCGCGGCCGTGAACCTCGTCCTGCTCCTGCCCGAGGACCTGGTGGCGCCGGACCGCGCCCACCTCACGGGGCGGCGCCTGGCCCATGTGCGGGAAGTCCACCGGGCCACCGTGGGCGGAGAGCTGGTCGTGGGCCTGCTCGGGGGCGCCATGGGGCGCGGCCGGGTGCTGCGGCTGGACGCCGAAGTCCTGGAGCTGACCTTCGTGCTGGACCAGGCGCCGCCGCCCAAGCTGCCCCTGACCCTGGTGGTGGCCCTGCCGAGGCCCAAGGTGCTGAACCGTGTGGTCGCCGCCGCCGCCAGCCTGGGCGCCGCGCGCCTGGTGCTGCTCAACGCCTGGAAGGTGGAGAAGGCCTACTGGGCCAGCCCCCGGCTGCAGCCGGAGAGCCTGCGCCAGCAGCTACTCCTGGGCCTGGAGCAGGCCAAGGACACGGTGCTGCCGGAGCTGCAGCTGGCGCGGCTCTTCCGGCCCTTCGTGGAGGACGACCTGCCGGGGCTGGTGGGCCAGGGCACGGGCCTGGTGGCCCACCCGGGGGGTGGGAGCAAGGTGCCGAAGGTGCTGGTGGCGCCGGTCACCCTGGCCATCGGCCCCGAGGGCGGCTGGATCGAGGCGGAATTCGACAGCCTCTGTCGCGCGGGCCTAAGACCCCTGGACCTGGGGCCGCGCATCCTGCGCACCGAGACCGCCCTGGCGGCGCTGGTGGGGCGGCTGTTCTGAGGGCCGGTCGAACTCGGGTACCCGCAATCGATAGATGGCAAAAAAGGGATTTGACACCAAGGCACCAAGACACCAAGAAAGACAACGGAGTTCCAACCGTGCAGTTCTTAGTGTCTTGCTGGTGATCCTTACTCTTTGAATTCAAATTGGGGAAACACGCGCTGTGGGCAGGCGCCGCTGCCCCCGAAAGGGCTGGTCCGGACCCCGGTGGGCTGTCAGCATGGCCCTACCAACCTCAGCCCATGAACTTGGAGAAGCCATGCGCAGCTTCGTACGACATAGGATTCAGACGACTCTTTGGGTCATCGGTATGGCTGTTTTACCGGCCCTGGGGTCCACCGCCCCGCGCCCCGTCCCGGCTCCGCCTCAGGCCCTGGCCCCGGCCGCGGTGGACGTCGAGGTCCGCCAGGCTCTGGAGCAGTTCAACACCGCCGCCGCCGCCGGGGATGTGAAGGCCTGTCTGGCTCTCTTCGAGGATCGCGCGGACATCCTGCTGGTGGGCTCAGACAAGGGCGAGGTCTTCAAGGGGCCCGCCGCCATGGAGGGCTGGCTCGCGGCCCTGATGAGGGGCAACCGCTTCAGCTGGGAGATGGACCGGGTGGACATCAGCCACCACGGCGAGACAGCCTGGGCCTTCGTGGAGGGCCGCATGGTGGTGAAGGATCCCGCGGGCAAGCTGCGCTTCAAGGCGCCCTATCGGTTCACCGCCGTCCTGGTGCGCCGGGGCGAAGGCTGGGCCTGGCGGCTCTTTCACGGCTCGGCGCCGGGGAAGGAGTAGGCGGCCTGCCATCTCGCCCTAGCCCAGGTGGGCGACCTTCGCCTTGAGGTATCGCACGTAGTCCATGTCGGCCTCGTTGATGTGATGTGTCAGCCAGTCGGCCACGAAGCTGGCCACGTCCCCAGTGATCAGGAAGCCTTCATCCAGCTTCACCAGGAGGTTCTGGACCTTGGTGAGCAGGTCCGTATGCTCCCGTTGATGCTGTGCGAGGGTGGGGTAGCCCACCACCCGCATGAACTCCTCCTCCGTGTAGAAGTGGTCGACCGTGTACCTGTTGAGGAAGCCCAAGGCCTCCCGTGTGCCTTCGGATGCCGTCCCGTCCCGGAAGCAGGCCGCCAGGGTGTTGATGGCCTCGAAGAGGTGCTTGTGCTGGGCATCGATTTCCGCGATGCCGGTTTCGTATTTGGCACTCCAGATAGCCACGGACATGGGCTCCTCCCTCTGGCAGGAAATGGGTGCGCACCACCAACCTAGCTGCGACCTCCATCCTGGCGACGAACCAGGACACCCCTTCATCGGCTGAGTTGGGCCGAGGCTGACTTTCGACTGGAAGGAAGGCCAACTTGCAGGCCCGGCTCCGATGCTCCCGAGGCCTCAGAACCCCACGCTGTAAGCCCCGTCCCGCATGAGTGCCACGGTGCTGCGATCGGGCATGATCAGGTCCACGGCCAGCACCTGCACGTCGGGCTGGGTCTCGGGGACGTAGACGCGGTCGATGTGGATGACGGCTCCGGGGCTGGAGAACTGGGCCGGCCCTACCTGGCCGCCGAAGTGGTCGCTGCGGCCGAAGGCCAGGTGCAGGCCCAGCTTCTCGTCCAGGAGGATCTCGCCGACAGGCTTCACGCCGAAGGCCGCCAGCACGCCCAGGCCCAGCTCCGCGAGGTTGCCGTAGGCCGGCTCGCGCTGCAGGTGCTCGGCCTCGGCTTTGGCAGCGGGACCCTCCGAGAGCACCGCCACGGCCACGTTGCCCTCGATGCGGTAGCGGACGATCTCAGCGCCGAACTGCACGGGCATGGTGCCCTGGGTGCGGCTGGGGTCGCCGGGGCGCTCGCCCTCGTAGGGCACGATGTATGCCTCGCCCGAGGGCAGGTTGCCCGCCACGCCGGGATCTGGCAGCAGACCTCCGGAGGCGTGGCCCGTGCGGTGGCGCAGGTCCAGGTGCAGGGCGCAGTCCCCGGTGGGCGTGCCGAAGCGGAAGTCCGCCCCCTCGGCCAGGTCCAGCAGATTCTTCAGCAGGGTCACCCGGCGGTTCACCTCGGTGTAGTCCAGGCGCAGGGCCGGGATCATGTCGGCCCGGAAGCCCGGCATGGTGGCGGCGCGGATGGGGTGGTGCTTGGCCGCTAGCTTCAGCGGGGCCGTGGCCGAGAACTTGGTGAGGGCGATGAGGATGGGGTGCTCGGCGTAGAGCTCAGCGAAGCTCACCGAAGCGTTGGGGTCCAGGGCGTCGGCGGAGGGCAGGGGGCCACCCGCGTGGAGCCAGACCCGCTCCGGCAGGTCGCCGTTGTTGGTGTGGATGTTGGGGTAGATGGCCAGGTGGGTGGCGAGCCCGAGGTCCTGGGCATGGCCGGCCAGCTCCGCGGCCCAGCCCTGGGCCATGGCCCGCCGCGCCGCCCAATCGGCGTCATCGGGCACCTGCGCGTCCGGCAGGTCCACCAGGATGGCCAGGGCCTTCTCCCCTGGCCGGGGCACAAACACCCGCCGCACCAGCGCCACTAGCTCAGACCCCGTCAGCCGCTCCGTCATGGAAGCCTCCGACAGGGAGGATGGCGCAGGGACACCAGCCTGTCGAGACCGGCCTGCAGCCCTGCGCCCTGTTGGAGCCCTCAGTTGCGCTTCAGCGCCCGGTCCTGGTAGGAGAAGGTGCTGCGCATGAGCTCGTCGACGTTGACCAGCTCACCGATGGTGGCGCCTGCCTTGATCTTCTCCTGGACCAAATGCTCCGTCTCCAGCAGTCGCTGGGCCTTCGCCAGGATCAGGGCCGCGTCAGCCCGAGGCACGACCACCACGCCGTTCCCATCCACCACAACAATGTCCCCGGGCGAGACACTCACCCCTGCACACTGGATGGCCACATTCACATCGCCATAGCCAGTGACCCCGCCCACATTGGGAACCACGCCCTTGCAGAGCACCGGGAACCGGATCTTCCGGATCTCTTCCACGTCCCGGCACGCCCCGTCGATGATGGCGGCGACCACCCCGCGGTTGAGCGCAGACATGGTCATGTTCTCGCCCCAGAAGGCGGTGTTCGTGGAGCCATGGGAGTCGATGAGGACAATATCCCCCGGGCGGCAGAGGTCGATGGCCTTGAAGGCCGCCGCCAGATCCGCGGCGATGGTCTTCACGGTGATGGCGGTTCCCACCAGGCGGATCCCCTCAAACAGCGGCTTCATATCCGAGGTCATGGCGTTCAGCCGACCCATGGAATCGGAGATGGCGCAGGTGATCGAGTCGTGGAGGAGCAGGTCCCTGAAACCCTGCACAAGTTCCGGTGCAGGCCGTTCAATCGCTTCATTGATCATGGAACCCTCCCAGTAAAAACCGATCGGGTAGGATACCTCCGAAGTTGAATCGCGGCCCCTTCGGGGTCCCAGAAGGGCATCGCCCGGATCGTGAGCAAAGCGAAGGAACGGCAGCAGGCCCTCGGCGCCATGGATTGAGGTGTTTTACATTCAGGAAACAACGATCACCACGATATTTCATTGATCTCGCGTATCGCCGCAGGCGATGTCAAGAAGATCCTGTGCCGGGCAACGGCGTGCGGGTTGGGATGAGAAGAGTGGAGGAACGCAGAGGCGTGGAGGCAAGCTGAGCACGGCCAAGTGTGCAGTGCTCGCATCACCATTTGTCTCGTCTTTTCTCCGCGTGAGTTTTTCCCTGATGCCTCAGCCCAGGAACAGTCGGTACGCCGGGTTCTGGGCTTCGTCCACCCAGGCGTAGCCCAGGTTGTCGAGGAAGGCGCGGAACTCGGCCTGGTCGTCGGGGGGCACCTCGATGCCCACGAGGACGCGGCCGTAGTCGGCGCCGTGGTTGCGGTAGTGGAAGAGGGTGATGTTCCAGTCGCTGCTCATGCTGCCCAGGAAGCGCAGGAGGGCGCCCGGTCGCTCGGGGAACTCGAAGCGCAGCACCTGCTCGTGCAGGACGGCGGGGGCGTGGCCGCCCACCAGGTGGCGGATGTGCAGCTTCGCCATCTCGTTGTCGCTAAGGTCCAGGGCCTCCAGGCCGTCGGCGTGCAGGTCTTCCAGCAGGCGGCGGGTCTCGGCGCTGTCGGCCACCTGCATGCCCACGAAGATATGGGCCTTGGTCGGGTCGGCGTAACGGTAGTTGAACTCAGTGATGGCGCGCTGGCCGATGCGCTCACAGAAGGCCCGGAAGCTGCCGGGCCGCTCGGGGATGGTCACCGCGAGGACGGCCTCGCGCCGCTCGCCCAGCTCGGCCCGCTCGGCCACGAAGCGCAGCCGGTCGAAGTTGGTGTTGGCGCCGGAGAGGATCGCCACCAGGGCGCCGGGGCTGGGCCGGTCCGGGTGCTGGGTGGCCCAGGCCTTGAGGCCCGCCACGGCCAGGGCGCCCGCGGGCTCCAGGATGGAGCGATTCTCCTCGAAGACGTCCTTGATGGCCGCGCAGATCTCGTCCGTGTCCACGAGGACCACCTCGTCCACATACTGGCGGCAGAGCTCGAAGGTCTGTTCGCCCACCTGGCTCACGGCCACGCCGTCGGCGAAGAGGCCCACCTGGTCCAGCTTGACGCGGTGGCCCGCTGCGAGGGACTGGTGCAGGGCATTGGCGTCCGCGGGCTCCACGCCCACCACCCGGATGCCAGGGCAGAGGCGCTTGAGGTAGGCGGCGATGCCGGCAATGAGGCCGCCGCCCCCCACAGGCACGAAGACCGCTTCCATGCCCCGGGGCATCTGGCGCAGCAGCTCCATGCCGATGGTGCCTTGTCCCGCGATCACATCCAGATCGTCGTAAGGGTGGATGTAGGTGGCGCCGCCCTGGGCCTGCAGGGTCCGGGAGTGGGCGAAGGCTGCCTCAAAGGTGTCGCCGTGCAGGACCACCTCGGCCCCCATGCCGCGCACGGCCTCGACCTTGATGCGGGGGGTGGTCACGGGCATGACGATGGTGGCGTGGCAGCCCAGGCGCTTGGCCGCCAGGGCCACGCCCTGGGCGTGGTTGCCCGCCGAGGCCGCTACCACGCCGCGGCTGCGGGTGGCCTCGTCCAGGTTGGCGATCTTGTTGTAGGCGCCGCGGAGCTTGAAGGAGAAGACGGGCTGCAGGTCCTCGCGCTTGAACCAGACCGGGCCGCCGAGGCGCTCGCTCAGGTGCCTGGCAGGTTCCAGGGGGCTCTCGATGGCCACGTCATAGACCAGGGCCGTGAGGATGCGCTCCAGGAGGTCGCGGGACGGGGTGGGATCGGAGGTCATCGAGACTCCAGAGGTGTAGAACGAAGAACCCCCCGACGGTGAGGTGCGGGGGGTGGCAGGGAACGAAGGGGTAAACCCGTCCTAGCCACCCTGGGGGATGCTAATGGACGGAAGAATCGGAGAGGTCGCGGGCATGGGTGCTCTCAAGCGTGGTGATGATTCAGCCTAGCAGCCGCCGACCCGCCCCACAAGGCGCCGCCGCCCCGCCGGGCCGCCTGCTGGCAGAATGGAAGCATGCCGGACTGTCTGCTTGAGCCATCTCCCATCGTCGCGCTGTCCCC